>ERZ500997.22-NODE-22-length-89475-cov-11.690136_pt1 | contig 89475 bp, 88 predicted proteins | sample MGYA00248826_ERZ500997 | MGnify/ENA primary metagenome ERZ500997 (study PRJEB25958, sample SAMN03398524) | human skin metagenome | study: EMG produced TPA metagenomics assembly of the Human Skin Microbiome Metagenome (human skin metagenome) data set.
CCTGAGGTAGTGTGGGGTCTCCCCATGCGAGAGCAGGGCACCGCCAGGCACTATACTGCCGCACTCCGGCTCCCTGCGCGGGGCCGGAAGCGCGAAACAAAACCGAAAAGCAGAAGTAAAAAAACAAAGCAAAAGCAGCAAACAGATCCAGAACTCAGGCCCCCTGCCGGACAGGGGGCTTTTTTATTGCGCGCCACATTCCATGTGCTGTGAAATACTGCCTGTAAAACAGCAGCCCGGATGAAGATGTCCTGGAAATAACTCTCAGGAGGTCTTATCGTAATAAAGTTTATCGGTTAGAACAGTCTGATAGCTCAGTAAAACTGGCAAAATACAGAGACACCACCTGAAAAGGTGGTGCTAATATGAAAGGTCAGTTGATTTTCTCCCAGTCAGGCCTCAATTGCCAGTCGCAGTTTTTTTATAGCATTTTTTTCAAGCTGACGAACCCGTTCTGCAGAAACACCGTAATGATCGGCCAGTTCTTGCAGAGTTATTTTGTTATCTTCATCCAGCCAGCGGGCTCGAATGATATGCTGACTACGCTTGTCAAGGCCTTGTATAGCATGAGAGAGTTTGTCAGTGGCATGGCCTTCCCAGTTATCTTCTTCGATACTGTCAGCAAAATCAGAGGATTTATCCTGGAGATAGAGCACTGGTGCCGTGGATTTGCCTTCACCGCTGTCATCGTCAGCGCTCATATCGAAGGTCATATCCTGCGCGGCCATTCGGGATTCCATTTCACGTACATCCTGGTCCGACACACCAAGTTCACGTGCAACCATTTCAACTTCATCTTGGTTAAACCAGCCGAGGCGCTGTTTAGCTCTGCGCAGATTAAAGAATAATTTACGCTGTGCTTTGGTTGTCGCCACTTTTACAATGCGCCAGTTACGCAGTACATATTCATGAATTTCTGCTTTAATCCAGTGAACAGCGAAGGAAACCAGACGTACCCCAACTTCAGGGTTAAAACGACGAACTGCTTTCATCAGGCCGATATTACCTTCCTGAATCAGATCGGCTTGTGGCAGACCGTAACCTGCGTAGTTACGTGCAATATGAATAACAAAACGCAGATGGGAAAGAATCAGTGTCTTAGCTGCATCCAGTTCGCCTTTGTAATGAAGTCGCTCAGCTAGTGCTTTCTCTTCTTCAGCTGATAACACAGGCCAGGCGTTGGCCGCCCGGATGTAAGCATCTAAATTACCTAAAGGCGCAATAGCTAAGGTTTGCATCTCTTTAGTCATTCAGGTCCTCGCAGTAGTCAGTCATGGCGCTACGTCCTTTTCACAGAATTCAGATAACATCACTCAAACAGACAACTATCTGAAACAAGTAATGTATGGGACACTCAAACGATCGATAAGTTCAATTTTGCCCGGACGTGGTCATAGATTTTTCAATTTAATAAGGATGGTAAAACATCTGTCATCCTCTTCCGCCTGAACACAATCATACAGTTAATTAAAAAGTATTTCAAAAAAAGTGGTATGAGTCAGCCTGGGGTAAATTGGCGCAGATGCTGAACTGTGGCCAGCCAGGCTGAAATCCAGCCAATTATAGTTGCGATCAGTATTAGCAGTAAGGCTTCTTCCCAACCCATCCCATGCAAAAAATAGGCAGAGCCAAATACGGCGGCGACTTGTGTGACCATAAAATCGAGTTGCGATACGACAAGTTCAGAAAGCAGTAATGACAAAAGTGCCCCGGCTAACCCCAAAAATGCGCCGCCATAAAGAAAAGGTCGCAGTATGAAGCCATCAGTGGCGCCAATTAGTTTTTGCACGTTTATTGTATCGCGTCGGGAAAAGATGGTGAGCCGTATGCTGTTGCCTGTTATTAGAAGAACAGCAATACCCATTAGCATGCCGATTATGATTGCAACTTGTCCGGCCAGCCTCGTAAGGGCGGACAAGCGAGTATACCAGCTGTCAACCATCTTTACTTCATCTACACCTTGTGTTTTTGCAACCCGATCACGAAGATTTGTCATTGCATCTGTGCTCTGAAAATCTGGTGCAGGAGTGAGAATAACGACGGCTGGTAATGGATTTTCATCCAGCATGTCAAGTGCATTACTAAAACCAGACCAGTTACGAAACTCGCGTTGTACCTTATTACGTGACAAATAATTTGCTGTTGCTACTCCTTGTTCCCTTTTAAGTTTGACGACGACCTTCTCAGCAATAGCGTCATTGAGAGTTTTATCAAGATAGACGGTTAACTGAGGGGCGGGATACCACTGAGTCGCGGCCTGATGTACATTCTTCCAGACAATATAACAGATGCTGGGTAGTGCCAGGGAGATAGCGATTACCATTACAGTGAGTAAGGTTGTCAGTGGCTGGCGCCACATATCAGACAATGCAATCCTCCAGGCGTAGCGCCACTGTTCACGCCAGCCGCCCTTAAGCAACTTACTTTTAGTGATTCGCGTTTGATTTTTTGCTGACGGGGGGCGTTTGCCCTGTTTATACACTTAGGCTGTCTCCCTGTAATCGGCCCTGCTCTAATGCCATAACACGAAAGTGATGACGGGCAATTAACTCCATATTATGAGTAGCCATGAGTACTGTCACTCCAACACGATTGAACTCTTTAAATAAATGAAGAATATCTTCAGATAAGGTGTTATCGAGGTTACCTGTTGGTTCGTCGGCTAATAGTACCGCTGGTTTATTGACTACTGCGCGGGCAATTCCAACACGCTGTTGTTCACCCCCAGAGAGCTGTATAGGTAAGTTTTTCGCTTTGTCATGCAGGCCGACTTTATCTAGTGCGGCGGAAACCCGACGACGAATATCTGCGCGGGTGGCTCCTGAGATGATCAGTGGGATCGCCACGTTGTCATAGACAGACCGATCCATCAACAAATGATGATCCTGGAAAATCATACCAATCTGACGACGCAGGAAAGGAATTTCGCTACGCTTGAGGCGACTGATGTTATGGCCAGAGAACCAGATATTTCCGGCACCAGGGCGTTCAATGCCACAAATCAATTTGAGTAGTGTGCTCTTACCAGCCCCGGAACGACCAGTAAGAAATGCCATTTCACCCGGCTGTAAATGAAAACTGACTCCCTGCAGGGCCTGTTTGCCACCAAGATAAGCTTTACTGACCTCTTCAAAGCAAATCATGCTAATCAATCCTCACGGGCGAAAAGTGCCTCAATAAAATTATCAGCTCTAAATGGACGCAGATCATCAATAGCTTCTCCAACACCAATGAAACGGATTGGTATAGCAAACTGATCTGCAATGGAAAAAATGACCCCTCCTTTCGCTGTGCCATCGAGTTTTGTCAGAGTGATTCCTGTCAGGTTAACCGCTTCATTAAAGAGTCTGGCTTGGCTTATCGCGTTTTGCCCGGTAGTGGCATCAATAGTTAACATCACTTCATGCGGGGCATCGCAATCCAGCTTCTGCATTACCCGTGTGATCTTTTTTAACTCTTCCATTAAATGTGTTTTATTCTGTAAGCGGCCAGCGGTATCGGCTATTAATAGATCAGCCCCACGGGCTTTGGCCGCCTGGATGGCATCAAAAATGACTGATGCAGAATCTGCGTTTTTATGTTGTGCGATTACCGGAATGTTATTGCGTTGCCCCCACACTTGGAGCTGCTCTACTGCAGCAGCACGGAAGGTGTCACCTGCCGCCAGCATAACTGATTTACCCTGGGACTGATATTGTCGCGCTAGTTTTCCAATAGTTGTTGTTTTACCGACGCCATTGACTCCAACCATTAGGATCACAAAAGGCTTTTTTTCATTAATCGTAAGTGGTGTATCCACTTTTGAAAGAATTGAAGCCATTTCGATTTTCAAAAGGCTATATAGTGCTTCTGCATCGCGTAATTGTTTGCGGCTGGCCTGAAGAGTCAAAGCGTCAATGATACGGCGGGTAGTGACGATCCCAACATCAGCAATTAAAAGTTGTTCCTCAAGTTCTTCAAACAGATCATCATCAATTTTTTTACCGCGAAGCAGAGCAAGCCCGGTGACTCCGAATCCAAAATTCTCACGAGTTCCGACTAGGCTTCGCCTGAGTCGATTAAGAAAACTCTCACTACCAAAATCCGACTGGTCAGCCGGTGGGTCTATCGCTGATTCACGGACTGTTGCCGAAGAATCTCCATCATTCAGGCAAATATCACTTTTATGATGATGGGTGCCAGCGATGGTTTTTTTTGCTGTATCTTGCAATTCGCAGGCAGGCTGGCTGTGATGATCCCCGGTAGCGGTATGTTCGTCTGCCAGTGAGGTTTGTCCGTGATGTTCGTCTTGCAATGCTGGTGCGGTACGATCAGAAGTCACGGGCTGCTGGGAGGTGCAGAGGCTCTTTTTTGGCTGCTGCTGTTGCAGATGATCCGCATCTTGCCGGTCTTTACTCTGGCTGGATTTTAAACCCAGCCAGGAAAAAAAACCACGTTTTTTCTCTTCTGCCATTGTATTACAGCACTCCTTGATGGCTAACTTGGCATAGCTCGCCTGGTGTTACGGTTGGGATAATTGATTTGCCAGTAGTTTAGTTTAACATTGTTCAGCACCACGCAACACAATCCCCTTTTGTTGTTTCAGGCAGGATGGCAGGCCTATTATACTAAACAAAAAATTATGGCACATTGTGAATATGAAAAAACCACCACACCGGGCAGAAGGTCAGATTCGTATTATTGGTGGCAAATGGCGTGGTCGAAAACTGCCTGTTCCGCATAGTATCGGGCTGCGGCCCACTACAGACAGGGTTCGTGAAACATTATTCAACTGGTTGGCTCCCGTGATAGAGAACGCGCGTTGTCTGGATTGCTTTGCGGGTAGCGGAGCATTGGGGTTTGAGGCGCTTTCGCGCCATGCTGGGCACGTTACGCTGCTGGAACTGGAACCTGCTGTTGCCCGTCTACTTGAAAGTAACCGTCTGAAATTGAATGCCAGCGAGGCGCATATCATCAATGCTGACACACTGAACTGGTTACGGCAATACGGCAAACCCTATGATGTGATTTTTATCGACCCCCCTTTTCGCAAAGGATTATTGGAACAAGCGCTGCCCTTGCTGGAAGAGTACGGCTGGTTAGCAGCAGAGGCTACGATCTATATTGAAAGCGCAGCAGAAAGTGATGCTCCGGTGGTGCCAGCCAACTGGCATCTTTGCCGCCAAAAAAAAGCTGGGCAGATAGCATACCGGCTCTATCAGCGCCAACCTGTAAAAGAGGAATGAATTATGTTGATCAACTCCGGACGACTGTTAATGACAGGTGTCTGGTTGTTTTTATTATGGAATGTGTTGAACCCTTTTCCAAAGCCATTACGTTATTTTCTGGATATTGTCCTTTTTTTCATGATTATTATGCATGGATTGCAGCTCAGGATGATAAATATCGCACCTTTCAGAAGCGAAACGCCACTTAAATGGCAGGATAAACTCAGAGTATTTCTTTTTGGTGTATTCGAACTGCTGGCATGGCGCAAAAACGCGTCTCTGAAGCGAAAAAAATAACTAATACTGGCTCCTTGTGATAATACAGGAAAGAATGGTATCAATATATTTCTTTTCAGGTCAGAGATAAATATCATTGTAATAATTTATTTACCGATAAGATCATCATAATAGTAGTTTTCAGCCTGTTTGCCGGACTTGCTTTTTGATTACAATAAAATAATCATCATCATTACAAACTAAATAATCTGACTCAAAAGCGTCAGAACACAGCCATCAAAAATTGGACAGAATAATGCAGACTATCTGGCCCTATCCCAAGATTATTGCGCATCGAGGTGGTGGTCTGCTGGCACCAGAAAATACACTCGCTGCAATTGATAAAGGTGTCAGCCTTGGGCATAAAATGGTTGAATTCGATGTCAAATTATCGAACGACGGAGCCATCTTTTTGCTACATGATGACATTCTCGATCGTACCAGCAATGGCTCGGGTAATGCAGGGCAGTTGTTGTGGGAGCAGCTGATGCTGCTGGATGCGGGTAGCTGGTTTGGTGAGAAATACAGGCATGAACGTTTGCCGCTGCTGGCACAGGTTGCAGAAAGTTGCCGTGCTTTTAAAACGATGGCGAATATCGAAATCAAACCTACAGCCGGGCGTAGTAAAGAGACTGGCCAGATTGTAGCGCTGGCAGCCCAAACACTCTGGCAGGACATGATTCCACCATTACTCTCTTCGTTTGACTATGATGCGCTGAATGAAGCGGCTATAGCTGCGCCAGAGTTACCACGGGGGTATCTGTTACATAAATGGGCAGATGACTGGCGGCAGAAGGCCGCTACATTAACCTGCACATCACTCCACTTCAATCACAACATTCTAACCAAAGAGCGGGTCGCAATAGTGAAACAGGCTGGATTACGTATTTTGGCTTATACCGTAAACCAGCCTGAACGGGCAAGAATCTTGCTGGAGTGGGGGGTCGATGCTATCTGTACGGATCGTATCGACCTTATTGGCCCCAGCTTTAGCCAGCACCTAACAAAGGTATAGCTAACAAAACCCAGCATAAAGTATGCACCGAAATCAGGTGGACGTGCATCAAATCAGCAAAACAGACTGTATCTGTTTACAGGTGAACTCACTAATTATTGTCACGAGGCATAGCTGAATTGCCGGGCTGGGATTGATTAAGATCGCGTTCTGCCTGATTGCGCTGTTCCTGCATATTACGCTGAAGTTCCTCGTTTTGGCGCTGTTGATCCTGTTGTAGTTTGAGTTGCAGGTTTTGCTGCTGATTTTGTATTTGGTTTTGCAAATGTTCAGTGCTGGGGTTATACCCTTCGATTTCCGGGTTGGTTTGTCTGCTGTATAAAAATTTTCTGATCTGCCAGAGTGGTGAGGGGTAACAAAGCTGTGAGATAGAGCACCAATTTCATCAAATTATCCTCCGATTTTTAATCTTAAGTATAGTTCACTGTCAGAGTAAAAAAGTTCCGTGATATTTTTGCTGCAGTGAAAAATTATTTTTTCAGCTCCAGGTCCACACCTGATTTCTGTATTGCACTAATGAAAATACAGAAATTTCGTGATGGGATAATTGATTAGTAAATTAAGAAATAATTATGAGAACAAAAAAGCGAATTTTCATAACATGGCTAGTTATTAGTTTTATTGTAGGATGGCAGAATACCTGCCTGGCAGTTGTCGCCACCCCCGTAGTTTCCTATGATGTTAAAACAGATATTTTCTCTCCGGTAGCAACACAGCACGGCATGGTGGCTTCAGCTGACGCGATTGCAACTAACGTCGGTGTGCAGATACTTGAACAAGGAGGAAATGCTGTTGATGCGGCTGTAGCTGTTGGTTTTGCGTTAGCGGTGACGTACCCCAAAGCAGGAAACTTGGGGGGCGGTGGATTTATGCTATTGCGCAGGGCGAATGGCCAGACGACTGCGATCGATTTTCGCGAAATCGCACCTAAAGCGGCCTGGCGGAATATGTTCCTGGATGAAGAGGGCAATGCAGATAGTAAAAAATCCTTAACTTCTCATCTGGCGGCGGGTGTTCCGGGTACTGTGGCTGGTTTTGCACTGGCCAATAAAAATTATGGCACGATGCCGTTAAGTCGTCTGATTCAGCCTGCAATACGTTTGGCGCGCAATGGTATCATTGTTAATGACAGCCTCGCCAGCGACCTCAGAATTTACGGAAAAGAGGTGCTGCTTAGTCATCCCAATAGTCGCGCTATCTTCTTCAAGTCTGACGACAAACCATTTCAGAAAGGTGAACGCCTGATACAACGCAATTTGGCGCACTCGCTTGAATTGATAGCCAGTAAAGGACCTCAGGTGTTTTACAAAGGCTGGATTGCTAATCAGATCGTAAAAGAGATGTCTGAAAACGGAGGCCTTATTACCAAAGCCGATCTAGCTGCGTATAAAGCAATAGAACGGCAGCCAATTTCAGGCAGTTATCGTGGTTATCAGATTTTTTCTATGCCTCCGCCATCTTCAGGTGGGATCCATATTGTGCAGATCCTGAATATTCTGGAAAACTTTGATCTGGCGAAAATGGGCTTTGGCAGTGCAGATGCTATTCAGGTTATTGCAGAAGCCGAGAAATACGCCTATGCCGATCGCTCAAAGTATCTGGGAGATCCAAGCTTTGTTAAGGTTCCATGGCAGGCGCTCACCAATAAAGCATATGCTAAATTTCTTGCCAGCAAGATTGATCTGACCCGTGCGCGCCCCTCATCTGAGATTAAACCGGGCAATCTGGCGCTTTATGAAAGCGATCAAACAACGCATTTTTCAGTGGTGGATAAACAGGGTAACGCTGTTGCGGTGACGTATTCGCTAAATACCAACTTTGGTAGCGGAATTGTAGCGGGTAACAGTGGTATTTTGTTGAATAACCAGATGGATGACTTTGCTGTCAAACCCGGTGCACCCAACATATATGGATTAACAGGAGGAGAAGCCAATGCTGTTGCTCCTTTTAAAAGGCCGCTTTCTTCTATGTCCCCAACGATTGTGGTTAAAGACGGTAAACCCTGGCTGGTAACTGGCACACCGGGCGGCAGCAGAATTATTACGACAGTGCTGCAACTCATTGTTAACAGCATTGATTTTGGGATGAACATTGCGGAAGCCACTAATGCTCCGCGTTTCCATCATCAGTGGCAGCCTGATCAATTGCGAGTGGAGAAGGGATTTAGTCCTGACACACTGAAATTATTGGAGAAAAAAGGGCAACATATTAAGGTGTTGCCCACTATGGGCAGCACTCAGAGTATCATAATTAGCCCGAATGGTTCACTCTACGGGGCTGCTGATCCACGAACACCCAATGATCTGGTTGCCGGCTATTGATTGTCGTTTCAGTTCTGGTCTTGATTATCGTATAGCTAACTTGATGTTCTGTTGCAGGCATCGGAGGGACTGCTAAAGGACATCTACTTTTAGCCGAACATAACAGGCGAATTGTCGTTATGCCAGCCGCCTGTTACTCCATGCGTCAAGCTGTTGACAAAACCACTCAGGTTGCCATTTTTCATCCAGTGCCAGCCTGAGTAACTGTTGTTGCGTTTGTGACGCCAGCCCATCCAGCGGGGGGTCTCTATCCAGATTAGTTGGAAAAGGATAACCTTCTGCTACAGAAGCAATCAGCGCATTCAGGTTCTCTTCTGGCAAGTTGCGGTGCAAAAGCACAGGGTAGATCTGCTTCAGAAGTCCCTGGTGATCTACCTGTTCCATTGGCTTACCAAAGGCTGAAGAGATCTGTAACAGATTGGCGGTGCGTACATGGCTGTCAGTCCTGTTTGCGCCGGCAGCATGAAACAGCGCGGGGTTGAAAAACAGGCCATCACCTTTGCTGAGCGGTAGCTGCACGGCATGACGATTGAAGTAATGAATAAAATGTTCATTCCGCCAGGCCAGGTAACCAGGCTGATACTGCTGAGACCATGGCAACAACAGAGTTGGGCCGGATTCGACTGGCATATCACTGTGTGCTACTGCTCCCTGAAGCGTCATATATTGTGAAAGAATCTGTAATGGCAAGGGGAAACGTGTTACGACATCGTCGGGCTGGAAGCCCAGATGGTAATCGCGATGGGGATGCTGTGCTTTCCCTCCGGGGCGGACCTGATTCACCTGTGCGGTGATCTGATATCCCGGCCCCAGCCAGGATTCACATATAAGCTTAAGTAGAGGGCTAGCGTAATAGTCAATGAAATCATTGGCATTCCGTTGTGCTACTTTCTGGAATGCATTCCAGATACGGCCATTGTTACCTGCCATAGCGAAGTGATCAGCGGCGGTATGGGTTTTGGCTTCGTCTGCCAGAATAGCTTCAAACTGGGCGCTGTTACGATCAATAATGCTGAGATCGGAGTAGAACCCCCGAACGACGAATACCCCAGGCCCACTGGCAAGCAGGTGATGTAGTTCACAAAGCACTTTACAGCGATCAAAAGTCGCAGCATGGAGCAGCGTGGAAGCCCGGTAAATCACCACATTTTTTTCCACACCCTCAGCTAGTGTGTAGTCGTGAGCTAAGGTCTGCCGGGCACATAATGTGGCGAATTCATCCAGTGAGAGTGAATGTTCATCGAGGTAAATTGCTGTCATAGCAGAATCCTCAGAGTGAAAGTGGGGAGGGTGGTTGCGGAGTACCATTGTCACCGCAACCTGCCACTCCCTGATCAAAATCAATAACCGAGCCAGTCATCATGCCGGACTCGTCAGAGAGCAGGAAAGCTACTGCTTTCGCTACTTCCAGTGGTTTTAGCAGGCGGCCAAAAGGTTGCAGGCGCTCTGCATCCGCCAGCCAGCCTGAAGTGGCGTGGTGATAGCGTTTTTGAATCTGATCTTCATGTGGCGTATCCATCCAGCCAATATTCAGACCGTTGACCCGAATACGGTTGCGCATGGCGCTAAAGGCAGCATTTTTTGTCAATGTTACTAGTGCGCCCTTAGAGGCAGCATAAGGAGCAAGAAAGCTCTGACCACCATGTGATGCCATGGTGATAATATTCACGATGCTACCGGCAACGGAGGTTTTTATCATCAGACGCATCGTCTCCTGCATCAGGAAAAATGGTGCTCTGATGTTGACAGCGAAGATGGCATCAAACAGCTCTGGTGAGGTGTCAAGAATGGTGCCCCGGTCTGACATTCCCGCACAGTTGACCAGGCCATGCAGTGTACCAAAATGTTGTTCTGCACTGGAGATTACTCGGGTACAGGCAGCGGGGTCGCTTATGTCTGCTTCGACAAATAGCGCTTCACAGCCATGCTGGTGGAGGATATCGGCCTGAGCAGCTCCGGCCTCCTTGTTACGTCCACAAATTATTAAACCTGCTGCATTACGCTTGGCTAGCAGTTGTGCCACTGCTGCGCCCAGCCCCTGAGTGCCGCCCGTTACCGCATAGTAACGACCTCGAAAGTCATCATTGTCAGGCGTATTCATTAGTGCTTCCTTTTCCATTATTTCAGTGAGGAGTTACAAAAAATATCTGCTTGCCGGAGTATTAACCCGGCATTGACATTATCCTCACAGCCAGGCGATACAACCTCAAAAAGACCTTAAAGTGATAGTGGTGATGTTTCTCATCAAACGGATTATGGGCCTGATCGGAGTTAGTAAGCTCACTGCGTTGTCAGAACGCTGTATAAGCGAGGTCATTCCCATTCTTTGACTGAGTGGCGCATTAATCAGGCTGTGTGTGATTTGTGTGGCAGCAGCATGTTACTCTGGTACAGATGAGTACATCACCTTTCGATGTAGTAATACACGTGTCTGGGTGTTTTAGCCAGCAAGTGAAAGGAGGCATTACTTAGCCAGATCGTTAATTTTGTACATTTCAGACTAATGCCCTGTTTTCATCTTTTTGAGTAAACAGCCACGGCAGAGTTACCACGGCTACTCAGACATTACGCCAGCTATAGTTGCGGGATAAATGGTGCCAGATGGTGGTGCTCATGGCCCGTTAACCACCACCCTTATTCAACTAATAAAGATAGATTTTGTTGTTTTGATTTGTGAGATATCTGTCCCAGATATTGATTTTCTTTCTGTTAATTAGTTAGCCATACTCAGGGGCGGTAAAATTCGAGACAATCTCACGCATATGATTAACAATATGTTCCACCATCAGGCCGCGGGTATTTTTTAGAGGGAATATTGCCAGCCATGAGACTTCTATCGCTGGTTCGATTGGTTTTACGATAATTCTGGCTGAGCTGGTCATTGCCGTTATCAGATCTACTATTCCAATACCAAGTCCGTTTGCTGCCATAGCGCAACATTTCGATAGCGAGGTTTCAATGAGGCTGTGAAACTTGTAGTTGTGCTGGATAAGCTGTTGTGAGAGCTGTTCGCGCATTACTGTTTTAAGGCAGGGTAATATGGCACGATATTGAGTGAGATTTGCCAGTGTGAGAACTGTTGTGTCTGCCAGCGGGTGATTAGGAGAAAGGACGGCAACACTTTTAGCGACTCCCAATAAATCCGCTTTTAATCCTCCAAGCTGTGGCCGGCCATGAATAAAACCCACGTCATATTGATTACTTAGTACCATGTCAATAATAGTTGTAGTATTCTCAACTTCCATAAATAGCGAGAGCTCAGAATTGGTTCGTAACAGAGGCGGTAAAATTGTCTCGGTACAGAGTGTTGCAAGTGCTGATACCGCCCCAATTCGTAAAACTCTGCTTTTTGACTGGCGGATTTCTTCTGCCGTGCGTGCAATGTGATCCAGACCAAAATATAGACGACCAACTTCGCAAAAAAGCCTTAGCGCTTCTTCGCGGGGTTCTAAGCTGCGACCTTCACGCTTGAAGAGTTTGAGGTTAAGTGCATATTCAAAATCTTTGATCAGACGACTTACGGCTGGCTGGGTGATATTCATAATACTGGCTGCCTGCGTAATTCCTCCGGTGAGGATAACCTTGTGAAAAGCCTCGACTTGTCGAGGATTTATCCGACTTATCATTATGGTAACCAACCGTAGTGTCTATTTATGAATGGTTTATAAAATACAATTTTTCATTCATTTTTTCATCTTCGAATCAGTTGTTACTTAAAATAATCATATCTGCCAGCTTTCCTGGCAGAGGTACGGTTCTATGTAATTTGGTCTAAATCATGTGCTGCTCACTTTCAGCCAGTCAATAGGTTAATATTATGTTCATTGTTACTTTGATTTGGTGAGGTAATAATCGTATCAGATACCTGTTATCGCTGGCACTGAAACTGCATTGATTAAAATTTTACAATTTATCCGGATGTCTGAGGCGATCAGACCTGAAATGCCTGTAGCAGGTACCCATTTATTTCATCAGCCGGAAAGATTATTCGGGGTATACCTATTTAACATCGCAACCCGCATTTCTCTGTTGACTAGTAATAGAGTTGTAATATGGATCGATGATCACTTTTGTAGTGGTAATCGAAACTATATATGTGTGAGGGCCTTGCTGGATAGATGAACGGGTAAGCAATAGCTTTATTTCATCTGGATACAGAACCATCCGATTATTCTGAGTGTCTTAGTGATGATTATGAAGATGTTGCTTCTGAACAATTGCTATTCTGTACTTCGGTTAATCCGCACATGGGTCTGTGCGTGTTGCAATAGCCGGTTTTTTTATATATTTCGGGGAAGTAAATAAATCCATACTATCTGTAATGACATCTTATCAGTTACTGTTCAGAATGGTTCTTTACAATGGCGATTCATCCTGCTTATCGTTTTTTTTATGAAAATAGCCAGGATCATCTATTGCTTATGCTGCCTTTCAGGACAAAATTGATCACCAATGATAACACTGTATTAGCATCAGATGTTATGTTGCAGGCAGAGTGATAAATTGGGTTTTGGCATTGCACCATGACTCAGGTTGAGTTTATTTTTACGGGCATAGATGCCGTGAAAAAAATCCATTACTGTATAGCCATTTTGTTGCAAGGAGAGATTTCTGAGACAGAGGGCTGGATGAATATTCCCGGAAGTCAGCGATATTCTTGTTGGTTACCGTATCCGACGCTAATGCTACACTACCATAACTATTGCTATGGGTAGATTGTCTGGCTTTTCAGGTAGCCATATAGACCACGGTGTATCAGAGAATATTGTCATATCAGATCCCATGGCTAAGTGCAGACCACAGAGTGAATAAACATCTGACAAATATTATCTGGGTAAATTAAAAGATCTATCGAAAAAGATATTGTTAACACTACCTGTTAATGAGGTCTGAAAGGATAATGTATAAATAGATAATCAGAAAAGGATTTCACTCCGCTTTAAGGATTAAAGCAGACTACGTTAAATAGCCGAAACGTGATGTTAGTGACAGGTTGGGGCGTTACCCGATGCGTTTTTATCGCAGTATTCGGATTCGCACCCGCCTGTTGATTTTTATTGATTAAATCAGGAAATCATCCAGCACTTTACCTGCATCCAGCGCTTGTTTGATTACCGCTGGTGTGCGGCCCTGGCCTGTCCAGGATTTGTCTTCACCGTTTTCATCGGTATATTTGTATTTAGCCGGACGTGGAGCACGCTTTGCACGAGGTTTAGATGAACCAGCATCACTGACAGTCAGTTCATTAGGATCAATACCGTCATCTAATAGCATTTGACGATATTTAGCCAGTTTTTCTTCTTTCTGACGACTTTCTTCAGCAATTGCAGCTTCTGCTTCACGGCGTTCGCTTACAACAGATTCGAATTTTCCCAGCATTTCTTCAAGTTCTGGCAAAGTGTGTTCTCGAGCCAGGGCGCGGAGAGTTCTAATGTTAGTAAAGCATTTCAGAGATTCGCTCATAAAATAGTCCGTAGAGTTATGTTGTTAAATCAATAAGTGAGTTACAAAAGCTTAGTGTACATAAAAAAGCCTCACTAAAAAATAGTAAATTTAAATAAATTTGTCTACGTAATAAGTGATATGTTACTGGGCATTAACATTATCAATTAAATAGTTTTTAATGAGATGATTCCTGGTGTAAAGTTACATTAAGGGATTATTTACAGGGAGAGTTGAGTACTGCCAGACACATTATTGCCATCGTCAGACTATTGACAATCTTCTTACTCCAGTTTCCCCAGCGGTAATAAATGATTTTCAGAACATATGGACACAGGGTGTTCGAACCTGTTTTTTGAGGATATCGACTATAAATGATGATGAGACTGTCAAGCAAATAGCAACATGATGACAATTAAAACTCTTTTTTGCGATGGCTGTTTGGTGCATCTCTGTATCTTACATATAAGTATTATTACCATTTTTGTAAATGAAGGTTATTTTACTTGTTTTTTTAGCTAAATCATATCTGGCTTTTCATGCTGAGGACATGACATATGTTCTGACATTATAGGTACATGTTATCAATAAGAGTTAAAAGAAAAAGTTTAATTAAATATGCTATACATCATCTTTACAGTGAGGATGCTTTACTGATTTTGACAAACTGATTGATTTATCATCGCAATTTTGTTTGAGATTTATCCTGGAGTTTTGTCAGATAATGAAGCAGGATGCTGAGCGGTTACATTCGATTACTGTAGTTAGCACAGTATGATTAACACTTGTTAACGGGTTAATGCCGTTCAGTTTCGATACTCCGTACGACGTTTCTATACTAAATTTAGTGCTGCTTTGGCTTCTTCTATATAGTTCCATTTTGTTAGATTGACAAATTCCCGAGTTATCACTTATCCCGACTGCGCTTGCTTCTATCATGAAGCAGAAAGCTACAGCAGTATTAATCTATTATCTTGTTCGGTTGCTCTGGGTAAAAGATATTTTTTATACTTATTTAAAATGTTTCAATGTTGTCAAGGTGTGTATTGAGGATGTTCCCGATAACTTTTTACTACATATAACAACCAGATATTAGATGAGTACTGGAACAGAGTTGCTACACTTATTAGCTATGCCATTTATCACTATCCTCAGAATAGAAACGATCCACTCTGAAGTAAAGTATTAAAGTTACCGTACTATATAAGTTGTTAAGTTACAGTACGCAATAGCCTGCGTTTTAATGATATTGCTCATGATATGCAATGAATTTTGTCTCTCAAAAAGGTATTAGCATCTCATTTGAACTTGCAAGTGGCGCAAGTTATATCTTCGCACACACATTATATTTTCTAATGTTTTTTATTGGTTATATAGGATTAATCTTACAATAAAAATTCCCTGGTGAAGGCATATAATAAATAAGAAAACAGTTGAAAAATGATTCAGATGGAACGTGACGAACGTTTTATCCAGCCACGGCCAAAAACTATTTTGCAAATTTCATCATGTTGTTTATTTAACCACTTAATCAATGTATCTACTTTACTTTTTTCTGGTAGCTGGTACTACAAAATTGATTCTGATAATAGAATTTTCAGAAAAAACCATTATCGATCATATAATATAATCCTTATTAATCACATGGTTATTTCAAAAAAGCAGAAGTGTAGTACTTCAGTATTTTCTCGTCTAGGGGCAAAAAATAAGATGGTAAGTTTAGTCTGCCGGGGTGTTTTGGCTGGTCCGATATCCAATAAAATTCATTAAATCTGCTATTACCGCTCTCCAAAAGCTCCGCCTTACGAGTAATACAGTATTATTTATGTAAATCTGTCTGATTTGGAAGGGCTGGGAGTCAGACTAAATCTGATATAACAATCAGAAAATATTGTTCTCCACAAATCACAGTTAGCGGCGATAAGAGCACTATAAACAGTATCATTCTTACTTAGCGCGGATACGACCTGTGTTAAGCCAGTCCACATACTATTACATTGGGTACGGACAGCCAGCTCAGGAACATCAAGACGCGTGCAATCGGCAGGTTAACTAAAATAGTGAAATGTCATGGCTGGCCGGAAACCAGGGTAGACAGGGTCGCTAATGGAGATGAAAATGCTGCTGGCTCTGCTTTGCTGTTGTTTTGATTAGTACCGATTAATAATATAGTTGATAGTAAGTGACTATGTTTGAAAGGTTACGTTTGCTCAGCTCTAATGCATACAGACTGACAATACCCATTTTAATCCACCAAAACATGGACTCGGTAATAAAAACATAACATACTGAAATTAAACAATATTATGCATAATTTTCATCATCACACTCCTTGATAAATGCGCCCATAATTTTCCAGATTAATTACCAATTAAAATAAGTGTAAAGATTGCTGTAACCTGCCCCGCAGACTCTACATTTGGTCACCTTAATTTACTACAATGAACAATTCCCCTTAACTAAATGATTATAAAATGGAACGTTTAATTGAAAATCTTATGTATGCTGCGCGCTGGCTGATGGCACCGGTTTATTTTGGTCTTTCGATCGGTCTTTTGGCATTAATGATTAAATTCTTTCAGGAAATATCCCACATGTTGTTGCATATCCTGACAATTCCAGAATTCAATCTTATCTTGCTTTTGCTCTCGCTGGTGGATATGACCATGGTGGGCGGACTATTGGTGATGGTGATGTTTTCAGGTTATGAAAATTTCGTCTCATCCCTGAACATTTCTGAGGGCAAGGAAAAACTCAACTGGCTGGGGAAGATGGATTCAACATCGCTTAAGAACAAAGTCGCCGCTTCCATCGTTGCTATCTCTTCTATCCATTTACTACGAGTTTTTATGAATGCCAATAATGTTGATAATACTAAGATGATGTGGTTTGTAATTATCCACTTGACTTTTGTGATATCTGCTTTTCTTATGGGCTGCCTGGATAAAATGTCGCGTAAAGACTATGCTTGAAGTGATTATGCCCCCCTTCAGGGGCAATTTTATCTAGCAAAATATTTTGCTTAACTTCTTTAAAAGAATGCAATATGTTAGCGGGTTGAAGGTTAACGGCGTGCTGTGGCAGGAATTATACCAAAAAGTTTGATTCACTCCCTTATTTAATAAAAACGCTATTATCCAGAGCATGGGGGAGGGTTATTTATGTGATGCCTGACCTGACGAGTTATTAATAAACATTGATGATGGCAGTGCAGGTTTCTTCCATCATGCCTGGCTGACTATACACCAGTTACTGCTAATTTGGCTGAGGATTGTTTCGTTTTCTCATTGTTCATCGTTGAATAAGCCTAATTGTAGGGATTTTTCATGACTTATTTGTATCTTTTTATAGCAATTGTCGCTGAAGTTATAGCTACTAGTACTCTCAAGGCTTCGGAATCTTTTACGCGCCTGTGGCCAAGTATCGCAACGGCTATAAGTTATGCCATCGCTTTTTATTTTCTAACTCTGGTCCTGCGAACCATGGCCACAGGCGTTGCTTATGCTATCTGGACTGGTGTAGGGGTTGTGCTTATTTCTCTAGTGGGTTGGTTAGTATTTGGGCAGAAACTGGATTTGCCTGCTATGGTGGGACTGGGTCTAATCATTGCTGGTGTACTTGTGGTTAACCTTCTTTCCACCACTGTTGGACATTAGAAAGGAAAAGTTTTATGGCAACTGAATGCGCCGTGCTAGCTGGAGGGTGTTTCTGGTGTACTGAAGCCGTATTTAACCAAATTCGCGGGGTTTTAAATGTTGAAAGTGGTTATACCGGCGGGCAGACACAAAACCCTACGTATCGTCAGGTGTGTGACGGGAACACGGGGCATGCAGAAGCTGTCCGAATTATGTTTGATAACGAACAAATAGCTTTCAGTGACCTGCTAAAGATTTTTTTCGCGATTCATGATCCAACACAACTCAACCGCCAGGGCAATGATATTGGCAGCCAGTATCGGTCGGCGATTTTTCCGCAAAATCCCAGACAGGAACGTGAGGCTGAGCATAGCATCCAGCTTGCAGGCCACAATTACCCTAATAAGATTGTTACTACTATTGAACCTGTAAGTACCTGGTACCCTGCGGAGGATTATCACCAGGATTACTGGGATGGGGAGGGAAGAAAAAGCCCCTATTGTATGGCTGTTATTCCCCCTAAACTACAAAAGTTGAAAAAATAAACTACAAAAGTTGAAAAAACAGTTTGCTGACAGCATCGCTGATATGTGAGGCGTATATTAATACCATTTATGAGATCGCCGGATGAAAATTAACCGGCATCAGATCTGGCTGCAATAGGCTGCTGATTACAGATTGAATATGTATTCAGGAGGCTGACGACAATAACAATTTATCACGATTTTCCACCAGCCATTCTGTAATTCGGGCCTTTTCAGCATCATTTAGCCACATTCCTAGTTTGGTGCGTCGCCAGATAGCATCATCCAGTTCACGTACCCATTCATGAATCACCAGATAGCGCAGTTCGGCCTCGAATAACTGATGTCCAAAGTTTTCACCCAGCTCTTCAAGAGAGCACGCATTTCCTAACAACAACTCGCTATTGCTACCGTAAGTGTAAGCATAATGTTTAGCCATAGCCGCCGAGATATACGGATAGCGGCGGCGAAGAGTGACAGTATAATCGTCACGGCTGCCGTTGAAATATCCCCCGGGCAAAATAGTGTTTTTGGTCCAGGCCGGACCAGCTTCGGGATAATATTTTGACAATTTTCCCAGCGCGTGTTCTGCAAGTTTTCGATAAGTAGTCAGCTTACCTCCAAAGACTGAGAGTAGCGGGGCAGTACCGTTATCGTCCTGTACATTGAGTGTGTAGTCGCGGGTAATAGCTTGGGGTGAGTCTGATTCATCATTGCAAAGAGGTCGTACGCCCGAATAACTCCAGACGATGTCTTTTGAGGTTAGTTTTTTTACGAAGTGTGCATTATAGACTTCAAGCAGATAGCTGATTTCTTGTTCTTCGATAATAGCCTGGTTCGGGTCACCTTTATATTCCACGTCGGTGGTGCCAATAATTGAGAATTCATCCATCCATGGGATTACAAAGACGATGCGGTTGTCTTCATTTTGCAGAATATAAGCCTGTGGCTGGTCATGAACACGAGGTACCACAATATGACTGCCTTTGATCAGTCGGATATTATAGGGAGAGTGTAATTTAAGATTATTGTTAAACAGTTCACTCACCCACGGACCGGTTGCATTGACCAGACCTCTGGCGCGCCAGGTATAGATTTTATTAGTATCTATGTCACAGGCTTCGACTATCCATATGCCTGCTTCCCGATAAGCGCGGGTTACCCGGGTGCGGGTGCGAACTTCGCTTCCCCGTCTGACGACCTCCTGAGCGTTGAGTACCACCAGGCGTGCGTCATCAACCCAACAGTCAGAATATTCGAATCCGCTCACGATTCCGGGAATTAGCAGAGAATCTGCGCCAAAACGCAACCTTTTGCTGGCAGGCAGGCTGGTGCGTTTGCCCAAGTAATCGTACATAAATAAGCCAGCCCTTATCATCCATGCAGGTCGCAGATGTGGACGATGCGGCAGACGAAACCGCAATGGGAAAGTAATATGAGGAGCAATCCTGAGCAACACTTCACGTTCGGCCAGCGCTTCACTTACCATTCGAAATTCATAGTGTTCGAGGTAACGCAGGCCGCCATGAATAAGCTTGGAACTGGCAGAGGAAGTGGCACATGCCAGATCGCGCGCTTCAAGCATCAGTACGGAAAGCCCGCGTCCGGATGCATCCGCCGCGATACCTGCGCCATTAATACCACCGCCAATGATTATTAGATCTTTTATTTCCACACGATCTCCCCCAACTATCAAAGTTAATATTCGAATTCGAGCATATATATACTCGAAAAACAACATTCATGTCATCCATAACATGATAAAAAATGGTGAACGTGATCCCCAGATATTTAAAATAACACACTCGTTTTTATGAGATCAGCCTGAAGCTTTCCCTTTATTATTATTGGCGACCGGAAATATGCAGTTAACGGTCTGATTTGCCAAATGGATCACAATGTGAAAACATAACTCCCTTAAAACGGATGTGTTAAAGATGTTTTTTGGAAACGTTGAGCGGGCATTAATGTCTGAGATAAAAATTTTTGGCCGATATTTTACAGGATATCTGGCGGAGTGACAGAGCAATGCAGGCTATATCGGACTGCAATTATTCGTTCAGCGGAGACATGGTTAGTCGGGTAAGAAGATGCTGGTGCAAGGGGCCTGATATAGTTACATAATGGTGATAACTGGAATTTTGATGATTTTAGCAAAATGATCATGCTGAAATGTGTCAATGTCTCTCAAATTACATAACTATCATAGTGTTAATTAAAGAGATAGCGTCAGATGGTTACAAATGATACAAACTACACAAAAGATCTTGATCTGAAAGGGCTGGTTTTATGAAAGAATATGGCAATATTAGTGTACAGCAGGCGCAGGGAAAACTGGCTGGGGGGAATGTGCAACTAATTGATATTCGTGATGATACTAGTTTCAAAAAGTCGCATGTCATCGGTGCTATTAATCTGCCGGGTGCCTGTTTAAATAGCTATATTGAGATTGAGCAGCAGGATCCTACAATTCCGGTATTGGTTATGTGCTATCACGGCATTAGCAGCAAAGTGGCCGCGCACTATCTGCTATCACATGGATTTGATGAGGTACACAGTGTAGAGGGGGGATTTGCCGCCTGGAGCACACACTTTCCGCAACTGACAGAAGGTGAGCCTTTCTGAAAATGAGGGCTGGATGAATGATAAAAACGTTGTAGTCAGAAAGTAACCAAATCGCTATTGATATCTGATAGTTATTCAGCGCGTAAGCCAGTTCCCGGGCAATGTTTGATTCCTGAATACGCATTGGTTGTGTATCCGGAGACCAGGACCAAAGGTTCATCACGATATAATATAATGGTTTACTCAGATTTAGATTTTTCGCACATTGCTAAAACGCGTTTTTGAGTACTGTCTGTGGAACATATTGTAATGTAATACATTTCATTAAACTGCTGGCTGATTTTATTGCCACTAAGAATATAACAAGAAAATTTACCGGTAACACCGCCTTTGCAACATAGTAAATACAATAGTTCCGATTGATTGGGTACTACATCGGCAATTGTTTGCAGGCGGGGTATAATCGATTTTTGCCGAAATTAACAGGGAAGCTACATGATCCGTATTGTACATTTCACTAACCCACGCCTAGCTCAGGCGTTTATTGATTATATGAACACCTGTGGAGTAAAACTGAGCTCTGTACAGGAGGAAGGTATCACACTGTGGCTTGAGGATGCCACGCACTATAAAATAGTTGAACAGGAACTTGAGCGGTTTGTGCGTGATCCTAATCATCCGCGCTACCAGATTGCCAGCTGGCAGAGTGGCGATATTTCCAGCAAATTGCAATATCAGACATCTTCATTATTACCTGTCTTACGGGATCGCACCGGGCCGTTAACGTTGACGGTGATAATCGCCGCTATTATTGTTTATGTTTTGATGCAACTATCAGAAAACTACGCGGTATTACATTTGCTTGCCTGGCCTGCCGAAAATCAAAAGTTCCAGTTATGGCGCTGGTTTTCTCATATTCTGTTGCATTTCACATTCTGGCATATTCTCTTTAATTTGTTTTGGTGGTGGTACGTTGGTGGTTTGATTGAGAAACAGCTTGGAAGCGGAAAACTTTTTGTTTTAACGGTAGTAGCTGCACTGTTAAGTGGCTGGATGCAGGCATCTGTCAGTGGTGTGATGTTTGGTGGGTTGTCGGGAGTAGTCTACGCACTGATAGGTTATGCGTGGTTACGAGGTGAACGGGATGTGGAGAGCGGAATTTATCTTGAGCGAGGCTTGATGAGTTTCGCTGTTTTATGGCTTATTATCGGCTATTTGGATGTGTTTGCAATGGGTATAGCTAACGCCGCACATCTGACGGGCCTGCTCCTTGGTCTGGCAATGGCTTTTGTCGATATTTACTCTGCGCGGCGCTAATTCCAATTACTGTATCCAGCATAAATAAAAGCAGCAGGAGAATGTAGTGAAGCAAGCTCAACGTCATGGCTCTATAATTGATTTGGTACGTCGTCAGGGCTATGTCAGTACTGAGGAGCTGGTAGAGCACTTTGCGGTGAGCCCGCAAACTATCAGGCGTGATCTTAATGAACTGGCGGAACAAAATAAGATACAGCGCCATCATGGCGGTGCAGCCCCACACTCAAGTTCGGAAAATACTGCATGGCAGGACCGCAAAATGATATTGTCAAAGGAGAAAGCGCGGATTGCCCAACGGGTCGCCAGCCATATCCGCGATGGGTCAACGCTTTTCATTGACATTGGCACTACGCCGGAGGCTGTTGCTCATGCGTTGCTGAATCATCGCAACCTGCGCATTGTTACTAATAATCTTAATGTTGCCACGTTATTAATGGGTAAATCGGATTTTCATCTGATACTGGCTGGCGGTGAGGTACGCGCCCGGGATGGCGGCATTATAGGTGAAGTGACTATCGATTTTATCTCTCAGTTCCGCCTTGATTACGGTATTCTGGGCATAAGTGGTATTGATGTAGATGGGTCGCTGCTCGAGTTTGATTATCACGAGGTTCGTATAAAGCGAGCTATTATTGAAAACTCACGGTGCGTGATGCTGGTTACCGATCACTCTAAATTTGGTCGTAATGCTATGGTGAATTTGGGTAATATGAATTTGATAGATTATCTTTTCACTGATCAAATGCCATCGGAGGAGTTGATGAGGGTACTGGAACGTCATGAGGTTCATCTTGAAATTTGTTGATTAAATGAGCTGACAACGAGCCCCTGTATATTCGATGGCAAAACAGTGTAACTGATTATCGTAAGGTCAGAAATAGGAACAGGCCTGCAATTATCTCTACTATTTGACAGCATTCAGACCAACACAGAATGAATTAAATTCGCTCAATACGTCAGTTTCCGCCATCAATTAGCAGCGATATAAGATCAGGTGTATGAGAGAAGAATTGCTCTGGCCCGGCTGTATGAGAAATTAGTAGTAGGAGTGTTCACCATGCTGATGTTCGGTCAGATCACGCACACCTTTGAGTTCCGGAAAAGCTTTTAAAAGTTCTTTCTCAATACCCTCTTTTAGTGTGATATCAACCATTGAACAGCCATTACAGCCACCGCCGAATTGCAGCACCGCATATCCATCATCGGTTATCTCCATTAACGAGACGCGCCCGCCGTGTGAAGCCAGTTGCGGATTGATTTGTGCCTGTAAAAGGTATTCAACACGCTCAATCAAAGGGGCATCATCCGCTACTTTACGTGCTTTGGCATTAGGTGCTTTTAGGGTTAGCTGCGAGCCGAGGTTGTCAGTAACAAAGTCAATTTCAGCCTCTTCGAGATAGGGAACACTTAGCTGATCGACATAAGCGCAGAGTTTGTCAAATTTAAGCTCAATATCTGAAGACTCTACTGCATCAGGAGGGCAGTATGAAACACCACATTCGGCTGTTGGAGTGCCCGGATTAATGACGAAAACGCGAATTTGGGTACCCTCTTCCTGTTTCAAGAGTAATTTAGAGAAATGTTCTTGTGCTGCATCAGTAATTCGGATCATGGTGATGGCTCAATAGTTGACTGCATATATAATTATAATATGCCCATCCTGCTCTCTTCACAAGGTACACAAAGGCGCCCCTTGGATAAAAATAATATAATGATTTATATAGTAAAAAATTCTTCTGCAAAACTAGCGATAGAACACACTCAATTTATACGGCGATGATAAGCCATTTTTCCTCCTGCCTGAGCGAGCCGTGTGTCGCCTTCCAGATTAACAGATGTTTCGGCTGCCATCTTAGGCGGCCTGCTACTTTAACGCAGGTATACCCTCTTGTGCAGGTTCTTTCGGAACCCGCAGGCAGGGTAGTGGGCATGGTACCGCCTTTTCTGAAGGAGCAATTGTTTCTTTATTATGGGGCCTTTAATACCGGCATTGAACGGAATATTACCCTTTTCAAAACGTTCTGTTCTGCCAGTTTTCAGCCCCAGATTGCTGTGAAAGTTTGTACATCTTTTTTTGTTTTTTGGCAGTTAAACTGTTTATTAATGTCGCAGTTAATTCTCCGGCGGGGAGCAGAAATGATCATGCATCCACGCCTTCATTTCAGATGTGTAAATAAACATTATTTAACCTCAGGGCTGACCTCAGGAAATTTACCGATGTGCTCCCGCTTAATCTCACTGTCGGAAACCGAGTGCTGCACGTCAAAAGCAAGTCTGCCATTGCTGATTACCTGTTCAGTCAGCGGCTGAGGGCAGACTCAGGGCTGTATATTGATGGGGCCAGTAACGGGGCGGATGGCAGATGAGTTAAAACAACCGGGTGGGTCAGCCCCGGCAGTTCCGGTAACTGAAGTAATGGCTGATTACACTGATCAGACTTGAAATATCCGGTACTTCAGGCGGCTCATATGTTGCCCTCTGATAATCGTGGGGAAGTTACTATAATGACCTTTGAGGGGTGACGGTTTGATAAACACGGCCCCTCTGTTCATATAAGCGGTAACTGTATTATCCAGCCCGGCACAGGCACAGCGCGCAGTAACGCTTTTGACAAAGCGGAGGCGAAATCCCCACCCGTCAGAATATTTCTGCGGCTCTGTTGGGTATCTTTGATTGCGTCAAAAAGAAGACCGTCAATACTGCTGGCCCCTGCGATAAGATTACTCGTGGGGAGTACTCCTGTTGAAATTAATTATCGGGACAGAGCCAGTAAAACCCCAGTTAATACCGGGGCAGGGAATTGATTCAGGAGTTTCTTCGTCAGGTCACCTTTTTACTTAGAGACAGACAATAGTGGATCTGTATATCAGAAGATTTTTTTGTATTTACGAAAAGGAATAATGTTTGGATCCTGAGGCTCAACAGGTCTGTTAATAGAAAAAAAATTTTCAACGAGCCGGGGTTTTAGCATGGATTTTTTCAAAACTTCAGCCCATGTAAATCTGTCCAGCATATGAACAGCCTGGTTAATAACGCCTGGCTCCTCTGGTGGAATACGGTCATCTCCTTTTTCATGATGAACATAACCTTTAGAATTGAGATGGATAAAGCCTGTCCTCATTTTGTCAGGTGTTATCAGCCCTAAAACTGTAGCCCGGTATAAGCACATCCTTAAGCTTATCCGCCAGCGGACTTTGAACTCTTCGAGGGCAATCCAGTTAAAATGGTTTCCTCGCATTCTGGGAAATTCATTTACAAAAGATACTCTCGGAACCATAAAGGCACTGGAAAAATGGTCAGCCTGATGCTCTGTCAGCTTGTCTCCGGTAACAATTCCCTCATGCAAAATAAGATGTCCTAATTCATGGCCGATGTCAGAACGAAACCGACAAACGCTGGATTTTGCGCTATTTCGGATCATGAGCGGACGTGCATTATTCACTGTAAATGCATCTACCTTGTCATCAACGTCCGAAACATGTGCAATTACAATTCCAATACTTTCAACAAAGTTAACCATAGATGAAATGGGGCCGAGTCCCATACCCCAATAAAATCGGCATTTTTCAGCAATATGCTCAATGTCATCGTCATTGTTTACCGGAGATTGATGATTATCTGGCAGGTTCAATGGTGGAAAAATAACTTCCTGCTCAAGCATGCCAATAAACTCATCTAAAATCTCTGCACGAGCCAGAATACAATTCGTCAGCGCCTGCGTTCGTGAACGTCTGCTCCTGAAATGGCAGTTATCACTATCCATAGGCTGGCTGCGGGGAGTGAAAAAGAAATCCTCTTCTACGTCTAAAATTTTAGCAAGCTGGGATATGTTACTGTCACCGGGAGGGTACCCTTTTTCTGATTTACTGATGAATTGTCTGGTGACGTTTAAAGCGGAAGCAACTTCCTCGCCTGACATACCATGAGCCAGACGAGCCAGTTTCAATCTGTCGCCACGATATTGTTTATCTGAATCAAACAGGCCCATTTCCTTCATCATTTTGGTTCTTATCGTCTTTGGTACGGCGTTGTAATTCAGTTGCCGGTGTTTTAACAGGTGCCGGCCGATATGCCGTATCAACAGGCTGAATTGGCGTGGTAACACTTGGTTGTAGTTCGTACCTGCTCACCAGCTGGTGGGCAGGGTCAAAACCAGCCAGTGTCAAAATCCATGTTGGTGGTTGTTCATTGATATCGCCAGCAGGATAAAACTTATGAGCACATATTCTCCAAACGATAGTTGTAGCTGGAGTGCTGTTTTCCTGTTCAAACATTAAATTCAGCTGTCCTGAATCAGTACCACTCTGTGACAGACGGTGAGTTTTTTTCAGCTTATCAGGATTATCCGTTACAAATTTCATAGCAATACCATTTAACGTGAAAACGAAATCCATCTCATTCTTGATCATGTTAAGTCTAGGAATCTCTTTTTCATGCTGAATTAAATAATTTCTCACCCATCCATAAGCCCGACATCCTGTAGACCAACCGTCGTCAAGTTTATGTCTGTTCTGCCAAAGGTCATCCAACACATCAGAGATAGCCTGTAGCAACTTATTTACAGAGGGCTTATCAAGCGCTGGCTCAATATCATAACAAGGTTTTAAAGTTGAAGGTTCCTTCACTGTCTTTTCGTCCATTTGACAACTGAGTAACCCTATCTTTTCGCTTTTATTTTATTTTGTCAACCTGAAGCGACGGATTTGTTTACATTTTACTCATTTTTGCCAGCCTGATCAGATGCTCAGTATAAAGTGCTGTAAGTGGGTAATGTTTCGGAACTCAGATGAAGGTTGATCATGGCGAGTGGAACACAAGTGCGCCGGGGGTGAATTGAGTAGTCTTCACCTGCCGCTGCTTCACAGCCACAGGTAAAAACATTTGATTTTTTTAGGTGTGAATGCCTGATTTTAGCCACATCATGCAAGGTGGATCCTGCTATTCCCCAACAGTCAGGAATCATAAAGACAGCTCCGATTATTGTTTTCACCCTGAGCCTGCAAAATACACAGGAGTGCAGACAACCCTATTAGTGGTGTTCTGTCTGGCAACAGCAGGGCTCAGAATGAAATAACTCCTGCTGACGCAGATTTTCCTGCGCCAGAAGTTCGATAAGACGCCAGAATTTTACTGGTGACATATTTTTCATAACGGTTACTCCAATTATGAAAATGATTTTTGGCAGAGAATGTAAGAGTTGCACAAAGAATTTTGATATGGATCAACTAGTTGTGTGAAAAATTTTTATATATTCACTTCATTTTATGATATTTAAAGTGTCCATATGGAAAGAAGCATATAGAAAGGGAAAGCATGATATTTTTGTTAAAAGATTATGACAGCAACGAAATTATTGAAATTTCAGACTGGGATCAAGTGACCTCAAGACCCAACTTTATGAAAGATGTTGATTTGAAAGATCAGCATCTCCAAAAAATAATCGGTAGTTATAACTTAAAAGATGCACGTACCTGCGGAATAAAAAGTTGCCATACAGGGCACAATAAAGGATATATTGTAGTCACAGAATGTGGTATGGAAACAAACATAGGTAATTGTTGTGGTAAAAAATACTTTAAAATTAAATTCGAGGATTTAACCAAAATATTTTCAAAAAACTTAGATCATGAAAAAAGAAAACTTTCGCTGCATAATGCCAAGTCTAAAATTCCAGAGTGGCGACAAAAAGCTGACATTCTCAAATCAGGAGAACAAAATATTAACTGGGCAATAGAACTAATCCGGGGCATAAAAGATCAGTCAGTAGTAGGTCATTTTGCCAGTACAGAACTGAAACGTATGGCAGCGGTACCAACTAATATTGTGACTACTGCTCGACATGCAACTCAAAGAGAATCCGATATACAAGAGCTGTTTGATAAAAGATACCCCGTGGCAGAAAGGACAGAAATTGATATTATCGGGATAATTGAACATATTGATTGCCTTCTTCCGCAAAATGATCTCCGCCAGATATTTTATGTGTCGGTAACTCGTGTACTGAAAGCACTTGCTAAAAGTGAGCCAGCATTAATGTCAAGCCCTAAAATGATAAATCTGTTATCTAAGGTAAATAATATTGAATCGAATCTTGAATATGCTTCAGAGCGTTTAGATATTGCTCGTAAATTTTTGGTGAAGGAAAACCTCAAGCCTCTCTATAATAAAATGAAAGACATGGATACTGTCAGCTCCGCAGACTTAGAACGATATTTATTTTTCATTAATTCTCTTCAATGATTTTTATTTCATCAAAAAGCTTTGCCCACACGGCAAAAATTCTCAGGGAAGTAAGATATCAATCCAGCGCTAAAAGTACTCAAATTTGTCAGTATCGTCCCAGATTCCATGAATGAGACTATAGCCTTGTCAGAATTTGTATTAGATTAATTTAACTGTATATAGTAGTTGATGTAGATCTGGTCTTCAGGTATTTCCTTTGGAATTGATTAGGGCCTGTTAGCATCCAGAATAGTGTCTTTGGTATCACTCTTATCGGTATCTTTAATAACATCCTGATCAGTCATTACTGAATATCCTTGTTCTGACGTTTTATAAATTCTTATTCTATCCTGTCACACATCAGATCATTACTGGTGACATCACCTTCTTTTTTGTCTTGTACCACGCCGTACAGGGTTCGTGGGTCATATAGGAAAGTTGTGTAGTTTTCGGATGACTATGGACTGAACGGATTTTATCAATCATATGTCTTTTGTCAGAAGGAGGCACTTTGGGGCTAACAATATGGCGAGAATCTTTTATTTTTACTATTTCATTGATTAGTGATGTTATTGGGTATTATCCATAGCTTATGACTTTACGATAGACCGACGAAAAAGTAGGCCCGTATTTTCATGTTAAAAAAACCATTAACGATAAGCGGAGAATCGTAGAGTTTCAGATGCCATGATTGTGCATAGAAACATCAGTTTTTTGCAGCTTAATGGGCGTCAGGTCTGGCAGACCGCCACTTACAAAGTTTTCAATAAAAGCATTCACTATTGCAATATCTGAATAGGCCACCGTGACCCTGCCTCAAAGTGGTCTATTGCACCCTGAGCCACACCCATCTGCGAGGCGAGTTCTTGCTGGGTCCACCCCCGAAGTTTGAGCGCTGCTTTCATCCGCTGCTGGAAGGGATCGGAAAATGATGGTTTATCAGACATAAATTTTCCCTGTTGAAATTTGATGATTACGAAGGGTGACAGATGAGTATGAATGGAAGAACGTTAAGTGAATAAGAAACTTCATATTGAAGTTTCTTATTTCTAGAAAACAAACAAATGTTGTCTGATTTATAATGATATTTTTGAACATAATATAAGTATATTATTTGACCTGTAATTAATAATTAATTCAATAAAATTAGCATGCTATATCAAAGATTATAAGGTACGACACAAGCACCAGATTTGTATGCTGGCCGCACCTGCCTGCATGATAAGACGGCTTAATTCGGTGATGGTGCTGCCGGTTGTTACCACATCATCGAAAAGCGCGATATGACAACCTCTCACATCGATATCGAGGCGGAAGGCACCACGCAGGTTACGTCGCCTTGCAGCCGCATTTTGCAGATGCTGCACTTTGCCCGCCCGGATACGTCGTATTCCGCCAGAATGCCAGTCAGCCCCAGTCCATCTGGAGAGTATTTTGGCCATTGTATTGAGCTGATTGTACCCCCGTTGCCACGCACGCCAGCGATGGAGAGGAACAGTCAGCAAAAGATCGGGCTGGCACAGATATTGTTCACGGCGTGCTGTCAGCCAGGCTAACAGCATTAACCTCGCCAGCATTCTGGCACGTGCTGTACTCCGGGCAAATTTAAGCCGCAGTACCTGATCCCGCAAAGGAGCAAGGTAGCCGGTCACAAATATCAGCCGCTGCCATGGAGGGTCTTGTTTCAGGCAACGGCCACAATCCTGTTTGGTGTTATAAGCCGGCAAGCCGCATCGCGGGCATATCTTGCGCGCCCTGGGGAGCAGTTTTATACAGGCGCTACAGATGCCATGTTGTGGCAGTCGTAGCGGCATGTGGCATAGACAGCAGCAAACAGGGATTGTCAGCATCATCCGGTCTCACACAAGAAATTACATCGGGGTCTGATAATACCTTTCATAACGCATGGTTAAGTGGAGGTTTTCCAGAATTTGCGGCGTTGTACGACTGCCGGGTGAGATATGAAAGTGTGGTCCGGCATTTCTTTACGATTGGGGATCGCATTCTGGTTTACATCTGGTTGGTTTGGATCACGCGAGTCATCGAGCGTTGTAATGTCTTTATTTAGGAAAGATTTATTCAGAAAATGTGTGGTAAAGTAAAAAATGTGATGTAAAGTAAATTTTTGTTTAGATTGTATTGAAATAGTTGGTAACGCTTTCCGTTATAGTGACTCTTGTAACCGGAACGATATGGGTGCCGGGGCGGCGGGGTTGGTGTGTTTTTTATCGTATCTCGAGGATCTTTTACGCGAGATATCAGGCTACTCCGCATGGAGATTACTCTTTATCAGGAGCATCGTGTTATGAAACTATTTAAAACCATTACCCTCACTGCAATAGCAAGTGCCATATCTTTTAGTGCGTTAGCAGCCAAAGAGATAACCAGTGAGCAGGCTGAATCAATGGATTTAGTTCTAATCGGCATTATTGACACAAATTCAGCTTTAAACTTATTAGATACAAAACTCCAGCTCTCGAAGAAAGTGGATGCGGAAGGTGGGAGATATTACGTTATTAATGGGGCATGGGAAAAAAGAGCTAACCATGTCACAGCCGAGGTATACAAATAATTGAATGTTCCGGCGCTTTGCCTTTGACTGGCCGGTTTCCCATTTGATTACTAAATTATTGTTTAACACCAGCATTGCTGGCGTTTTTTGATGTTCCTCTCATTAGCGCTTTCTGCTCAGTGCAGCAGTTAGCGCGTCGCTCATCACGCTATTCCCGGTTGACGTCTTATGCGGCTTTTCATGAGGCTTATTGATTGATTTTTGCTGAGTTTTGGGGCGTTGCGCGTGGTCACTAGGGTGGCAGCCCTTTTGATTCGGTTGTTCGTCAAGACGACGAGTCAGGGCAATTCGCTTACGTTGTAAATCAATACTCAGCACTTTAACCTGAACGATATCACCTGCTTTAACCACTTTGTGGGGATCGTCGACAAATTTGTCTGCCAGAGAAGAGATATGGACTAGGCCATCTTGGTGTACCCCAATATCGACAAATGCCCCGAAATTGGTAACGTTAGTGATAGTACCTTCAAGAATCATGCCCGGCTCAAGATCACTTATTGTGTCGATGCCATCAGTAAAACGTGCAGTTTTGAACTCCGGACGCGGATCGCGCCTTGGCTTTTCTAATGCCTTGATAATGTCACTGATTGTTGGCAGGCCGAAGCGATCATCGGTAAAGTGAGCGGCATTCAGATTGCGCAGTGCACTGCCATTTCCCATGAGTTCTTTAAGTGTTTTGTGCGTAGCATGAAGAATGCGTTCAACAACCGGATAGGCTTCAGGATGAACTGTCGAGGCGTCCAGTGGATTGCTTCCACCGGAGATACGCAGAAAACCGGCACATTGTTCAAATGCTTTTATCCCCAGACGACTTACTTCCAGTAGCTGCTGGCGATGCTGGAAACGGCCATTTTGATCACGCCAGCTGACGATATTCTGAGCAATCATTTTGCTTAGGCCAGCCACTCGTGTCAGTAGCGCTACTGATGCAGTATTCAGATCAACTCCGACGGTATTGACACAATCTTCAACCACTGCATCTAATCGCTTCGTCAGCTGGCTCTGACTGACATCATGCTGATACTGGCCTACACCAATCGACTTTGGATCAATTTTTACCAGTTCCGCAAGAGGATCCTGCAGACGACGGGCAATAGAAACTGCGCCACGAAGAGAAACATCGAGATCCGGAAACTCCAGCGCTGCCAGTTCAGAAGCAGAATAAACAGAAGCGCCTGCCTCGCTAATGATTACCTTTTGTGCCAGAACTTGTGGAAATTGTTTTTGTACATCAAGAAAAAAACGTTCAGTTTCCCGCGAAGCCGTGCCGTTACCTATTGCAACCAGCTCTACGCTATATTTTGTGCATAAATCGGCAACAATTCTGGCTGCTTTTGCTACCTGACCGGTATGAGGGTAGATAGTATCTGTTGCGACGACTTTACCAGTGGGATCCGCCACCGCCACTTTGACACCTGTGCGCAGACCAGGGTCAAGACCCATCGTAGCGCGTTGCCCTGCTGGGGCTGCCATAAGCAGATTATGCAAATTACGGGCGAAGACGTTAATGGCTTCATCTTCAGCACGCTCCCGCACCTTTGATATCATCTCGGTTTCCAAATGAAGCAGCACTTTAATACGCCATGTCCAGCTAACTACGGCCAGACGCCATTTATCAGTCGGAGCGTCATTAAAATGCAGCTGGAGATGATTAATAATTATCAGTTCTCCCTGGCTTTGATGTGGTGGCTCGTCTAATTGGGGATCGGGATTAAGTGAGAGTTGCAATACACCCTCGTTGCGTCCGCGTAACATTGCAAGTGCACGGTGCGAGGGGACGCGGGAAAGGGGTTCATGATGATCAAAATAGTCGCGAAATTTCTCGCCATCCTGCTCTTTACCCGGTATGACTTTTGCGACCAGATGAGCGTTTGCCCAAAGATAGCTTCGCACTTTCGCTAACAGCGCCGCATCTTCAGCAAACCGTTCCATAAGAATATAGCGTGCACCATCCAGTGCGGCTTTGCTGTCTGGAAATCCTTTATCAGCATCAACATAGTGTTGCGCCAGTTGTTCTGGCTGTTCCCCAGGATTCTGCCAGAGCTGAGTAGCAAGAGGTTCCAAACCAGCAGCAATTGCAATCTGCCCCCGTGTCCGGCGTTTTGGTTTATAGGGTAAATACAGATCTTCCAACTCAGTTTTACTGAGTGTAGTGTTGATAGCGTGAGCCAGCTCATCACTCATTTTACCCTGTGCTTCAATAGCGCTGAGTATGGTTTGACGACGTTCGGACAGTTCGCGCAGATAGCACAGACGTGACTCAAGTTGCCGGAGCTGAGTATCATCCAGCCCTCCAGTCGCTTCTTTACGATAGCGTGCCACAAATGGCACAGTACTTCCCTCATTAAGCAGTCGGACGGCAGCCTCAACCTGCTCTGCTCTGACCTGTAATTCACCTGCAATTATACGGTTTAGTGACTCTGACATGGTAGATGCTATGTTTCCTAAAAATAAGGTGATTATTTTATACGGATTAGAGAGGAAAAATACCAGCCGTGTCTCTGATTTACTGACATTTTATTCTGTCACAGCCGATGGTCCTGTTTTCATCTGGAACGGATATGCTGTCAGTGTATTGACTTAGTAGTGTAAATGTAGAGGCTGCGTGCGATTCTGTGTGGATAATTATTTGTACAAATTGGCGCGAGGGAGGGTATCTGGCAAGGGTACAATCAGCATCATCTGGTAAATGCATGTGGAGGTTTTTTTGCCCGTTGTTTAGCTGGGAAGGCTTCTCAGAGGGGGAGGAACAGTCGTATTGATATAACTACCCATTCATAGGTAAATAAGCATACTCACTTAATAATATTACGAAGCAGGGGATATTTTTTACTTCTAGTATAGAAGTATATGAATATGAGATATATCATTTCTATACAGTTATTTATATTTTTTATAGCAATATGCTATTGAACTTAGCACGAATTGAAACGATTATTTTATTATGTATTTTTTATTGTTATTATAAGCCCAGCGTTCAAAGAATATTTAATTTATCATCTGGTGTTTAAGAAGGTAATTATTGCTTGTTGCTTAGTCCAAAATTAATTGTTGAAAACAAAAATTGTATATACTATATTGTTAGTCATTAAGAAAATTATGACTTTTAATAAGTGGCATATCATAAGGCTGTTGCCCTTATATTTGTTTTGATACGGCGTGTTATCTTCTGACAATGAATATTAATAAGTAAGTTAATAGTGAGGCTGATGAAGAGTCACTATAGTTGCGCGAGCAGTATTAATATCACTGTGTTTTATGGAAAAATATATTGTAATTGTTACCAAATAAATAAATAAATAAAAATATGATGTAAATTTTCAAATAAAACATATTTAATAATATTTTTTTGGCCGGAGTAACTTATGCAATTAACCCCCCGAGAAATTGAGAAGCTGATGATTCATACATTAGCTGATGTCGCATTAAAGCGTAAATTAAAAGGAATTAAACTTAATTATCCTGAAGCAGTAGCCATTATCTCTTCTGTAGCTCTTGAGGGTGCCAGGGAGGGGAAAACTCTCGAGGAGGTAATGAATGATGCGCGGCAGGTATTATGCCGCGATGATGTTATGGAGGGGGTTGCTGAGCTTATTCCACACGTGCAGATTGAAGCTATTTTTACCGACGGAAGTCGTTTGGTGACAGTTTATGATCCTGTTCAGTAATATTTAGGAAAAATATAAAAGATTATTGTTAATAAAGGAATTTATAATGGATAAAAATCAGCAAGAAAGTATGATCCCTCTGGGTGGCTATATTTTGTCAGAGGCCCCAATTACATTTAATGAAGAACGTCCAGTAACAACATTAAAAGTACGCAATACGGGCGATCGCCCAATTCAAATAGGTTCCCATTTCCATTTTTTTGAAGCCAACAAGGCATTAAAATTCAACCGTGGTGCAGCTTATGGTAAACGTCTTAATATTACGTCTACTACAGAAGTTCGTTTCGAACCCGGTGATGAAATTAAGGTTAATTTGATTCCCTTTGAGGGAAAACAGACTATCTACGGTTTTAATAATCTGGTTGATGGCTGGGTTGGTAATAGTCCTGTGGCATCAGATGAAAGAGTGCAAAAGAAGTTGGCTATTAAGCAGGCAATAGAGCTGGGTTACAAAACGCTCGATTAATATCGGTGCTATAACAATATAAAGGGATACATAATGCCAACAATTTCCCGGCGTGAATATGCCGAATTTTTTGGCCCGACAACCGGTGATAAAATTCGTCTGGGTGATACTCAATTATTTATTGAAATAGAAAAAGATCTGCGCGGTTACGGTGAAGAGGCAGTTTATGGCGGTGGTAAATCACTGCGGGATGGTATGGGGGCGGACAACCGGCAAACCAGTAGTCATGTACTCGATTTGGTTATTACCAATGTCACTATTGTAGATGCTTTTCAGGGGGTGATTAAAGCTGATGTCGGCATCAAGGCTGGGAAAATTTTCGATATCGGTAAAAGTGGCAACCCGGATGTAATGAACGGCGTAACACCGGGTATGGTGGTAGGGGTCAGCACAGATGTCATTTCTGGAGAGCATCTGATTTTAACGGCTGGTGGTATTGACACACATGTGCATTTTATCTCACCTCAGCAGGCTGAGCATGCACTTTCCAGCGGTATAACCACTTTCTTCGGTGGTGGAGTTGGTCCTACAGATGGCTCTAACGATACTACGATCACTGCTGGTCCATGGCATATAAATCGTATGTTACAGGCTATTGAAGAGCTGCCGGTCAATGTTGGTATATTAGGAAAAGGCCATGCCTCTCATCCCGTACCACTTATCGAACAGGTTACTGCCGGGGTTGCAGGTTTCAAGGTACATGAAGATTGGGGAGCAACCAATTCGGCACTGCGCAACTCGTTGCGGGTGGCGGATGACATGGATATTCAGGTAGCGGTACATACCGATAGTCTGAATGAGGGGGGTTATGTTGAAGACACCATCGAAGCATTCGAGGGTCGCACCATTCATACCTTTCATACAGAAGGTGCTGGCGGAGGACATGCACCAGATATTATCAAAGTAGCCTCTCAAATGAATGTGCTACCCAGTTCGACAAATCCCACCTTGCCTTTTGGCATTAATACTCAGGCTGAGTTGTTCGACATGATAATGGTCTGTCACAACCTTAATCCACGCATACCCGCTGATGTGGCTTTTTCAGAAAGCCGCGTTCGCCCGGAAACTATTGCGGCGGAAAATGTTTTGCACGATATGGGCGTACTATCCATGTTTTCCAGCGATTCTCAGGCAATGGGGCGGGTTGGGGAAAACTGGCAGCGTATCATGCAAACGGCCCATGCAATGAAGATGGCACGAGGTAAATTACCAGAAGATTCAGGGCATAACGACAATTTCCGCGTGCTGCGTTATATAGCAAAAATCACCATCAATCCAGCCATCACGCAAGGCATAAGTCATATATTGGGCTCGGTGGAAGCTGGCAAAATGGCTGATCTGGTACTGTGGGAACCCCGTTTCTTTGGTGCTAAACCAAAGCTCGTTATCAAAGGTGGCATGATCAACTGGGCAAGGATGGGTGATCCCAATGCATCGTTGCCCTCCCCGCAACCCGTTTTCTATCGCCCCATGTTTGGGTCAATGGGTAAATTGTTGCAGGAGACCTGTATCACCTTTGTCTCTGGTGCTGCTCTGGCTGATGGGATTAAGGAAAAGCTAGCGCTTGAACGTCATGTCATGGCGGTACGTAACTGTAGGACCATCTCTAAAGAGGATATGGTACTCAACGCGCTGACACCACGCATTGATGTCGATACTGAAACTTTCGCCGTTAAAGTCAATGGACAGTATGCCACAGTCGATCCGATCAACACCGCAGTGCTCAACCAGCTCTATTTCTTTGGTTAGTGGTTAGGAGTTACAACAGATGATTGTGATTGAAAAAATACTCGGCAATATTAAAAAAGAGCCACTCTGGCAGCAGCGGTTATCAAAAGCGCATACAGATATCGTAGAACTTCATTCATGGGAAGCGCACAAAAGTCGTTGCAGGAAAATCACGCGTGATGGCCTGGAATTAGGTATTGCACTTGAACGTCATCAGACGTTAGTTGATGGCGATATCCTGCAATGGGATCAGCAACAGCATCGTGCTGTGATAGTGCAAATAACGTTGCGCGATGTGATGGTCATTGATGTTAAGCCACTGCTGGCTACTGACACGCCAATGGTGCTCAGGACGGCTTTTGAGCTAGGACATGCTCTGGGTAATCAACACTGGAAAGCCGTCATAACAGACCACCAAATTTACATTCCACTCACAGTATCAGCCAGCATCATAATAGAGTCAGTGATAAAAACTCATGATTTTCAATCACTAAGATATAATATTGTGAATGGTGAAAGCATTCTGCCTCATTTGACACAGCGTGAAGCCCGCTTGTTGTTTGGCGGAGCAGAAGAGGACAACACCCATGTTCATGTTGATACCACACTCGCAGGTCAGCCAGTGAAACATCAGCAATGAACTCGCTGCAATTAATCAGAATACTACAGTTCGCCGATTCAGTATTGCCAGTGGGGGCTTTTGCTTTTTCCAACGGGGTAGAGTCGGCGGTGCAGGCTGGCATTGTGCATGATGCCGCCAGTTTGCAGGCATTTACCCACACAGTTCTTCAGCAGGCAGCGGTTAGTGACGGGCGCGCAGTAGTGGCCGCTTGTCTGGCGCTTCGGGCAGGTAAACGTGAGGTATCGCGTGCCTGCGACTGGGCGTTATTCAATCGTAAGTTAAACGAAGAAAGCCGCATGATGGTCGTGCGGATGGGCAAGAAACTGGCTGAACTGGCGGTAGCAACAACTGGTGACCCACTAACAAACTGGTGGCTTGAGCAAATCAACAGTCAGCAAACTCCGGGCACCTATCCAGTAACGCAAGCTATTGTAATGACTGCCTTAGGGATTAGTCCACGTGATGTGATGGTGATGCATCAATATGGTGTGGCAATGACGATCCTCAGTGCCGCAATGCGCCTGATGCGCATCACCCATATTGAAACTCAGCATATTTTGTTTCAGCTCAGCCAGGAAATTGATGTTTTTTGCGATGAGGCCGAATGCGGTATCGGACAGATGGCTTCTTATGCCCCCATCATTGATGTGCTGGCCGCGCTACACGTTAGTGCTTTTACCCGTTTATTCAGCAATTAATGGTGCAAGGAATCACACAAGTGAAAAAAATTACCCGAATAGGCATCGGTGGCCCGGTTGGCTCGGGCAAGACGGCGATCATTGAAGTGATTACGCCGCTCCTGATTCAGTATGGAATAAACCCGCTCATCATCACTAATGACATTGTGACAATAGAAGATGCTATGCAGGTAAAACGCACGCTGAAAGGTATTCTGGACGCGGAAAAAATCCTTGGCGTTGAAACCGGGGCCTGTCCGCACACCGCAGTACGTGAGGATCCTAGCATGAATATTGCTGCGGTAGAGGAAATGGAAGCACGATTTCCAGAAAGTGATGTAGCGCTGATTGAAAGCGGCGGAGACAATCTTACGCTAACCTTTAGTCCGGCACTGGCAGATTTCTATATCTATGTTATTGATGTTGCCGAAGGTGAGAAAATACCCCGCAAGAATGGCCCCGGGCTGGTACAGGCCGATATTCTGCTAATCAATAAGATCGATCTGGCTCCATATGTAGGCGCCAGCCTGGAGGTAATGGAGCGCGACACCCGACTGGTCCGCGGCCAGCGACCTTATATTCTTACCAATTGCAAAACTGGTGAAGGCATAGCATCACTGGTGGAGATGATCATGCATGATTTCTTGTTTATCCGTCCGCAGCAGCCGGTGATATGACACGAGGAGATGAAGCGATAAAGCGCACCAACGAGCTGGGTGTGACCGCGCCTGAACTGGCTAACTGCCAGGATGAGCCACCGCAAATGGCTAGTGGTGTGGTAGGGAAAAGTGGCTATCTGGCACTGGAATTTATCCGCAGCGGGCAACGCAGCATTGTCAAGCAGATTGAGCGGCGAGCTCCTTTACTGATTCAGCGTGCACTTTATTGGGATGAGATGCTGCCGCATATGCCGTGTGTATTCATCATTATGACATCAGGCTGTGTTGTACAAGGGGATCGATTGGCAGTCGATGTACATATTGCCCCAGATGCATCTGGGCATCTGACGACTCAGTCGGCGACTAAAATCCATGGAATGAAGCACAACTATGCTGTGCAGACACAGATGCTGGCCCTTGAGAAGGGCAGCTATCTGGAGTTCATACCTGATCCTGTAATACCACACTGCGGTTCACGGTTTTTAACCGATACGCAAATCATTATCCACCCCACAGCCACGCTGCTTTATTCTGAAATTGTGATGTCAGGGCGTAAGCACCACCAAAACGATGGGGGATTCAGGTTTGATATCTATTCTTCATCTGTCAGCGCCAGCTCTTCCAATGGGCAATCGTTATTTATTGAACGCTACGTGCTGACACCCGCATCGCAGCCGCTAAATCGCGTTGGCGTAATGGGGCCATTCGATGTGCTTGGTAATGTAGTCTTACTAACACCGGCTGAGCACCACCAGAGAATTGCAGAACGCATAGTTCCTCGTTATGACGAAGTCTCAGGGGTGGCCTGGGGTGTCAACTGGTTACCGAATAAATGTGGCCTGATATTTAAAGTGCTGGGGCGGGAATCCTGGCAGGTCAAAGAGGCAATCCGCCTATTCTGGCGCGTGGCGCGCGAGGAGATCCTGAATGTAACGCTGCCACCGCCATTTATCTGGCGCTAATGGGCAGGCAGGAGGCAGTAAACAGCAACTGCGCTGAAATTGTATGAGCTAAAACACAGAGTGGTTAATAAGCAGTAGATTTTTTTAGAGCCATATTTTAGTGTTAACAGATCGGAGGTCAGAGGTCTGATAGCTTTAAACAACATTTAGCTGTTCATCAGGCACCAATTTTCCAACCCACGATCCATTAAGCGATTGCGATTGATAAGCGGCAGTGATGTACCTGCTAGTTATTTTTATCTTCAAATTTATCAATATGGAGGGATGATATGGGTGCAATTCTGGAAAAATTTAGTGGTAAAACAGGAAAAAGGACAGTCTGGCTGTTGTCGGGATTAGTGCTGGTGAATGCTGCTATATGGGGGGTGACATTTATGATCTTCAGAGACAATACCACCCTGATGACTACAGCGCTGCTAGCTTATAGTTTTGGCCTGAGACATGCGGTAGATGCAGATCATATTGCTACTATCGATAACGTAACACGCAAACTAATGGAACAGGGGAAAATGCCACTAACGGTGGGAACCTTTTTTTCGCTTGGTCACTCCACTATTGTGGTGCTGGCATCGATGACCATTGCGGCTACGGTAGCGAAGTTTAGCAATCAGATGGAATGGTTTCAGAAAAATGGTAATTTGATAGGGACGTTGACTTCCTCACTGTTTTTGTTGATTGTGGCGTTTGTTAATCTGATTGTACTGGTTTCCGTGAGGTCTACCTTCCGTCAAATCAAAGCAGGTAAACTGCCACGGGAACAACAATTAGATAAATTGATTGGTAATGGGGGTTTTCTGGCACGATTTTTACGCCCGCTATTTAATCTGGCAAATAAAAGATGGCATATATATTTGCTGGGCTTTCTGTTTGGACTTGGGTTTGATACTGCTACTGAAGTCGGATTATTGGGAATATCAGCTGCCAGTGGTCTTCAGGAAATAAATCTCTGGTACATTATGTTGTTTCCAGCATTATTTTCAGCTGGAATGGTGTTGGTTGATACTATTGATAATCTAATCATGGTTGGTGCCTACGGCTGGGCATTCTCAAGACCAATTCGTAAACTATATTATAATATGGTGATCACTGCTTTGTCGGTTATCATTGCTCTGTTTATTGGCGGTTTGGAAGCGCTGGGACTTATTGTGAATAAACTAAACCTTTCAGGCGGGATGTGGGATAAAATAAATCATCTCAATGAACATTTTAGCGAGATGGGGTTCTGGATTATTGGTATATTCATTGTCTTCTGGGTGATCTCTTTAATGAATTATCGCTTACAGAAATATGATAAATTAAGAATAAAAATATAAAAGACTGTTGTATTTTAAAATTAAATTTCAATAACAGATATAATATTATTTATAGAGGTTTATTTATGTTACATTTAACAAAATTAAATTATAATCAAATAATATATTGAAGCTGATTGAGCTAAATTTGTTTAGCAAACAGGTATTGAATTGAAAAGGTCAACCAGCACCAGCCGGCCGACGATTCTACACTTTCAGGAGGTTTACTGGCGGTTTTTCATCGGTGGATGGTAGCAGGAGAACAGCACTACACCATTCTGCATGATTGGGTAGGGCAACTACTTACGGTAAAACGATAAGGAAATTTACGGTGAAAATGTGGCTATTTTTTATACTCAATAGAAACTACTTCCCAGCATTTTATGCCCTCTGGTGTTTTAACTTTTGCCTCATCGCCTACACACTTCTTAAGCAAAGCACGTGCCATAGGAGAATCTACTGATATATAATCTCTGTTTTCACCATATATTTCTTCCGGCCCAGCAATTCGGAAATGCTTTTCATTCCCATTGTCATTCTTTATGGTAACCCACGCGCCAAAGAAAATACGTCCTTCCTGCTCTTTAGCATAATCCACAACCTGCCATTCTGACATTACTTTGCGCAAAAAATGTATTCTTTTGTCTATCTGACGTAATACTCTTTTATTATAAGTATAATCTGCATTTTCTGATCGGTCACCAAGACTGGCTGCCCATGAAACAATTTTAGTTATCTCAGGTCGTTTATGGTTCCATAAATAGTCATGCTCATTTTTAAGCCTGTCATAGCCCTCTCGTGTGATAATTTTAGTTGGCATAACAAAGCCTCTTCATCAAAAATAAATATTATAGTGACAAACTTCTTAGTGTCAATGTCACTGAGACAGAATAACAGCATAAATATTATCAACATTAAGTACTAACAGGGGGTATATATTACATTCTATGAGAATTAATTGATTATAATTAACAGGTTTCTTATTAAATAAATATAATTATCGCAGGCAAACTTGTTTAATTATTAATGCTAACAGATAAATCTATCACCAGGGCTTTTTCTTCCTGATTATCATAAAAAACATTAATGAAATTTAATTAAAATTTTAGTTATAATCCTTCCTGATAAGCTACGTGCGGCTGCGGGTACGTGGAATCGCTTGTTAGAACAGTAACAATGCAGTTAAAGGCGCCCTGTTACTAGCTTGAGCGGGGGGCGTATTTTTTTGTCATAATCAGGGCCATTTAATTATTAGATAACATCAGCAATTTTACAGAGCACAACGGGCATCAGGTTTGTTAATATGCACAATGGGTGGTACTGCTACAGAAGCTAACGCTGAGGTGGTGAATCCCAGTCATGGGATAACTCCTTGTTTAATATGCTTTGTAACAATTTCACCCGGAATGTAAACCATTATCAATTGTAACGATGACATGGATATTTTAAAAATTAGGAATTCAGGTAATAGAGCTCATTAAGAGGTTAATTAGATGCAAGAGAATTACAAAGTTCTGGTTGTGGATGATGATATGCGTTTACGCGCATTGCTGGAACGATATTTAACCGAACAGGGCTTTCAGGTGCGTAGCGTGGCTAATGCAGAGCAGATGGATCGTTTGTTGACCCGTGAATCCTTTCATTTGATGGTGCTGGATCTGATGTTACCGGGCGAAGATGGTCTTTCAATTTGTCGTCGGCTGCGTAGTCAGAGCAATTCTATGCCTATCATTATGGTAACGGCAAAGGGCGAAGAAGTGGATCGCATTGTCGGTCTGGAAATTGGTGCTGACGATTATATACCCAAACCCTTCAATCCACGTGAACTGTTAGCTCGTATCCGTGCCGTGCTACGCCGACAGGCCAGTGAATTGCCGGGAGCTCCATCTCAGGAAGAGGCTGTTATTGCTTTTGGCCGTTTCAAACTTAACCTTGGTACGCGTGAAATGTTTCGTGAAGATGAGCCAATGCCTCTTACCAGCGGTGAATTTGCTGTTTTAAAAGCGTTAGTCAGCCATCCCCGCGAACCGCTTTCCCGTGATAAGTTAATGAATCTTGCGCGCGGACGTGAATATAGTGCCATGGAACGCTCAATTGACGTTCAGATCTCTCGTTTGCGGCGCATGATAGAAGAAGATCCGGCACATCCCCGTTATATTCAGACTGTCTGGGGGCTGGGTTACGTATTTGTTCCAGATGGCAGTAAAGCATGAGGCGAATTCGCTTCTCTCCCCGCAGCTCTTTTGCTAGAACGTTGTTGTTAATTGTTACCTTACTGTTTGTCAGCCTGGTAACGACATACTTGGTTGTGCTTAATTTTGCCATCCTGCCCAGTTTACAACAATTTAATAAGGTGCTGGCTTACGAAGTACGTATGCTGATGACCAGTAAATTACAGCTGGAAGATGGCACACAACTTGACGTGCCCGATGAGTTTCGACGGGAAATTTACCGTGAACTGGGCATATCTCTCTATAATAATGCCGCTGCTGAGGAGAGCGGACTGCGTTGGGCACAGCACTATGAGTTTCTGAGTCAGCAAATGGGTCGGCAATTAGGCGGACCTACCGATGTGCGGGTAGAAGTTGATAAAAACTCGTCTGTTGTATGGTTACAAACTTGGCTACAGCCTGATATTTGGGTACGGGTTCCTCTGACGGAAATTCATCAGGGGGACTTTTCACCTCTGTTTCGTTATACCCTGGCGATTATGTTACTGGCGATAGGTGGGGCATGGTTATTCATTCGTATCCAGAACCGCCCACTGGTTGAACTGGAGTATGCGGCATTACAGGTTGGCAAAGGAATCATTCCGCCTCCATTAAGAGAGTATGGTGCCTCTGAGGTACGTTCGGTCACACGTGCCTTTAACCAGATGGCAGATGGGGTAAAGCAGCTGTCAGATGACCGGACGTTACTGATGGCAGGGGTGAGCCATGATTTACGTACACCACTCACGCGCATTCGTCTGGCAACTGAGATGATGGACAAGGAGGATAATTATCTTGCTGAGTCTATCAATAAAGATATTGAAGAGTGTAACGCGATCATTGAGCAGTTCATTGATTACCTGCGTACCGGGCAGGAAATTCAGACTGAACTGGCCGACCTCAATAGCGTGCTGAACGAAGTGATAGCAGCCCAAAGTGGTTATGAACGAGTTATTGAAAGCGGAATTATGCCGGGTGAACTGATGCTAAATATTCATCCACTCTCTATCAAGCGAGCTGCCGACAATTTAGTAGTGAATGCTGCGCGTTATGGTAATGGCTGGATAAAGGTAAGTTCGGGCATAGAGTCAGACTATGGCTGGTTTCAGGTTGAGGATAATGGACCAGGAATTGAATCCAACCAGATTAAACATCTGTTTCAGCCATTTGTTCGCGGTGACAGTGCACGCAGCACGAGTGGCACCGGGCTGGGTCTGGCGATAGTACAGCGTATTGTTGATGCCCATCAGGGATGGCTTGATATAGGAACCAGCGAAAAGGGAGGCTTGTGTGTGCGTGCGTGGTTGCCACTACCCAATACAACAGAGGAAGAGCGCTAAAAGAAAGCTATGCTTATGAAAAAAGCAGGCGGCCAGACCGTCTGTCCAGAACATAGTTTCATCAGCCTGAGTCAGTCTGGCACTGTCACGGTGCTGGGCGCTGCCGCGAACTCCGTCAATTTCTGGAGGGCAGTATTAATATATTTATGGCGTCAGGTGAACGCTTATGCTGTCCAGCTGGTTAGTGGTGTAATGCTGCAATATCAGCAATATCATAAACGTAATGGCTGCCGCAATAATGACAATCTATATCGATCTTGTTGTTTTCAGCCAACAGCTGATTCAGCTCATGGGCCGGGAGTGTTTTTAGCACTTCTTTATAACGTTCACTGCAGCAGTCGCAATGAAAACTCACTGGCTGTGGGTCGAAAACAGTCACTTCCTCCTGATGATACAATCGCCACAACACCTCACGAACGGGCAAATCGAGCAGTTCGTCGGTATTCAGTGTGGCAGTGAGGGCTGCCAGATGTTCTAATTGCGAGGCCCCACTGGCCGCCGGAAGTGTTTGTAACAATATACCCGCTGCGCCTGGCTTTGCTTCATCGAAACGCGTGTGTATAAAAAGCCGGGTGGGCAGCTGCTCGGAACATTTAAAGTACTCCTCCAGGCAGGTTGTGAGTGTTGCTCCCGTCAGGCTAACAACACCCTGATAACGTTCACCCTGAGCGGGGGTAATAGTGATAGCGAGGACACCATTACCTGTCATTTCACGAAAGCTACAGCCAGTGGCAATATCGCCACTCAGACGAGCAATGCCACGGATCTGCTGGTGCTGATTGCCATGAATGACGGCCAGTTTTAATGGGCCATCTCCCTGAATCTGTAGCGTGATCGCACCCTCAAACTTTAATGTTGCGCTAAGCAGGCTGGTGGCTGTCATCAACTCGCCCAATAATTGCTGGACGGGTTGTGGGTAGTTACGGCCTTTAATGATTTCACACTAGGTATTACTGACAATAGCCAGTTCCCCACGAACGTTGTGATCATTAAAAAGATAGCGGTGGATATGATCGTGATGCGACATACTTTTATCTCTTTATACGTTTCAGGCTGGTTTATGCCTAAAAAGTTGCTTTGAATATGGCAGGACTGCGCTGTTGTTTGCTGTCCAAGCGTTGTTTCAGCAGAATATAATACCATCAAAATGGCTATTATAGTTTTATCATCAGTAATATTTTGTGGCCGGGGACCAGTATCTGGGCCATACAGACTAGATAATATATTTACTTGATGCCTGGCGGCTGTGCTGAGAAGCTTACAGAAGAATGCTTTTTACAATAACGGATGTTTATTTATGTTTTAAAAAAAGCAAAACATAATGGTTAATTTGTTGTAAAGTCGTTATCTGAATCTTGTTCCAGCCCAGCATTTTCTGAGTATAAATAATAATATAGAAAATCCGATATTTCGTCGGGCTTCCTTTCAATAAATAACCTCGTGAGCTGCTGCCTGGCTAGGGCCTTTTTAGCTGGGCATCTGTTAATTACTGTAAGTTATCAAAACCGGATGGCAATTAATCTGTGGGAAGATAAACGGGAGACAGTTTATTTCATGGCCTGCGCGCTGAATATTTCCTTTTTCTTTATTAATTTTCTATTTTTGTGATCGCTGACATTTGACAGCGAACCTGCATACCTTAATGTCAATCGCAGCCGGTACAATACTCACCACGGCCCGGCTGTCTTCCAAGGAAAATACCAGAGGGATAACTATATGAAACAGACTATTCAGACTTACAGCGGGCTTTCTGACATGATGACGCGTTTTTTTGATCGCTGCTCTGATCCGGTTGTTATATCAAGTACAGATTCCAGAATTTTGTATACCAATATGATAGCTGCAAAGCTGGCCAGAGTCAGAAGCCCAAAGGATTTAATCGAAAAGTATTATAAAGAGGTCAACTCCCCTCTTTTCGAGAATGAATTCGTAACAGAAAAGTGGCAGCATCAAGACCAAAGAATTGCTAACAAACAGGTTGAAGAACTTAAAATGCTAGAAATTCATCCAAGAGCGACAGCCTGCCCTTATATCATCAAAAAAATGCCCCTTTACAATGAGAATAAAGAGATTTCAGGAGTAGTTAACTATATGAAGTACCTTGAAATATTTCGCCCGAATGATTTTATTATGGGCAGATTGCCTGGCTCGCTGCTGCTCAACCGCCCGGATGATTTTTTTACTGAAAGGGAGTGTGAAATTATCTTCTTAAAATTACAGAGGATGACGAATAAAACGATTGCCAGAATACTCAATCGCGCTCCCCGCACCATCGATAACATGATGCAGCGAATGTACCAAAAAGCAGAAGTCAATAATGCCACCGACTTTGAGGAGTTCTGTGAAAAACGTGAACTGCATCTCTATCTGCCGGCTCGTTTTATCGATGCACAGCATTTTAAATTTGGTTATGGGTGCGGTTCTACAGAGCTGTAAATGGCCAGTGAGCGGAAAAGGTAAATGACATCATCAATCAGATGAGTTGTAGGCCGACGTCCGCCACAGATTTGACTGAAACGGGCTGTTGTTAAGGAACATAAGGAATGGACAATGAAAAATGATATTCAGACATACACCGGGCTTTCGCAGATGATGACCCGGACTTTTGATCAGCTTAGTGATCCGGTTGCGATAGTCAGCCCCGATTCACGCTACCTCTATATGAATATGGCCTCCGTAAAACTTTGCAGGCTGAAGTCACCAGCGGAGGCAACGGGTAAATATTATCCGGAGGTTAAGGTGCCGCTTTTTGAAAATGAACAGGCCGTTGCGCAGTGGCAGCAACAGGACAGGCGTATTGCTGCTAATCCCCTTAATGAACTCATGATGCTTGAGGTACATCGGGGAGCAACAGATTCTCCATTTATACTGAAGAAAATATCGCTTTATAATGAAGATAATCAGTTTGTCGGAATAGTCCATCATATGAAATATCTGGATATCTTCCGCCCGAATGATTTTATTATGGGCAAACTGCCCGGCTCATTGCTGCTTAACCGCCCGGATGATTTTTTTACTGAGAAAGAGTGTGAGATTATTTTCTTAAAATTACAGAGGATGACGAGTAAAGCGATAGCTGAAATACTCAACCGGTCTCCGGGCACAATAGACAATATGGTACAGGAGTTATACAGCAAAGCCGGGGTGAATAATATTACTGACTTTGCAGAGTTCTGTGAAAAGCGTGACTTACATTTGTATCTGCCACACCGGTTTATTGACCCGCAGCGTTTCAGCTTTGACAATGGGTGCGGTTCAATAGAATTGTAACGGACGTGTGAAGATTAAATTATAATTCAAATATCATAACATTAAACCTGCTCACCACCGGCATAGTGATGTTATGATATATATTTATTAAATATATTCTGGCACTTAATTCAAAGTTGCTAAAATTTTTATCTCTTCTGAATAGCATTTACAATATTATATTCTATAACTTATTAGTCAATCAGATAAATAAACTATATCCTGTATTTTTTCTTAAATGAGACAAGCGCTCTTATTTTTAAGCTATAGCTGTACGTAATAAGGCGACAAAAAATCAGAATAATAGACACAAAATAAAAGGCTGAAAATAATATCTGTATCTCTCTTTTTTAACCAGATAAATAATTTCTACTTAGTACCCATGGCTATTATCTGTGGGAGAGGATTTTTTAAAGAGACAACTGTAGGTTGTGATGAGCTGGTGATAACAATAGCCAGCATAATCAACGCCAGGGAAAATTCCAGCTCATTACAACACCAGAGGTGTTTCATAAAAAATTAATATCTCAAAAAATAAGGAAATTTAATATGAAAAAATATAAAATCGTTGACAAATTGATGAAAATAATCGGGGATAAAAAAATATATCGAATCAGAGCGCTTAAATCGTTTGGTGACGTGCAAAAAGGTGACCTCGGCGGCTGGATTGAAAAGGAGACTAACCTGAGCTATCAGGACGATGCCTGGATTTATGATGATGCCTGTATATCAGAAAATGCCATCGTCTATGGAAAAGCGCGTGTTTTTGGTAATGCACGGGTAGCAGATTACGCCTGTATATCGGGTAACGTATCTGTGTATGGCAATGCCAGCGTGTCTGGTAATGCTAAAATATCAGGCTATGCAGTAAGATACGATAATGTGAAAATAGGCGACTGTACCAGAATAACAGGGCAGGCTAGAATATCCGCTAACGGGGATAAATACAAACGTTAGTTAATAGAAATAGAATTATATTTTTTTGAGCTCCTGCAAACACAAAGCTATTTTAATGCTGATACCGCAGCTAACAACAGGATGTCATGCCAAATGGGAATATATGAAATTATTCCTCCCGGACTAAAAGAGGGAATAAGATATCCCCCCGTGTGAAATAAGATCGTCTTTACCATTCGCGTTATCTGGTAAAAATCTATTTAATTACAGGCTACTAAATCACCAGTCATTATTATTTCTCTTGACTATATGATGATCATAATACCTTTTAATTTTTAACATACGTATACGGTTGTGATGAATACGGCGCATTACTAACAGACTGTTTATCACCATGAACAGTATTAGCACGTACAACAGTATGCAGATACCAAGATCGCGCCATAGCATGACAGCATCAGGTTCACTATGGATATAAATCTGGCGAACACCACTGGCGTCGGTATGAATGTCGGTAACGATACCAGATGTAGTGAAAGGGGTATGTAATAAAATACCGGCCCGATGCTGGAGTTCAGGCCATTGATTCACAGCGTTGTATCTAAAAAGCGGAACTGGAGGTGCAGGCTTATCTACCATAATATGGTTTTCATCACTGATGAACAGAAATCCCCCGTGAGGTAGCCTGCTTAGTTTTTTTGCTGTGTGGCAGGTTCCATGATAGACAAAATCAGAGGTTGTTTTGTTCACCAGTTTCTCTAATATTTCTGCACTAACGGGCCTGAGTAAGACATTCTTACCGTTAAAGTAGCCAGAATCAGCTTGCCGAAGCAGCCCCTTCCAGTTGGGAGCATTCACAAGATTGACTAATGCATTTTTTAGTTTGAAACATTTTGGGGACTGCTCACACAGAGCATCAGTTTTTTGCACAGTATCGGCAAAATCATACAATAAAATCATTCCAGGCTGTCTAAAGGGGCCACGACGCCCCGGATAAGTGGTAGTTTGCTGGTTTAATTTTTGCACGATGCTTTTCTGTAATGCTATCGCCCTATCAATAGTTCCTGAATGAGGCAGAGGTGGGGGGGGCGTATTATTCCAGTAAATAGCTGTGCAATCAAAAGGTATAAAAACACCGCGTTGTCTTTTCAGGCAGTTTTTAGATACTGAGCACATGCCTCTGCCAGTGATGTGCAATTTGTCGCCTGTATGCAGGGAGATATTATTTAATTGATTAACATCAGTTATTTGATAACTATGTTTATTCTTAAGCCATGCTACGCTCAGTTTGAATGGCATCTTTAGTGGAACCCAGCTCACCAGTAGCGTTAAGATCAATAAGGAACAAATAGCCATCACCAGATTTTTACGCCAGCGCTTAATAGGGGAGTGATACATTTCATCATGCAGAGAAAGAAAATTTCCCTGCCGGATAACCTGGCGATTTTGATAAATTTCTACATCAGTAGTTTTGCAGAAATCATAGGCAATATAAGCATTCCAGTGAGAGGGGTAGATTAAATCAACACTCCCCAGCGAAACATTACTTAACTGACTTTGACTGGCTTCACTAAACAGTCCCCAGTGTTTTAGGATGCCGCGCAGGCAGTAAACATCCCGTAATATTTTTTTTGGACGAGGTTGCCAAAAAAACCATACTCCAGCTGCCATGATGATGCCGCTTATGGCGGCTATCCACGGTGTTAGTAATGCCGGGCTTATCATGCTGATAAAAAGCAGAAAAAATGCAAAGCTTACTGTCAGTGCTTCACCGATATTATCGGTCTGGCACAGCTCAGACTCTAACGGTGTTTCCTTACGTACTTTGAATAGTTCAAGATTCTCACTCTTTTCCTTGCGGATAGAGGCTTTTTTATTAACAGATTGCCACAATGCGGCGGCGGGTTTCTGATAAGGTTCATTGATTAAACTGTGCCCATTAAGTGAAATAACCAGTGGAACTGGTTGTGTCCTGACGAGCTCAACATTATTGATATCGGTGATGTATTGTCCCCAATGTGGAGGAAGATGAACTTCAACATCATCAATGTAGTAACTCCATCGTCTGATTGCATCGGCAGAAAAACTGTAGCGTGTGATGGCGCGGGTTGCAGGGTAGACCAGATGATAACGTGCAGGCAATATTAACGGGTCTTCAATAATGTTGTTGTTAGTCGCCAGAACCATTTCCTGATGGTAGTTTTTGCATGTCTGAATATACTGCTCAACTGCGTTCTGCTCCTCGTCAGTCAATTTTCGGTAAAAGAGCGCAAGGAGAAAAGAAGGAAGGGATGGGGGAAAGAGGTATTGCATTCTGTAACGCAGAAAAACTGCTATTACGAGAGAACTTATAAGTGCGATCAATACGATAAAAGCGATCGTTTTCATGCTCCCCTCATTGCTGGTGGGGTTAACCTCGATATAGCTTCGCCCACACAAGTGTTAATCATAGTGAATAGTTTTAAACGAGTTAAGGAGTCAACAGAGTTATTAACAGTATACGTGCAGAAAATAGTATGTAAGATCATAATATTGAGGTAGTTATATCCTATTCCTTAACAGAATGCTATTAACTGCTCATGTAAAACAACCTTCTGTTTGAACTGGAGATAGCTTGTTTACTGCGGCGGGCTGTAATGTAGTATCAAGATAGCACAATGTCAGATGAAGATTGGTTTATTAAGCTAACTATTGCACAATGTGTCAGAACAACGTAGTAGAATATTAACTGATGCACGAACGCTATTTTCATCATTAGCTCAGGGGTCATAATGACCAAAAAACGACAAAAACCCATTATTCATCATATTGAAGTTATCGCAAAGTCGCATCTGTTCACTGTTGAAGCTGTAGATCTGGAGTTTAGCAACGGGGTCAGGAGGGTATTTGAGCGTATGCGCCCTTTAGGCAGAGATTCAGTGATGATTGTGCCGATTGTCGATAATAATCTTGTGTTAATCGAAGAGTATGCTGTTGGCGTCGAGTCCTATCAAATTGGTTTTCCTAAAGGACTGATTGATGGGGATGAAGCTATCCTGATGGCTGCAAACCGCGAGCTGAAAGAAGAGACGGGATTTGGTGCAAAAAAAATGGAGATACTAAGTAAACTGACGATGTCCCCCGCTTATTTTTCAGGTGTGATGAATATTGTGGTTGCTGAGGGACTTTATCAGGAAAAGTTGCAGGGAGACGAACCGGAACCGCTTATCGTCCGTTACTGGCCAGTCAATGATATGATGGCGCTGCTAAATAAGCCTGGTTTTGATGAGGCTCGCAACGTCAGTGCACTTTTTCTGGTAAGAGAATGGCTGCGGAAGCACGAACGTATTATTGCCTGATAAGGTAGTGTATGCATAAACAGCCTACAAGGTCAGCACTGATACTCTAGCACAAAAACATAAGTCCGTTATATCAGATTTCAGGCGTCCAAGTTTTATCTGTCTCCTGACACACATCGAATCTGAAAGCAGGAGTTCATCTTATCGTTGCCCGCCAGCGGCCAGTGTTCACAAATAAACTAATTAGCTAAAACAGCTCCTGTCTGTGGCCATTCTCTTCGAACACTGTTCCAATATTGGGCACGGAATACTCATGAGGCTGTGTGCCCTGAATAAAATATTCCTGGCAGGCATTAGTGTGACCCCGAGCCAACTTGCCGGTTGAGCGATCAATTGAGACCGATACAACGCCCTCCGGCGGAACTAATGGTTGAACAGGCACGTCTGCGAGGACGGCCGCCATAAATTGATCCCATGCAGGTTGTGCACTTTTAGCTCCCCCTTCGTGCCCGGATATCTGGTCTTTGATAACGCCTGACAAGGTAGTACTTCCCAGATCACGCCGGTGATCGTCGAAGCCAATCCACACTGTTGTTACAACCCCCGGGCCGTAACCAGAAAACCAGGCATCTTTTGAGCTGTTAGTGGTACCGGTTTTGCCGCCGATATCTCTGCGCCTGAGATCACGACTGGCGCGCCAGCCAGTCCCCATCCAGAATCCTGGGTCACCAAAAATATTGGAGTTAAGTGCACTTTTAATGAGGAATGCCAGCTGAGTGTTTATCACATGCGGTGCATAACTTTGCTGATAGTCCTGCGCTATCTGATTGGGAGTCGCTTGATCAGGTTGAGGAACAGGCGTTGTATTATTACTCGTGCCGGGGCTGGCAATGTCCTCTAAATGCTCTTTATTTAGTGTGACTGCCTTGCTAGTTTCACCATAAATCACAGGTAAATTACACTTAGGGCAGGCAATTTTTGGCCCGGCGCTAAATAGTGTTTTATCCTGCTCATTATTAATTCTGGCAATGAAGTAAGGATTAACAAGGAACCCACCATTGGCCATGACCGCATAACCCCGCACCAATTGCATAGGGGTAAAAGAGGCTGAACCGAGCGCCAGTGATTCGGTGGCAACAATGTTCTGCGCCGGGAAGCCGAAACGCTGTAAATAGGCGGCAGCATAATCAACACCCATTGCCCGCATTGCCCGAACCATCACAACGTTTTTTGACTCTCCCAGCCCTTGACGCAAGCGGATAGGCCCGAAATACTTTTCTGGAGAGTTTTTCGGGCGCCATTCCACACCGGCACCTGCATCCCAGCGAGTAATGGGCGCATCATTGATAATTGAAGCCAGTGTCAGACCCCGGTCCATTGCGGCGGTGTAAAGGAAAGGCTTAATATTTGATCCCACCTGACGTAACGATTGTGTAACCCGATTAAATTTACTCAAATTAAAATCAAAACCACCCACCAGAGCTAGCACTGCGCCATCTTCAGGGTCAATTGACACCATAGCTGAGTTGACATCCGGCATTTGAGCCAGCCACCAGCCATTATCCACTTTTCGCACCCATATCTGCTGGCCCGGCTGAAGCACATCGCTGATGGAACGGGGGGCAGTTCCCTGTAATTTGTCAGTTTTATAGGGACGAGCCCAGCGCACGGCATCAATACCCAGCACGACGGTATTGCCATTACGCAGTAGCACGATTGCTTTATTATTATCCGCAGAAAGTACAGCAGCCGGATTTAATGGTCCATGGGTGGTCAATGACTGGAGGCTTTCCAAAATCTTTTCCCGTTGCCAGGGCCCCTCTCCCGCTTTCCATAATACGGCAGCGGGGCCACGATAGCCGTGGCGCATGTCATAGTTAATGACGTTATCTTCCATTGCTTGTTGTGCAGCAACCTGGGTTTTTTTGGTAATAGTGGTATACACTTTATAACCATCTGTATAAGCATCCTCACCATAATTTCTTACCATTTCCTGTCTCACCATCTCGGTCAGATAAGGGGCGGGAAAGTCAATTTTAGGTGCATGATACGTTGCAACCAACGGTTTAACGAGCGCATCAAGATATTGCGATTCCGTTATGTAGTGTTGGTTGAGCATCCGTGCCAGTACCAGGTTACGACGCTGCAAAGCACGGGTATGGGAGTAGAGTGGGTTAGATGTTGAAGGTGCTTTAGGCAGGCCGGCAATCGTTGCCATTTCGCTAAGCGAAAGCTGATTTGGTGTTTTTCCAAAGTAAACCTGTGCAGCAGCACCCACGCCATAAGCACGATTTCCCAAATAGATTTTGTTGAGATAAAGCTCAAGAATTTCATTTTTTGTCAGCATCTGCTCAATACGAATCGCCAGAACAGCTTCTTTAATTTTTCGTATCAGTGTTCGTTCAGACGACAGGAAGAAATTACGCGCCAGCTGTTGTGTAATAGTACTTGCCCCTTGGGTGGCATGCCCGGAGGTTACAGCGACGCTGACCGCGCGAAAAATACCAATCGGATCAACGCCATGGTGTTCGTAAAAACGATTATCTTCTGTGGCGATGAAGGCGTTAATTAACATTTCTGGCATTTGATTCAATGCCATGGGAATGCGCCGTTTTTCCCCATACTGACCAATAAGCTGATTATCAGCACTATAAATCTGCATCGGTATTTGCAGACGGACATCTTTTAGCATGTTCACATCAGGTAACTGATGCTCGACAGATTTATATAAGCCATAAACTGCAGCCGCTCCCAACAACATGAAACAGATGACAAGAACCAAAAAATACTTTACGAACTTCACCTGATAACTCTCACTTAACGTTGTCTGGGCAGTTTATAAACATTTGAGCGGTAGTATAAAGGTAAGCCAGTGATTTTGATACGTTCATTTGAAACCTCTGGATTGGAGAGCAGGCTCTCATGGCTTACCGACAATGGCAAATTGGTTTGGATATCCAAAATGGTCAGTTATATGCTCTGGCCACTCAATATCATCGCCGTTACGGCTGGCAATTGCGTTACTGGTGGCAACAGCAACTGCCTCCAGATACTCTGATTAACGGGGTGCTGCAATCCTCTGAACATCTTATTGGTAAACTCAGAGCGTTGCGAAGGCGGTTACCACGATCAATCTCGCTACGCGTAGGGATTCATCCCCAGTTAGCATTGCACCATCAGCTCACGATACCCAAATCACTGGCAACATTACGTGAACCTGAACGTGATAAGTATATCATTGCTTCAGCAGAACGACTTTTTCCACTAAATATCAATGAACTAATGCTGGATTACCGTGAAGATACAAATAAAAGCGTAGTCCATCTTACGGTAGCACGTAAAGTCGCGTTGAACAGTTGGCTGACTTGCCTCGATGCCGCAGGTTTTTCACCAGATATTCTGGAACAGACACCAGCAGCTCTCTGCTCACTTGCTCTGGCACTTAATTTGAGCAGAGATGCCACGCTTATTCATGGCCTGAACGATCACTGGCTCTGGTATGCCCCAAGCCTACCAGATGTTACTGGTTGGTGCCAGCGCAGTGAAGTAGCGGACATAACCATGCTGATTAACAGCTATCTGCCAGTCACTGGACAGCTCTATCTCAGCGATGTAGCAGATAACAGCATTAATCCGTTGGTTTCGCCTCTTTTGCCATTTTCTGCTTTTCGTGTTCAGGCTCCACCGCTGCCAGTGAACCAGCAAGGCTTTGCACTGGCAACAGGATTAGCGCTACGGCCAGAGGATAAAGCATGGTCTGGGTAAATCTGCTGCCTTGGCGCGAACGCTGGTTAAAACAACAACGAACACGATGGCTAAGAAGTCACAGCTTACTGCCACTACTATTGATAGCAGGATTAGTGGGGGGCGCTTTTGCAGATGGGCTTAACCATCAGCGCAAGCAGCAGTTGATTATCTGGCAGCAGGCAACAGCGGTTTTGCAGCAGAAAACAGACAGAAAAATATATCAGCAAAAAATACTCGACGATCGGGAGAAGGCGCTCAATATTCTGATTCTGCACCATCGGCTTAATCTTTATTGGCAACAGCTGATTGCTACGCTGGATCAAGGCATTCCTGATTCACTTTGGTTAACCAGACTGGAAAGTTCCGGACACAAGTTAAAATTTAATGGGCGCTGTTCACAAGTGAGTGATGCTGACTATTTTCTCAACTGGCTAAAAAATCAACCACAGTTTGCTGCGGTTCATTTTATACAGCTGGCGCGTACGTCAGAGGGGAAACTGGCATTCACTGTACAGGCTGAATGGGTTAGGGGGGCACAGGAATGATTGAGGGCTGGCTATGGCATGCATTAATGGCACCGCCCACAATTCGCTGGTTTAGCGTAACTGTGTGTGCAGCCTTTTTTACAGTGGGGTTCTGGCTGGTTAGTGGGCAGCAATACTGGCGAACACATCGCAAACTTGAAGTCGGGCAAAAGCAGGCTATGGCAGCATATGAGTCGCAGCTGAAAATGTTTGCAAAGATGCTTGCGCGGATGATGTGTAAGCAGCGTATGCAGCAACAAAACCAACGCACTGATGATCGGGTGCCGTGCTGAATGAGTGGCAGCCGGAATTTAATGGCAATTTGCTCAGGTTCACACTCCACTGGTACGGTATGAGCCCGCTATTTAAGGCGTTAATAGAGCAATCTCCGGCTGTGAGCATCAAAAGGCTGGTTTTGCAGCCCGAAAATAATGGAACGTTGGCTGTTGAGTTGCTGCTTGAGGATCCTGGTGAAACGATTACTGGTGTTGATGTTGTTAAGTAGCATGGCTATAGCACGTGATCCCTTTTTTCCGATGGAAAATGCCTGTTCGTCTCATGCTGCTATCCCTGATGACTGGCATCTGTTAGGCGTGTTGGGCAGGGAGGGAGAGTGGGCTAGCCGCTGGCGCTCTCCGGCCGGGCGTGGCATTACGCTATCGGTGCAGGCATATCTGGGAGAGTCTTTGTGGCAAATACACACCATGGATTTAAATGGTGTTTTGATCTCCAGAACGCTGGCCTGTAAACCAGCACACTATCACTATGCTTTGAAAAAAGGACGTTCAGATGCGCTCATGTCTTCTCCTCGGGCTGTTGCTACTGGTATCAGCCAGCCGGGCAACTGACTCCATTATCTCAATGAATTTTAACAATGCGCCGGTAAATGAAATATTTGAGGCGCTGGCAGAGTACGAGCAGCTCAACCTGGTGATTGCTCCTGAGGTTGAAGGGGCATTAACTTTGCATCTGCGAGAGGTACCATGGCCCCAGGCATGGCAGCTTGTTAGCCAAATGGCCAGGGTCAATAGTGAGAAACAGGGTAATGTTCTGTTAGTATACCCTCGCGCCTGGCAGGAAGAACAGGAACGCCAGATTGCTCTTCGCAAGGAAAAGCAATTACTGATGCTACCACTTAAGAATCAGATGGTGAAACTGCTTCATGCAGATGCTAGTGCCATTTCAGCCAGTTTGCATAAAGAGGGTGTATCACTAATTTCGCCAAGGGGTAGTGTTACGGTAGATACCCGCACCAATAGCTTGTTGCTGCGTGATACCGAAAGTTCATTACGAGGGATGGTACGTTGGATCAGGACGCTGGATGTTCCTGTAGAGCAGGTTGAGCTGGTGGCCCATATTGTAACTATTGGTCAGGATAAGCTGCGTGAGCTGGGTGTGCGATGGGGGTATCAGGCAGAAGAACAAATCAACAACGCGCTGCGAGCCAGTCAGTTTCACGTTGATCTTGCCGTCTCTGAACCAGTAGTAACCGCAGGATTCACACTGGCACGAATGGATGGGCATTTACTGGATTTAGAGTTGAGTGCCCTTGAACAGGAAAAGCAAGTTGAAATTATTGCTAGCCCTCACCTCTACACCACTCATCAGCAGTCTGCCAGCATAAAACAGGGGACTGAAATTCCCTATGAAGTTTCCAGCGGTAGTAATGGTGGCACGGCGATGGAGTTCAGAGAAGCGGTACTGGGAATGGAGGTCACTCCGGTTATTCAGGGTAATGGCCGTATTCTGCTCAAATTGCATATCAGTCAGAATGTGCCGGGAAGACTCATACAAGCTGGCCGAAAAGAGATTGTCACCATCGATAAGCAGGAAATTGAAACTCAGGTAAGTGTCCGTGATGGTCAGACGCTGGCATTGGGCGGAATTTTTCAACAGCATCGGGATCGTGGACGGAGTCAGGTTCCTGTACTTGGGAGCATTCCGATAATAGGCGGGTTGTTTCGCCATGAAACTACACAGCAAAAAAACCGTGAGCTCGTGATTTTTATTACTCCCCGGCTCATCGGCGAATAGTGGTGATTTATGCCAAACTTGCAAAAAAAATAATATCGTCCCAGCAGGACTTCCATAATGGAATTGACGCAGAGAATGAATTAGCTTACAACGTTAGCAATTTTTCCTACATTAGGTCAGGAAAATCATCTTGTAGCCGTGTTACTGGCTTCGGGCTGTTGTTCGATCTAAGATGTAATGCCTGTTAACTTTCAGTCGGGCTTTATCAGCGTTAACCGCAGGCTATTGGGCCATTAAAAGCTGTGTTTTTAAGTAGTTCATCACATTTTGATTACGGCCCAACGTGGAATAGCAATGATTACAGTCCTGAAAGATTGATGTCCTGTCCTCATAAAAGTATTCGCAACCAGAGGAAGTCTGCTGTTGCCAAAACACGATGAGTATTGAGATAATTTTAGTCTGACTCTCGACTATCACTTATAAGGTTTCAGTACATGTCCTGCCCGCATGGGTGGGGTATCATTAACGAATTGTCTTAGTAATACCTAAAAAATGGCAGAGAAACGCAATATTTTTTTGGTCGGACCTATGGGTGCTGGCAAAAGCACTGTTGGTCGCCAATTAGCTCAGCAACTTAGTATGGAATTTTATGATTCTGATCAAGAGCTTGAGCGCCGCACCGGAGCAGATTTAGGCTGGATATTTGACGTCGAAGGTGAAGTGGGTTTTCGTGATCGTGAAGAGAAAATCATCAATGAACTCACAGAAAAACAGGGTATTGTACTGGCTACTGGTGGGGGCGCTGTCAAATCACGAGAAACTCGTAAGCGTCTCTCTGCCCGTGGTGTAGTTGTTTACCTTGAAACTACGATAGAAAAACAGTTATCACGTACCCAGCGTGATAAAAGACGCCCACTTCTTCAGGTGGATTCTCCACCACGCGAAGTGCTGGAGGCGCTGGCTGATGAACGTAATCCACTCTATGAAGAGATTGCAGATATGACGATTCGCACTAACGAACAGAGTGCGAAGATGGTCGCAAATCTCATTATCAGTATGCTTGATGAGCGTTAACTCGCTCATCCGGCAAAATTTACTGTAATTTATTCAGAGGCATAATATGGAGAGGATCACCGTTTCGTTAGGGGAACGAAGTTACCCTATTACTATTGCGTCGGGTCTATTGGGTGATTCGGCTTCTTTCTGGCCACTGAAGGCAGGTGACCAGGCGATGTTAGTGACTAACGATACGCTGGCGCCTGTCTATCTTGATAAAGTATGCACGGTGCTGGAACGTGCTGGTATCCGGGTTGATACAGTTATTCTGCCCGATGGAGAACAATATAAAACACTGGCAACGTTGGAAACTGTTTTCAGCGCATTACTCCAGAAACCCCATGGCCGTGATACGACTATAATCGCGCTGGGTGGGGGAGTAATTGGTGATTTAACGGGTTTTGCGGCAGCCAGTTACCAGCGAGGTGTGCGTTTTATTCAGCTCCCAACAACGCTGCTGGCGCAAGTTGATTCTTCTGTTGGCGGAAAAACGGCGGTCAATCATCTGTTAGGTAAAAATATGATTGGCGCATACTATCAGCCTGCTGCGGTAGTAATCGATTTGGATTGTCTACAGACGATGCCACCGCGTCAAATTGCTACAGGCCTGGCAGAAGTCATCAAATATGGAATTATTCTGAGTGCAGATTTTTTCAACTGGCTGGAAGCAAACATGGATGCATTACTGGCCCTGGATGGTGATGCTATGGCATGGTGCATTCGCCGCTGTTGTGAGCTTAAAGCACAAGTTGTCGCAGAGGACGAACGCGAGAGAGGCCTGCGCGCGCTATTAAATCTTGGTCATACCTTTGGTCACGCTATTGAAACGCATATGCAATACCAGAACTGGCTGCATGGCGAGGCAGTGGCCGCAGGCATGGTCATGGCGGCACGTACTGCAGAAAATCTGGGGCAGTTTAGTTCAGAACAAACTGCACGCATCATCGCGTTGTTAAAGAGAGCAGGGTTGCCAGTTTGTGGCCCGGATAGCATGTCAGCAAGTGACTACCTGCCGCACATGATGCGAGATAAGAAGGTGCTTGCAGGAAAGTTACGCCTTGTATTGCCGTTAGAAATTGGCAAGGCTGAAGTTCGGTCAAGTGTTGCGAGTGATCATGTTCTGGCTGCTATAGAAGCCTGTATTAATTCCTCTGATTGCAAAACTGCTAATCAGTGAGAAGCAGGTAAAAAATTACCGCTGGTATCGGGGAGTTCAGGAGCAATCTGCCTGATATCAGTGAAGGTAAATAAATCAGCTCAATTTATGCAATGTTAAATGCCGGAGGCGGCGCTAAGTCGGATATGTTATAAATAGACCGATATAGTGCAACGTAATCGACGTCAATCATTCCCGGTTAAAGATTAGGAGGTTTAATGGATGAGTTTAAACCACAGGATGAGTTAAAGCCCGATGCCAGTGACCGCCACCCAGTGCACCCTAAGAAATCCATAGCTAATGTGGCTATATCCCGGCAGCAGATAATAATGGGAGCAGCTGTGCTGATACTGCTGTTACTGGTTTTCATGATTGCATCAACTTTTACGGGGTCTGAGAATCGTCCTGCGGAGAGTAAAACTGCATCGCAATCAATGGTAAACAGTACTGTTACCTCTGATAGCACGGGAAAGCCTGGCCTCTCTTCAGCTAATAATCAGAGTAATGGCGCGCCTCAATCCCTGACAGATGCTGGCAGTCATGATGTATCCTCTGCCAGTGATGCACCTGAGGAGTTAAGTGTGCCGCCGATATCATCTGCCCCAACAGTGGCAGAGCAGCAACCTGTGCCTGAATCTCAGCATCGTATAGAGTTATCCGGTGATCTTAATAGTGCGTTGAGCAACCAGCAGAATCAGGTTGATAACGTGGCAGAAGGTGCGCAGGAGCAGGTCAACTCTGATTTGCCAACGGCACCAGCAACTGTCAGACCTCAGGCAGATGTTCCCTCAAAGGATAGTACTCACTCAGCCAGACAATCTGGCATTACTACTCCGGAGCATACTCAGCCTGTAAAAACCGATAGTATGCATGGCAAAGCTGGGGCCAGTGGTGTTCAGCACTCGGGTCACAATAAAGCGGTTTCATTACCCAAAAGTGGTTACACTTTGCAACTCAGTGGTGCTTCGCACTCAGATTCGCTAACGTCGTGGGCTAAAAAGCAAAAGCTGAGCAATTATCATATCTATGAAACCAGACGTGGCAACAAACCCTGGTATGTTTTGGTGAGTGGTTCTTATGCTACTTCAGCAGAAGCGAAGCAGGCGATAGCCGCATTACCCCCAGATGTCCGTGCACAAAACCCTTGGGTAAAACCATTGCGACAAGTCAGGAAAGAAGCAAAATGACAGTCAGAGTAATTTGTCTTTGCTGCTTCATATAGCGGAATTATGTTTGTCCGAAAAAAGTATCAGATGTATATAATGCCGCAGCCTGAAGAGTGTAAATTGTACTCTGCATGAAGAAAAAACGTGCTTTTCTTAAATGGGCAGGGGGTAAATTCCTGTTAGTGGATACGATTCAGCGCCATTTACCTGAGGGTGAGTGTCTTATTGAGCCTTTCGTTGGTGCTGGGTCAGTATTTCTCAACACTAATTATTCCCGCTATATTCTGGCAGATATTAATTGTGATTTGATCAATCTTTATAATATCGTCAAGAATCGAGCCAGCCAGTTTGTGTCTGATGCTCAGCAGCTGTTCAATGATGGAAGTAATTCAGCTAATGTTTTTTATGCCCACCGGCGGCGCTTTAATCAAAGTAGCGACGATTACGAGAAGGCATTGCTATTCCTTTATCTGAACAGATTCTGTTTCAATGGATTGTGTCGTTATAATCTGCGAGGCCAGTTTAATGTACCCTTTGGCCGTTATCTACGGCCCTATTTTCCCCATGATGAGCTTTTTTATTTTGCTGAACGCGCTCAAAATGCAACTTTTGTCTGTGAGTCATACGATGTAACGTTAAGTAAAGCTGAACCTGGGGCTGTTGTTTATTGTGATCCGCCCTATGCTCCGCTTACGGCTACCGCTAACTTTACCTCTTACCATACCAATAGTTTTACTCAGTATGAACAGCAACATCTGGCAATGCTTGCGACAAAACTCTCAGCAGAGAGTCAAATACCAGTACTGATATCTAACCATGACACTCCTCTAATCAGAGAGTGGTATCAGGCAGCGTACAGACTGATAAAAATTCAGGCACGGCGCTCTATCAGCAGCCAGAGTAATGGACGTGTAAAAGTTGACGAAATACTAGCGATTTACTGCTGAGTACACAGGGGAATCAGAGAGATAAGCTAACTGCCATACATCAGGCACAGAACCGGGAGAAATGGATGAAAAACTATTTGATTGCACCGTCAATTTTATCTGCAGATTTTGCTCGATTAGGTGAGGACACTGCCAAAGTGTTGGCCGCAGGGGGAGACGTTGTTCATTTTGATGTTATGGATAACCACTATGTGCCGAATCTTACCATGGGGCCAATGGCGTTAAAAGCACTTCGGGATTACGGTATTACAGCACCAATCGATGTTCATTTGATGGTAAAGCCCGTTGATCGGCTGGTTTCAGATTTTGCGCAAGCTGGGGCAAGTTATATCACTTTTCACCCTGAGGCATCGGAACACGTTGATCGCACGCTGGAGTTAATAAGAGATCATGGTTGTAAGGCGGGGCTGGCATTTAACCCGGCAACACCACTCAATTATCTTGATTTTGTGATGGATAAGCTGGATACAATTTTGCTGATGTCTGTTAATCCTGGGTTTGGTGGTCAGTCGTTTATCCCATCAACACTGGCAAAATTGCGTCAGGGGCGCCAGCGGATCAACGAGAGTGGTTTTACCATAAAACTTGAGGTAGATGGCGGTGTCAGGATAGAGAATATCGCAGAAATTGCTGCGGCGGGAGCGGATATGTTTGTGGCTGGCTCAGCTATTTTTGGCCAGTCAGATTATAAAGTTGTCATTGACGCAATGCGCGCTGAACTTGAAAAGACTCGTCATGGTTCGTTTCACTAGCATTCGGGCGGTGGCATTCGATCTTGATGGCACGCTGGTAGATAGTGCTCCTGAGCTGGCGGATGCGGTAATACAGGTATTTAGTGATCTCAAACTGCCCGCACCCAAAGCTGAGGATATTGTCAGCTGAGGATATTGTCGGCTGGATTGGTAATGGTGCCGATGCGATGATAACTGAAGCATTGCGTTTTGTGCTAAATCACGAACCACTGCCCAAACAGATCCATGATGCCAGGGGGCTATTTGACAGGCACTATGCCAGTGCCATTAAAGGCAGCCAGCTGTACGCGGGAGTGATTGAAACGTTAAGAGTACTTGCAGAACACGCTTTCCCGCTCGCAGTAGTAACTAATAAACCCACACAGTTTGTTGCACCACTGCTTGAGGCTACTGGAATCTCTGGCTATTTTTCATTAATCGTCGGTGGCGATGATGTGATAGCAAAAAAACCTGACCCGGCTTCACTGCTTCTGGTACTGGATAATTTTGGTCTGCCTTCATGCAACCTGTTGTTCGTCGGCGACTCGCGGAATGATATTCTCGCAGCGCAGGCGGCCGGATGCCCTTGTGCAGGGCTCATATACGGCTATAACTTTGGTCAGCCGATAGAAAGCAGTCACCCTGACGTTGTACTGACACATTTTAATCAGCTTCTGCCCATACTTGGGCTATAAATCAGGATATAGAGTTATGAGTAAACCCATCGTATTTAGTGGTGCACAACCCTCTGGTGAACTGACTTTAGGCAACTATCTGGGGGCGCTACGCCAGTGGGCCCAGATGCAGGATGAATATCAGTGCATATATTGCATTGTAGATCTTCATGCCATTACTGTACGTCAGGAACCGGAAGCCTTGCGCAGAGCTACACTCGATACGCTGGCACTCTACCTAGCGTGCGGTATTGATCCGGCCAGAAGTATAATATTTGTTCAATCCCATGTACCTCAGCATACTCAGCTAAGCTGGGTGCTCAACTGTTACAGTTATTTTGGTGAATTGAGCCGTATGACACAGTTCAAGGATAAATCCTCGCGCTACCAGGAAAATATCAATGCTGGTTTATTTGACTACCCGGTACTGATGGCTGCGGATATTTTGCTCTATCAGAGCTGTCAGGTACCCGTAGGGGAGGATCAAAAACAGCATCTGGAATTAAGTCGTGATGTCGCTTTACGCTTCAACGCTCTGTATGGCGATGTGTTCACTATTCCTGAACCGTTTATCCCTGCATCAGGTGCCCGCATTATGTCTCTGCTGGAGCCAACTAAAAAGATGTCTAAGTCGGATGATAATTTTAACAATGTCATAGGATTGCTTGAAGATCCTAAATCGGTTGCCAAAAAGATCAGCCGTGCGGTTACTGATTCAGATCAGCCACCGATGGTACGCTATGATCCCGTGAGTAAAGCAGGTGTATCTAACTTACTGGATATTCTCTCAGGTGTTACAGGGAGGGGCATTGCAGAGCTGGAAGCGGAATTCACTGGCAAAATGTATGGGCATCTGAAGCAGGCAGTAGCAGAAGCACTCTCCGGGATGCTCGGTGAGTTGCAGGAGCGTTACCATCGCTACCGTAACGATGAGGCTCTGCTCAATACTGTAATGCGGGAGGGTGCGGAACGCGCGCGAGTTATGGCTCAGCAAACATTAGAAAAAGTTTATGATGCAATAGGGCTGGTGGCTCAATCATGATCACATCAGACTGACAGGGCTGCCCGCCCTGTTTTCATAACGATTACTTAACTATTCTGCCAGTAACACATATCAGAGCAGGCCGATCATCACAGCTACAGGAGACAGCTATGTATATTTTGCCGTTGAAAAGGATCACCCACTTACGCTTGCCAGGGCAGGAAGGGTTATGGCAACTCGATATCAGTGATGGTCAGATTGCACGGGTTGGCCCACAATTAAAAGATTGTCCCCAGGATGAGCATACACTAAACGGCGAGGGTGGTCTGGCATTGCCGCCTTTGGTTGAACCGCATATTCATCTGGATACCACGCAGACTGCCGGGGAACCAGCCTGGAACGAATCGGGCACACTTTTTGAAGGGATTGAGCGCTGGTCAGAACGTAAAGCATTGCTGAGCCATGAGGATGTTAAAATCCGGGCAAAGCAGACCCTGAAGTGGCAAATTGCCCAGGGAATCCAATATGTGCGCACACATGTGGATGTTTCAGACCCTTCTCTAACCGCACTCAAAGCAATGCTTGACGTGAAACAGGAGTTAGCACCCTGGATAGATATTCAGATAGTAGCGTTTCCTCAGGAGGGGATCCTCTCTTATCCTGATGGTGAAAGTTTACTGGAGAAGGCGCTCATACTGGGTGCTGATGTGGTAGGCGCTATCCCGCATTATGAGTTTACTCGTGAGTGTGGCGTTGAGTCCCTTTACATTGCCTTCAGGCTGGCTCAGAAGTATCAGCGGCAGGTGGATATTCATTGTGATGAGACTGATGATGATCAGTCGCGTTTCGTTGAAACTGTCGCCGCTCTGGCGCATCGTGAAAAAATGGGGCCACGCGTCACAGCCAGCCATACAACCGCCATGCACTCCTACAACGGCGCTTATGTATCACGGTTGTTTCGGTTGCTTAAATTGTCGGGTATCAATTTCGTAGCTAACCCGCTGGTTAACATTCATCTGCAAGGGCGTTGCGATGATTATCCAAAACGACGAGGAGTCACACGGGTTAAAGAGATGCTGGCAGCGGGGATTAATGTTTGCTTTGGCCACGATAACATATTCGATCCGTGGTATCCGCTTGGTACTGCTAGCATGTTACAGGTATTGCACATGGGTCTGCATGTCTGTCAGCTAATGGGTTTTGACCAGATTATTTCCGGGCTTGATTTGGTTACTTATAATAGTGCTCGTACTTTACAGCTGCCGCAGTACGGCATTCAGACGGGTAATCAGGCTAATCTGATTATCCTGCCTGCTGAGAATGGATTCGATGCAGTACGACGTCAGGTATCGGTGCGTTATTCAATTCGGGCAGGAAAGATCATTGCTGCCACTCAGCCTGTTACAACGCATATTTATATCGGGGAACAGGAATCAGTCAGTTTTATTTAATAGTGAAACTGTTGCCCCTTCATTGCTAAGGGGCTGAGTGAGCTATTAATGTCCATAGTAGTTATGGTTGCGATGTTTTGTGACAAAACCGAGTAGCAGACACATTATAAATACAATCGCGTAGAGTCCTGTTGCTGTCATTAGCGCAGCATGGGCCCCCGCTTTTTTCACAATGGGTCCGGTAATGACAAAAGTTAACATCGTGCCAACGGTACCGCAGGTGAGAATAAAATTGATTAGTTTAGGTGACGGGACTTTGGTTTGTAGTGAGCCGAGCGTGATAATAGAGGTATAAATCGCGCTGGAGAAGAAACCCAGTGCCACAATTATCAACCTGAGCCAGGCTGGATCACTGTAGCTGATAAATAGATACATCAGTGATGTTGCCAGCAGCGCAAGCGTAGTGACGATGTGCTGGAGATCAAAAAAACGTAAGATAGCGCTAAAAGTCCACATACCAATCATATATGCGGTCCAGAAACTGCCCACCAGATTACCAGCCTGAAGCAGGTCCATATTCAGATCTCTTTTGACATGTTCCGGTACCCAGGCAATAAAGCTCAGTTGGCCAAGAATGTAGCAGAGCGCTGCAATCGCGAGTAACAACACGCCAGCCCCCCATTTTTCATTTTGTTGTGGTGCGGAATTATCAACGGCTTTTTTACTCAGCGCGGGAAAATCAACGTTGAGCGTCAGTACAAATATCGCCAGATAGATAATTCCTATGCAGATATAAACCCAGTACCAGGGCAGGGAGTGGGCCAGCAAAAAAGCAGCTAACAGAGGGAACACCATACCTGCCATGCTAAAGAATGAGTCGGTGAATAGCAGTCGTGAGCCGCGCTGACGGCCTTCGTAAAGGTGAGTGATTAGAAAAGTTCCTATCGACATAGTAATACCACTAACCACCCCCATAGTGAACATACTTGCAGAGAAAACGGCCAGATTCCCGGAGGCAACAAGCCCCCATATGGCCAGGACTATCAGCACGAAACCGAATATTAACTGGCGTCTTAGCGGAATGATCTCCATAAGCCAGGCGTTTAGAATAATGGCGACTAAAATCCCACTGTTAAGAAATGTGAATGTATTACTCATTTCCGAAATGGATAAATGAAAATGATTAGCAATATTATCCATCACCACACCGGTGATAATAATGAGTGCGCCAGTCAAAGCATAGGATAAATAACCAATCCACGTTAATCCAATACGATTAAATCTCGTCATAAATCAAACCTAGTGAATTTTATATAGATATTTTTATTAAACGGCGGGATTGTAGCCAGAGTGAAGATTTACATAAATGATTATTAGAGTAATAAGCTCCACATAGAGCGAAAGTATGATTACGATCACCATTTCAACGTTAATTTGCCATCATGGATGATCGTTGTCGTGGTGGTTGTTTTGCGAGTGTTGATGGTCAGTATTTGATTTATTCATATAAAAAATAAAAGGCTGGAATGGCTTATCATCCCCCTTTAAAATCAGCGGCAAAACTTGTCTGTTATCAGATTTGAAGGAAAGCAACGTGCTCAAATATCTTCTGGCAGCCGCAGCCCTGTTACTCACAACATCAGCACTGGCTGCAACAAACGGTACTTTCGTTTTGTTCACAACATCGGCCGGTAATATCGAACTTGAACTCAATGACCGGCAGGCACCGCTGACGGTCAGAAATTTTGTCAATTATGTCAATCAGGGGTTTTACAATGGCACACTCTTTCATCGTGTTATACCGGGTTTTATGATCCAGGGGGGTGGCTTCACTGATGCAATGCAGCAAAAGCTCGCGGGTGCGCCAGTAAAGAATGAGGCGGATAACGGTCTGCTAAACAGACGCGGTGGTATCGCGATGGCGCGGACGGAAGATAAAGACAGCGCAACCAGCCAGTTTTTCATCAATGTTGCTGATAATGCTTTTCTGGATCACAACCAGAAGCAGGCTGGTTATGCCGTTTTTGGCCGGGTCATTAGGGGTATGGAAGTGGCCGACCAGATTTTTCATAAGCCGACCCATCAGGTCGGGCCATATCAAAATGTTCCAGAGCAGCCGATTGTGTTGTTGTCGGCAAAAATCATTACGGGCTGACCTTTTCGAATGCGACCTGATGGCTGCCTGGCGGTGAACAGCAAAACAAAATATTGCCAGTTATACTTACTGCATACACCGTTGCAGAGGGGGCGGTATGACTTATTTCACCGACAGTAAAAAACAGCTTTTATGGCAGAGAAGACGGGCTGAGAATCTGCTGGCCAGTTTGCAGCTGACTGGGACAGAGCTGGAACTTGGCACACCTAATCCTGGATTGTCTCACCTCTGTTCGTTGCATAAAGCACTTTACGGGGAAGCGCTCGATGATGCTGGAAAATTGCGCCAGGTGAATATTGAGCTCAATGACGTTCCCTGCTGCCACTATGAGTACCTCGAGCAACAGGGAAATGAGTTAATGAACTTACTGGAGGAGGAACCACTGGGGCAACTCCCCAAGAATAAACTTATTAAATGGCTTAGCTGGTTTTATACAGAGTTAAGTGTGCTTTCCCCATTCCGCTGTGGTAATGCCCGTACCCTTCGTCTTTTTTTTGAACAACTAATCATTCATGCGGGCTTTGATGTCCGATGGGGGAAAGTCAGTGCTCAGCACTGGAACCGGGCGCTGGCTAACAGTGTGTCAGGGCAGTCTGAAGAGATGGAAGTTGTGTTTGGCAAAGTGGTGAGTGTTCCCAAATAAAATGAGTAGAATAGGTGGGATGCTCTATCTGGCCGGGAGGACTTGTGCTGCTACTCATTGATAACTACGATTCATTTACTTGGAATCTTCATCAGTACTTTTGTCAGCTGGGGTGTGATGTAGAGGTATATCGCAATGATGCAATCACTCTTGCAGAAATTGATGCACGCAAACCTAGTCATCTGGTGATATCGCCTGGTCCCCGAACCCCTGATAAAGCGGGTATATCACTGGCCGCTGTTCGTCATTTCGCCGGTGTTCTGCCGATACTGGGTGTTTGCCTGGGTCATCAGACTCTGGCCCAGGCTTTTGGCGGGCGGATTGTACCGGCGCATCGGGTGATGCATGGCAAAATTTCCAAAATTACACATCAGCAACAGGGCATCTTTCGCGGGCTTAACCAGCCTTTGACCGTGACACGTTATCATTCTCTCATCGTTGATGCAGAGACTTTGCCGCCCTGTTTTGAGGTTACCGCCTGGAGTAAGCAGGCTGGGGAACAGGATGAAATAATGGCAATCCGGCATCGGGATTTACCGCTGGAGGGGGTGCAGTTTCACCCTGAAAGTATCATGAGCGAGCAGGGCCATCAACTGCTCGATAATTTTCTCCAGTTATAGTCAGGTTGCCTTTGCACAGCTTTCGCGGCATAGTCATTGGCTACTATTTTCATTTTGGTCTGGATCGAAACGATGAGGTCAGATATATCAGAAGAATCAGCGGTAATACGGTCCACATTTGATGATGTTATTCTGCCTGTTTATGCCCCAGCGCAATTTGTTCCCGTCAGAGGTCAGGGGAGCAGGGTTTGGGATCAGCAGGGTAAAGGGTACATCGATTTTTCAGGTGGTATAGCGGTAACCGCACTGGGCCATTGCCATCCACAGCTGGTTGATGCACTAAAAAAGCAGGGTGAAATCTTATGGCACATCAGTAACGTCTATACTAATGAACCCTCGCTTCGTCTGGCCCGTAAACTAATAGCCGCTACTTTTGCCGAGAGAGTATTCTTTGCTAATTCTGGTGCGGAAGCCAACGAGGCGGCATTTAAGCTCGCGCGTTATTACGCTGGAAAAACATACAGCCCAGACAAAACTAAAATTATCTCATTTCACAATGCGTTTCATGGCAGGACACTTTTCACTGTCACGGTTGGCGGGCAGCGAAAATATTCAGAAGGCTTTGGCCCAACCCCCACTGACATTGTTCATGTTCCTTTTAATGATCTGCTCGCAGTAAAAGCGGAGATTGACGATAACACTTGTGCCATCGTTGTTGAGCCGATTCAGGGGGAGGGAGGCGTTATTGCTGCCAGCCCCTCTTTTCTGGCTGGGCTACGGGAATTATGCGATCAACACAACGCATTACTAATTTTCGATGAGGTGCAGAGTGGCATGGGGCGAAGCGGGAAACTGTTCGCTTATGAGCATTATCACGTTGTGCCCGATATTCTCACAACGGCAAAAGCGTTAGGAGGAGGGTTTCCAATAAGCGCTATGCTGACCACTAATAAGATTGCCTCGGTAATGGCCCCTGGCGTACATGGTACAACTTATGGGGGTAATCCATTGGCTTGTGCAATTGCAGAGGTAGCGTTGGATATCATCAATACTCCCGCGATACTGGAAGGCGTAGACGTCCGCCGCGACCTTTTTGTAACGGCCCTGAACATCATCAATGTACGGTTATCTCTTTTCAGCGATATTCGGGGTATGGGGCTGCTCATTGGTGCAGCGCTTAAAGCCCCTTATGTCGATAAAATTAATGACATCATCGATACGGCTATCACTGAGGGTGTCATGGTTCTGACTGCGGGCAGTGGTGTTCTCCGTTTCACGCCGTCACTAATTATTGATACGGCCGATATTGAAGAGGGGATGAGGCGTTTTGCGGTGGCGCTGGAGAAAGTGTTTAACACGTAATCAATCTCTGCCACTGGTCTGGCTTAGTCCTTGCCTGATTTACGTGTCAGCCAGCCTCCGTGATGGGGGCGTTGCGCCCAGGCTAGCGATGAAATGGTATACATAATCTGCAGATGATTAAGAATATGGCGCACATGGCGCTCCATAACAGTTAATGGCACCTGGTGGACATTTTCTCTGTCCTCCATCACATTAATGTCCGTTATCGGAGCATCATACTCCAGGCGCTGCTGGCAGCGTTGCAGTGCAATCTCGCTGGATTGTAAATAGCGCTCTGCCAGTGCTGACGTTAACATTGTGTGTTCTCGTGCCAGAATTGTCATCGCGTTAATATGCTCAACAATAAACTGGCTGTGTATTATCCAAAGTCGCATATCGGCCAGATAGCTAGTATTAAATCCGGGCTCACGCATTGCCTGATCAAGAGAATTGAACAGCGCGTTATTAGCCTGATTAACCCGGATGCGCTGATAGGCCAGTCTCTCTGGCTGGTGTTCATTACCAAGCAGTAGCTGCAAGGCCTGCTGGTAGGTATCCAGCGCGTCATGGGCATTCTTTTTTATCAAACCGCTCTGCCATTGTGGCCATAACCAGACCATGCCCCCGAAGGCAATCAGGCAGCCAAACAGTGTATCCAGCAAACGGGAAAGCAGAAAATCAGCGCCATTGAGTGACAGTAATTGCAGAGAGTAGACTGCTATAATAGTGAAGCCTGTTGTTGCCCAGCCATAGTACTGGCGAATGAACAGATAACTGATCAGGGTAATGATCAGCATGATAAGTAACACGATAGAATCGGGTATCGCTAAGCGCAGTGCTATTGCGGCTATCATCAATCCGGCTAGTGTGCCCAGAGCCCGGTGCTGAATACGTACCCGAGTGGCGCTATAACCGTTTTGACTGACAAACATTATTGTCATTAACACCCAGTAAGGTTTAGGTATGTTGAGAAACAGTGCCATAGCGCTGCCAAAGCTAAGCATAACGGCAATCCGAGCTGCGTTGCGAAGTGCGACAGATTTTAGTGAAAGATAACTGCGCAAGGCAGGAATCAGCGGGAGAAGACGCTGACGCTCTGCCATCAAATCCCGCTGGTAGAGCGGACGCTGAGTTCGCAATGCCCGCGCAATACGGCTGAAATGGTACCAGCAGAAGTGGCCGACGGGATTGTTATCATACTGGCGTGTCAGTTTTTCCAGGGCAGATAGCTGCTTATCCATATTGAAGCGTGAGGGCATGCGGTGATAAAGAATATCGGCTGCCAGCACCCGCAGTCTGTTAGCGATAGTCAGGGCATTCCAGCGAATGATTGCTTCTGCAAAACTATTATCTACAAGATGTTGTACTTCCTGCGGCTGGGTCAGGCTGACTGCGATATGCTCCTGAAGATCCAGCGCTAACTGAAAAGATCGGGTTAATCGTTTGTAGTGGTTATGGCGATTAGCAGCCAGCATATGCATCTGCTGATAGCACAGAGTGATAAGATCGACTGTTTTCTGTTGTCGTGCTAACAACATTGGAAGCGTTTTTTCTACATCGGTTAATGAATTTAGCAGGGTGTATTTTTTTTCGCAGTAATCTGCCAGTTCCCGGTAAAGCAGGCTCAGAGTTTCACGCATTGGCTGCTCTTTCCACAGTGAGAACCACATCCAGTTAAATAACCCGTACCAGGTGGTGCCAAAAATATAAAACAGGGGGAGCTGCCAGGACGACATTCTCCCCGCGAGGCTCAGGGTAAAGATCGCAGCGATTAGTGCCCCCGGTAGCAAACGGCCGTGTAACGGACTAATTTCGGCGGTGACGCCTAATAACATTGTCAGCCCAATCAATGTTAATGGCAGTGGAACTGAGAGTTCAGTCAGATAAAGCGTCAGGAGGCTGCTGATGGCAAATAGGCTGCCGCCAATGATAAGGCGTTTAAAAAAGCGTTTATGGGGGGTATCCAGGCCAGTGATGTTACAGCAGGCCGGAATCAACGAGAAAAGCAGGCCTGTTTTTAAATTTCCCATTAGCCATCCGACAGCCACAGGTAAACAGAGTACCAGTGTCTGTCTTAACGCATAATTGACCTCAGGATGGTATATAATTCGTCGCCACATACCCTTTAATAAAATGAATTAAGCGCGATAATCGGCACCACGCTGAGTCCATTCTGGTATAGCTTAACGCGTTCCGTAAACAACGATAGTTTTACCATGCGCAGAAATAAGATTTTGATCTTCAAGCATTTTTAAAATTCGTCCTACAGTCTCACGCGAGCATCCCACGATTTGTCCAATCTCCTGACGGGTAATTTTAATCTGCATTCCGTCAGGATGAGTCATGGCATCAGGTTGTTTTGCCAGATTTAATAAGGTCTGGGCTATTCTCCCTGTGACATCCAGAAAAGCCAAATTGCCGACTTTTTCCGATGTAACTTGCAAGCGGCTTCCCATCTGTGCCGAAAGTCTCATTAGAATATCAGGATTGACCTGAATTAACTGTCTAAATTTTTTATAGGATATTTCAGCTACTTCGCAAGCAGATTTCGCTCTGACCCAAGCCGTGCGCTCCTGATCTTCTTCAAACAGACCCAGTTCACCAATGAAATCACCTTGGTTGAGGTAAGAGAGGATCATCTCTTTTCCCTCTTCATCTTTGATCAGGACTGCCACAGAACCTTTGACAATATAATAGAGGGTTTCAGCCTTTTCTCCCTGGTGAATAAGAGTACTCTTAGATGGATATTTGTGAATATGGCAATGGGACAGGAACCATTCAAGAGTGGGGTCTGTATGCGGTTTGCCGAGAACCATTCGTCATTATCCTCTGTTGTCTGTATGCCCGTTATACAGGGTTAAAATCCCTGCTGGTGTTGAAATAGCCAAACCAGTCTCCCCAATGTCGGAAAGTTACTGTTGGATTGTAAACAAAATTGTACTGATCTTTTTTACAGTTTTTACCCTCAGGTGTGCCACTGGTAAAATCATCAAGCTCTGTTTGTAACATAGCTGGCCCTTAACTGTCTTCTACTTGTCGTAGATAAGATTGAATGATTTAATGGACCATTAATCTTTTCTGATTCTGAATGGCGGTGAGAAGCGATAAACCACCGTGACAGAAAACATCGATTAACGCACTGGATACGGAATAGTGTATGGAGATATTTAGGATAATACGCATATACCTGTAGCCATAATATTGTCAGCCGTGCAGCCGTGCAGCCGTGCAGCCGTGCAGCCGTGCAGATATGATTATCCTGTAATGTAATTAACAATGAATTGTAATGGATACGACACCTTTCCGACGTGACTTCAAGAATATACAATCAATGTGCTCCATTTTTACCGAAATAAGGCAGAGTCAAAATTTTTGATATTTGCCGATGAAATTGTGCACTGTGCACTGGCAGCCCTGAGTCGAATTGAATTGAATCCAGAACAGGGCGCACTGGCACTTATAACATTGTGTGATCTGATACTGTAAGTATTAAATCAATACAACATTCAGATGTTGAGCTCACTCCTGTGCCCGCGCTATAACAAGATCAACTCAGATGATTTTTTTGCCTTCCATGAGTCGTTGCACCAGAGGAGTCATTATAAGTTCCATTGCCAGTCCCATTTTACCGCCGGGGACCACTAGTGTGTTGATATGTGAGATAAAAGAACCTTGTAACATTGCCAGTAGATAAGGAAAATCAATATTTTCTAAATTGCGGAAATGAATTACTACAAAGCTTTCATCCAGCGAGGGAATATTTCGGGCAGAAAAAGGATCAGACGTATCCACAGTGGGAACGCGCTGGAAATTAATGTGAGTGCGGGAGAACTGTGGTGTGATGTAATTAATATAATCATCCATTGAACGCACAATTGAGCTCATTACTGCCTCGCGTGAATGCTCTCGCTCAGCTGTATCACGAACCAGTTTCTGAATCCACTCCAGATTGACAATTGGAACGACACCGACCAACAGGTCGACATATTCCGCTACGTTGTGATGTTCAGTGACGACACCACCGTGTAACCCCTCGTAAAACAGAACATCTGTGTGTTCTTTTAAGGTCTGCCAGGGTGTAAACGTTCCCGGCACCTGATTCCATGGCACAGCTTCATCGTAGGTGTGCAAATATTTGCGCGACTGTCCCGTCCCGCTCTCACCATATTCTTTAAATGTCTGCTCCAGTAGCTCAAAATCGTTGGCTTCAGGACCAAAATAACTGATATAGCGCCCCAGACTGCGTGCTTTGCGAATCGCCATATCCATCTCAGGCCGGGTGTAGTGATGAAAACTGTCTCCCTCGATCTCTGCTGCCTGCAATTGTAGTTGCTGAAAAATTTTTCGGAAGGCCAGACTGGTGGTCGTGGTGCCAGCGCCGCTGGATCCTGTTACGGCGATAACCGGATGTTTGATTGACATAACAAATAAGCTCTCAGATAAAGTGACTGACTGAATTGTTACTATGTTTTTGCGGATTTTGTTATTTGCCGAAGGTAGTACGCGGCATAATATTGATGGTCTCATGAAGCTCAGACCAGATGATTAGCGCCTCGCCAGTTTTTAACTGATTACGTACCTTTTCCACTTTTTGCTTAAAGTTCTGCTCCCGCTCACCGTAGTCTGTGCCCTCACGCAGCACAAAGGATTCGATCAGATTGTCCAGCGTGTCTGTGCCGAGCTCCTGCCAGGGAATGATCATGTTATCAGCCTTGACAGAGTGCACTAGTGGGGCAGACGGTGTTTGGCCATCTTTGCCAGCGAAATAGCAGGTATTTAACAAAACCAGCATCTCCATACATCAAGATTATCCGATGAATCGTGCTGGAGAAGAGTGGCTGTGGCCGGGCATTGCGTGTCATAGAAGAGTCACCTTCAGCATGGGTAATTAATAATGGCTTACATCCCCCCATGAGTAAAGGTTTTGCACGGGCAGGGTAACTGGGCGTATCCGGTAAGCATTGACGCTTCTGCCTGGAGCCGTGTACCAGTTGGGTACAGCTTCATGACAGATTGCTGTCTTAATAGAGTTAAAATTTATGCTAGTTTTTATCGGTGCATTCTTATTCATGCTGTTATTGTAGAGCCAGTTATAAAATTGTAGCCACTTGGGAGCTCCGTTAACTATGGAACTGAGTCTTATCTTGTCCATATGTAGTTTTCTTTGGGTTATTGCGATTACACCCGGTCCTAACAATATGCTACTGACTGCCACATCAGCTAATTTTGGTTTTATGCCCGCAATCAAACTATTAACAGGCACGATGATTGGTATGCAACTGATGCTACTGGTGGTGGCTTTTAACGTTGGCAATGTAATCCGGCACTTTCCCTCTGTCCAGTTGCTTTTTAAAATTGCTGGCAGTTGTTATCTGCTCTGGTTTAGCTGGAAGATTGCCACATCCCCCCTCCAGAAGTTCAATACTAAAATGGCCCTTGCGATGCCCATCTCTTTTTGGCAGGGTGGTCTGCTGCAACTGATAAATCCTAAGGCGTGGCTGATGGTGCTGGGTGCTGTAGCCAGTTTTTCCCTGGCAGGGGCTCAATACGTTAATTCAGTGATCGCTATGAGTATTGGTATGGCGCTGGTAAATATTGTGGCGGGTCTGCTCTGGCTGTGTGGTGGTGTGTTTATTAGCACTATTTTGCGGGGCCGTCGCGCATGGAGAGTTTTTAATCTTACTATGGGGTTGTTAACCGCCTCGTGTGTTCTGATGATCTGGTAAAGAGTTTTGCTCCGGACATATGTGCTATGAAGGAAATTCCACCGCGTCAGGGTAGCAGAAATAACCAGTTGTCGGCAGCGTTAACATGCCATCACTATGACAGAAAAAGGGCTATCTTTTACGTAGTCAGGGGGCCGGGGAAGAACCTTTCTAACTGTTCCTGCGCATCAAACCACGCTTTTTCACACTCTTCGAGCGCTGCTTTGGCCTCCTCCTGCTGTTGTAATATGACGGCCAGATCTGCTCTGCGATTATGTTCATAGAGCGCATTGTCAGCCAGCATCTCCTCTGATGTGCTGAGCTTTTTGTGCAGCGTTTCCATCTCTTTTTCCAGTTTTGCTATCTGGTTGCGCAGAGGCAGAGGTTGTAATTGTGCACGTTGCCTGGCATTATCTCGTTTTTGATCATTACGTGCTTCAGGACTGGGCCCGGATGTCTGTGGTTGAGGCGAGACTGGTTGTGCCTGCTGTTTGTCTAGGCGATTCAGCCACTGTTGATAATCCTCCAGCGAACCGTCAAAGGGGCCGACTTTACCCTCATGTACCAGATAGAATTCATCGGTAGTGGCGCGCAGCAGATGACGATCATGCGAAACGACTATCAGTGCACCATCAAATTGGATCAATGCTTCTGTTAATGCTTGGCGCATGTCGAGATCAAGATGGTTAGTCGGCTCATCGAGCAGCAACAGATTTGGCTGTTGCCAGACAATCAGCGCCAGTACCAGGCGGGCTTTTTCGCCTCCTGAAAATTGAGCAGTTCTTTGATTAACCTTGTCTCCCCGGAAATCGAATCTGCCAAGATAGTCGCGCAGTAATTGCTCAGTCTGCCTCGGGGTCTGGCGTGCCAGATGTTGCAGCGGTGATTCATCTGCACGCAGATATTCTAACTGGTGTTGAGCGAAGTAACCCAATCTGACGCCTTTTGCCAGACAGACATCACCAGCTGTTGGGTTAAGATCGCCTGCCAGCATTTTGATTAACGTCGATTTACCCGCCCCATTACGCCCTAACAAGCCAATGCGCGAACCGGGAACCAGGTTAAGTTTAATTGCATCAAGTACGGTGCGGTCGCCATACCCCACACTGACGTTCTCAAGCCTTAGGAGTGGGTTGGGTGAGCTCTCGGGCGGTTGAAAGCTAAAATTAAAAGGATTGTCTGCATGTGCTGGGGCGATTTGTTCCATGCGCTCCAGCATTTTCAGGCGACTTTGGGCTTGTTTCGCCTTAGAATTTTTAGCCCTAAAACGATCAATATAGCTTTGCATGTGCGCAATCCGCTGTTGCTGGCTTTCATACATAGCCTGCTGCTGAGCAAGTCTGGTCGCACGCTGGAGTTCGAATGCACTGTAGTTGCCGGTATATTGGAACAGTGTCTGCTTTTCAATATGAATTACCTTATTTTAATTACCGAATCCAGAAAATCGCGATCATGAGAAATAACAATCAGCGTACCTGGGTAGGTCTTTAGCCAGCGTTCCAGCCAGATAATTGCATCAAGGTCAAGATGGTTAGTAGGCTCATCAAGCAGCAGTAAATCAGAACGACATAACAGTGCCTGAGCCAGATTCAGGCGCATACGCCATCCGCCAGAAAAACCTGAGACCGGGCGGGTGATCTGCGACTGGGAAAAGCCAAGCCCACTCAGCAGGCTGGCAGCACGTGCCCGGATGCTCCAGGCATCAATAGCATCCAGCTGCCCATAGAGTAGAGCAATAGCATCACCGTCATTGCGGCTGTTGGCTTCTTCGAGCGCCATTTCCAGCTGCCGGAACTGTCTATCACCATCAATAACATACTCAATAGCCTCAATCTCAAGCGCGGGTGTTTCCTGATTTACCCAAGCCAGAGACCAGTTTACAGGCAGGCTGACATCACCTGCTTCCGCGCTGATTTCGTTCTTTAATAATGCAATCAAAGTGGATTTACCACAGCCATTTTTGCCGACGAGGCCGGTTTTTTGCCCCGGATTGATGGTAGCGGAAGTATCGTTAAGCAGCACCTGCACACCACGGCGTAGTTGCAGTGAGGAGAAGACAATCATAATTTCTGACTCTAAAAAGATAAATCTGGTTAGCAAAAAAGATAATGCATAACTTTATGTGACATTTTGGCCCTGATCCTGACCATACATTCTGCTATTTTCAGGCCTGTAGTAGTTTCTGCCCGATTTTTGCGTTGTTTACACAGGACACTATACACGTGGTGGGCCAAGTTTCTGAATAATTCACGAACAAAACCAGACGTTATCATCAGGATTTACAACAAATCAGTTGTTACGCGCTACGTATTTTATCTGCATCACTGGTAAGATATAAGTACTGGATTTCTTCATCCGCCTGACTAATTAGCATCAATTAAGTTGGGTAAAACAGGATATTTCGTTATCCGTCCGCAAGCCTGAATTATTTAAACCGATAAACAATTCCGCAACCACGAATTTTATAATGCTGAGCGGGGTAGTGGAAATTGATAATCAATGAAATATGAGGGAGGAATGATGCCATTGCCCGTGAGGATTTTGCTGCTCTATGCTCACCCTGAATCTCAGGATTCTGTCGCGAACAAAGTATTATTGGATGCTGCGCAGAAACTTGACCATGTTACTGTGCATGATCTTTATGCCTGTTACCCTGATTTTTTTATTCATATACGTTACGAACAAGAGTTGTTATCTCAGCACCAGGTGATCGTGTTCCAGCATCCGCTTTATACCTATAGTTGTCCCGCTTTGTTAAAAGAGTGGTTTGATCGTGTACTTACGCGAGGTTTTGCCAGTGGTGCGGGCGGTAATGCACTGTTGGGCAAGTACTGGCGTAGTGTTATCACGACGGGTGAACCGGAGACAGCATTTTCCCATCATGGGTTTAATCGCTATCCGATGATGGAGATTATGCGTCCATTCGAATTAACCGCGCAAATGTGCCGGATGCACTGGATGACACCAATGATTATCTATTGGGCACGCCGGCAATCATCCGAAGTGATGAAACATTATGCCAGTGCTTATGTTGACTGGCTGACTTCACCGTTGTCCTATAGGAAACGCTAAATGGCAGGGCAACATTTTCTCGAAGCGGTGGTTGTCTTCCTCTGTGCGGCGGTACTAGTGGTTCCCGTAGCCGCCAGGCTGGGAATTAGTGCAGTGCTGAGTTATCTGCTGGCAGGGGTAGCGATTGGCCCCTGGGGATTAAGTTTCATTAATGATGCAGACGAAATTCTTCACTTTTCTGAGCTGGGCATCGTATTTCTGATGTTTATTATTGGGCTGGAACTGAAACCTTCCAGGCTCTGGCAGCTAAGACGCTCTATATTTGGCGTAGGGATGGCACAGGTTGTCTGTAGTGCCGTAATACTGGGTCCACTACTGCTACTGACAGGATATACGTGGCAGGCGGCGGTAATTGGAGGGATTGGGCTTGCAATGTCTTCAACCGCAGTAGCTCTCCAGTTAATACGCGATAAAAGAATGTCCCGCAGTGAGGTGGGGCAGTTAAGTTTTTCAGTACTGCTGTTTCAGGATTTAGCGGTTATTCCTGCTCTGGCGCTGGTACCGTTTTTAGCGGGTAGTGATAGCGGAAATACAGACTGGATGAAACTGTGTGTTAAAATAGCGGCTCTTACAGGCATGCTGCTTGGTGGCCGCTATCTGCTTCGCCCAATACTACGTTTCATTGCTGCTTCTGGCGTGCATGAAGTCTTTATTGCGGCCTCACTGCTGTTGGTGCTGGGTTTTGCACTGGTTATGGATGCATTAGGAGCATCGATGGCGCTTGGCACGTTCACAGCCGGGATTCTGCTGGCGGACAGTGAGTATCGTCACGAACTCGAGGTTGCCATTAATCCCTTTAAGGGATTGCTGTTGGGATTGTTTTTTATCTCGGTAGGTATGGTGCTCAATCTGGGCCTGCTCTCTACCCATTTCGTCTTAATTCTGGTGAGTGTAGTGTGCCTTGTGATGATTAAAGCACTGGTGCTCTATCTGTCAGGCCGGGTTTATGGACTGCGCAGGGGGGAACGTTTACAGTTTGCTGGGGTGCTGAGTCAGGGAGGTGAGTTCGCTTTTGTCCTCTTTTCGGCGGCATCTGCTTCAGCATTGTTCACTGGCGATCAATTGCCACTGCTCCTGGTAATAGTAACGATATCTATGATGACAACACCACTGCTTATGCAGGGAATCGATAATATTCTCGAGCGACATTTCAACAGACGTGATGATACACAAGAGAAACCTTTTGTGGAAAATGATAAGCCGGAAGTGATCGTCGTTGGTTTTGGCCGTTTTGGTCAGGTGATTGTGCGTCTGTTAATGGCTAATGAGAAGCGTATTACGGTGCTGGAAAATGACATCAGTTCCGTAAGCCTGATGCGGAAATACGGTTATAAGGTTTACTATGGGGACGCGACCGATCTTGATTTGCTTCGTGCTGCTGGTGCAGCAACGGCAGTATCAATAGTTATCACCTGTGAGCCACCTGAAGATGTTATAAAGATAGTAACACTCTGCCAGTCACACTTCCCGCAGTTACAAATTTTGGCACGGGCGCGCGGACGTGTTGAAGCTCATGAGTTGCTACAGGCGGGAGTTGATCAGTTTTCACGGGAAACCTTTTCCAGTGCGCTGGAATTGGGTCGTAAATCACTTGTTTCACTGGGTATGCATCCGCATCAGGCGTATCGTGCCCAGCAACATTTTCGCCGGCTGGATATCCGTTTATTGCGTGAACGAGTGCCAAAACATCCCGATATCCAGCATATTTTACGTGTGAAGGGGGCCCGGAGGGAGCTGGAGGATCTGTTTAAAGCAGAGATGCGCCATGAGCAGAGACAGATGGATGGCTGGGATGGTTATGAGTAAACATAGTGGAGAGATGTTTTTTGCAGGGTCGTGGCCGGTGGCCACAGGATTGAGATTTAAGAATGCGTAAACGATTTATTGCGGGCGCAACTTGCCCCCACTGCCAGCAAACAGATACCCTGGCAATGTGGTGTGAAAATGCTATCGATATCATTATGTGTGTGAAATGTGGTTATCAGATGTGCCAAAGCGAAGGACAAAATCAGAAACAGGAGCATGAAAACCAGCAAATTATCAAAATTTTTCATCTAACATAGTGCGATGGCTCAGTTTTTTTTTACGCCTGACCATACAGAAACTATGGATTCCAGTACAATTAGCGTAGTGATGAATTCGGTGCAGAGTGGCACGGAATGAAACGCTCTTAACGATTAGGGGTAATCATGAAAGTAGCAAAAGACCTGGTAATTAGTCTGGCCTATCAGGTACGCACTGAAGATGGTGTCTTGGTCGATGAATCCACAGTAAACGCTCCGTTAGATTATCTGCACGGACATGGGGCATTGATCACGGGGCTGGAAAATGCGCTGGAAGGTTGTGAAGTAGGCGATAAATTTAAAAAGGATATCGATGCTAATGATGCCTACGGTCAGTATGACGATGCACTGGTACAAAGAGTGTCCAAAAATATCTTCAAGGACGTAGACGAACTTCAGGTTGGAATGCGCTTCCTGGCAGAAACGGATCAGGGGCCAGTGCCAGTAGAAATTACCGAAGTCGAAGAAGAACACGTCACTGTGGATGGCAATCACATGCTGGCAGGACAGAATCTCTACTTCGATGTAGAGGTTATTGCAATTCGTGAAGCCACTCCTGAAGAGATAGTGCATGGTCATGTACTTGATAATGAGCATCACCATGATGAGCACCACCATAGTTGTGATTGTCGCTAATATACATCAGGAGCTGAAAGCCCTCACAGATGAGTTACTTGTGGCAGATAAAATATCTTTGCAACTCAGTGGGTTGTGATAAGATTCTTGTCAGAAGAAACAGAATTTAATAGTGTGGCGGCAGCGTTTCTTCTGACTCATGAGCTATTACTGAAGGTATCGCAAGTCTAATTTTTTCAATAAGTAGCTGCATCTGCATGCGTAACTTAGTCATCTCGAGCTCGTGCTGAGAGACGCTTTTGTTAAGCGTGTCAATAGTGCTTTCCTGAAAAGTCAGGCGACTCTCCAGTTCTGACAATCGCTGTTCTGTCAAAAGATGTTGCATGCCATTTCCTCTTTAGTTGTATAGCGTGGTGGGTAAGACCGCAAAAGTGCAGATATTAACCGCAATTTTCTTTGCTAACCAGGTAAAATCTGAACCAGGTTGCACGATCAAACAGAATAAAAAACTACAATCTTATAATTATGGTGAAATATTCGGCCGTGATTTAACACTCAATGTAAGATATCTAAATAGTATGGGGTGCTTATTTATTAATGGGAAGGTATAGTTAGCCGCGCAGGTAATCTGGCCTGTGTATAGTTTCCGGGGTTAGAGACTTCGGTTTTGGAGAAATGGATGAAATTACTGTATAAAATTACGTTGTTAGCCATGACTATGGCGCCTGTTATTAATGCTCCGCACGTTCTCGCCGCCGGTTCACCTGAAGTTTCCGGGCTGGCATCAGCGCAGAAACAGGAGGTTACAAAGAATGCTGCATTTAAAAATGACGATCAGCAATCTGCCTACGCGCTTGGTGCGTCATTTGCACGCTATATGGAAAGCACGTTAAAAGATTATCAAAAAATTGGTATCTCACTGGATAAATCCAAGCTAATTGCGGGCTTCAATGAAGCACTTGCTGGAAAAAGTAAGCTCTCTGAACAGGAAATTACTGATACGCTGAAAGCTTATCAGATAAAAGTATCGGATATTGCAAAAGCGAAGATGGAAAAAGAGGCAAGCGAGAATGCAGAGAAAGGTGAAGCGTTTGCAGCGAAGTTCGCAAAAGAGAATGGCGTGAAAAAAAGCAGTACAGGTCTGTTATATAAAATAGAAAAAACAGGTAGCGGGAAAACGCCCGAAGATAGCGATACCGTGGTAGTCAATTACACAGGCAAATTGATTGACGGTACTGAATTCGATAATAGTTACAAGCGGGGTGAGCCGGCATCGTTTCAGCTTGATGGTGTGATTCCAGGCTGGACGGAAGGACTGAAATATATAAAGAAAGGCGGTAAAATTAAGCTGGTTGTTCCGGCAGATCTGGCTTATGGTAAGAATGGTTATCCTCATATTCCGATTAATTCTACGCTGGTATTTGATGTTGAATTACTTGATATCAAACCAGCCGCCAGTGTTGATAATGGGAAATTACCCGCATCCACTGACCTTAAATAAGAGATATTCCCTATGCCACCTTTGGGTGGCGTTTGCTCTGGCGCCGGAGAAACGCCGTGATTATTGATAATATCAGAACGTGCGTTTTCTCCTTATAATAATCCCGGAAATGGTCAATCTGGAGTCTGCCAGGATATATAAAATCCTGGCGCCTGTTATTAAGAATGGTGCTATTAATGTCGAGTTCACTTATTTCCTGTGATATTGCTGATACTAATTTACTGGTGCAGAACGCTTGCGAATCCTGCGACCAGGAAATACTGAAATCTTATGAAGCTATTGTTGACGGTCTCGCGATGCTGCTTGGCCCACATTGCGAAGTTGCTTTGCACTCCCCTGAGGATTTGCAATATTCAGCCACTCGCATTGCTGACGAAGCCCACACTGAACATACAGCCAGTTCACCCGCTATTGATATGGCGTTACGTATGCTGCGCGATAAAATAGAAGCAAAAACGCCTGTTTGCTGCATTGATTTTACGCGTGATAAAAGTGGTGCACTGGTGAAGTCGGCAACGATTGCAGTCAAAAATCATTGCCATCAGGTAATTGGCCTGCTTTGTATAAATATCAATCTTGATGTACCTTTTTCGCAGGTAATTTCCACCTTTTTACCCTCTGAAACCGTCGGGCAGAAGGCGGACGTTAATTTTGCTTCATCGATAGAGGCTTTGGTGGCAAAAGAACTGGAGTTGGCTATTGAGGAAGTAAATGCAGATCGCAGCATAGCAAATAACATCAAGAACCGGCAGATTGTACACAACTTGTATGAGAAAGGAATTTTTGACATTAAAGACGCAATAAATCAGGTAGCCAGGCGGCTAGATATATCCAGGCACACTGTTTATCTCTATATTCGCAAGTTCAAAAACAGCGGTTTCCCGGAGCAAGACAGCTAATGCGCTACAGCCTGATGGTAACGGGCCCTGCATACGGAACACAACAAAGCGCCAGCGCGTTGCAATTCGCCCGTGCGTTGTGTAACAGCCCGCACCTTTTATTAAGTGTATTTTTTTATCGTGAGGGGGTATTAAACGCTAACCGACTCACGTTACCGGCCAGCGACGAATGTAATATGGTAAAGGCCTGGCAGGATCTTCAGCAGCAACACAATATTGCGCTGAATATCTGTGTAGCAGCAGCTCTCCGGCGTGGCGTTATCGATAGTAATGAGAGCCGTCAGGCGGGCATCACAGGGGATAATCTGGCAAGCGGTTTTTCATTGACCGGATTAGGTGCGTTAGGTGAGGCTGCCCTTGATTGTGACAGGGTGGTGCAATTCTGATGAAGTCGATTGCTTTTATATTCATGCACCCTCCCCATGGTAGCAGTGCAGGCAGGGAAGGATTAGATGCATTACTGGCAGTGTCGGCTTTAAGCAAAAATCTGGGTGTTTTTTTCCTTGCAGACGGTGTCTTCCAGCTACTTGCAAATCAGCATCCTGAAAAGATACTGGCACGGAACTATATCTCAACTTTCGGCATACTGCCGCTTTATGACATCAAAGACTGTTATGTTTGTGCGGCTTCATTGCGTGATCGTGGGCTGACATGGGGTAAATCCGTCGTCAAAACAGAATTACTTGAACCACATGCGCTGCGTATGCGGCTGGCAGATTACGATCAGATTTTTACATTCTGAAGGCGATGCTCGATGCTTTTCACACTCATACACTCTCCTTTCCAGTGCGATTTTAAGGCAATGCTACGATTGCTACAGCCTAGGGATGACCTGCTGATGCTACAGGACGGTGTGATTGCCGCATTAAAGGGGACTCAGGCATTGGCTGATTTACAGCTTTGCGGTGCCAGACTCTATGTTCTCGCTGATGATGCAGAGGCACGTGGACTTTCCGCACAAATCTCATCTGAGATTGCCGTAGTAGATTATGATGAATTTATTGCACTTACCGTAAGAAATGTGAAGCAGGTGCTTTGGTAACCGAAAACCCTGGTTATTTCTTGACACTTTCCCAGGCCAGCTCTAGAATTCCGCGTCCTCGTTACATAACGAGGTCGATTCCCTACGTATTTACGAAGCAAAAGCAAAAAACCAGGAGCTATTTAATGGCAACAGTTAACCAGCTGGTTCGCAAACCACGCGTACGCAAAGTTGCAAAAAGCAACGTGCCAGCGCTGGAAGCGTGCCCGCAAAAACGTGGTGTGTGTACCCGTGTATACACCACGGCCCCAAAGAAACCAAACTCCGCATTACGCAAAGTATGCCGTGTGCGTCTGACTAACGGTTTCGAGGTAACCTCTTATATTGGTGGTGAAGGCCATAACCTGCAGGAGCACTCAGTAATTCTGATCCGTGGTGGTCGTGTTAAAGATCTGCCCGGTGTGCGTTATCACACAGTTCGTGGTGCGCTTGACTGCTCAGGTGTTAAAGACCGTAAGCAGGCACGCTCTAAATATGGTGTGAAAAAACCTAAGGCTTAATGGTCCTCCGTTAAGTAAGGCCAAACATTTTAATGTCAAACTAAACTCATAGAGTTTTGGACAACCCTGAATTATCAACGGAGTAAATACATGCCACGTCGTCATGTCATAGGCCAGCGTAAAATTCTGCCTGATCCCAAATTTGGATCAGAACTGCTGGCTAAATTTGTTAATATCCTGATGGTAGATGGTAAAAAATCTATCGCAGAATCAATCGTTTATGCCGCGCTTGAGAGCTTGGCTCAGCGTTCTGGTAAAAACGAACTGGAAGCTTTTGATATTGCCCTTGAAAACGTGCGACCGATTGTTGAAGTCAAGTCCCGTCGTGTAGGGGGGTCAACTTATCAGGTTCCGGTTGAAGTTCGTCCGGTTCGGCGCAATGCGCTGGCAATGCGCTGGATTGTAGAAGCTGCTCGTAAACGCGGAGATAAATCTATGGCTTTGCGTCTGGCGAATGAGCTTGCTGATGCTGCAGAAAACAAAGGTACAGCAGTTAAGAAGCGAGAAGATGTTCACCGTATGGCCGAAGCCAACAAGGCGTTCGCTCATTACCGCTGGTAATAGTTTAGTCTTTGTAAAAACCAGCAGCGGGAGCTAAGTAAGCCCCATGTTGAGATAGACTATACGTTAGAACGCCCGAGAATCAGAGGAATCAAATGGCTCGTATAACTCCCATTATGCGCTACCGGAATATTGGAATTAGCGCACATATCGACGCTGGTAAGACGACGACAACCGAGCGTATCCTATTCTACACTGGGGTTAACCACAAAATTGGTGAAGTTCATGATGGCGCAGCTACCATGGACTGGATGGCTCAGGAGCAGGAGCGCGGTATCACTATCACCTCCGCTGCCACTACAGCATTCTGGTCAGGCATGGCTAATCAGTTTGAGCCTCACCGGATCAACATCATCGATACCCCGGGCCACGTTGACTTCACCATTGAAGTTGAGCGTTCAATGCGTGTTTTGGACGGAGCCGTCATGGTTTACTGTGCGGTGGGTGGGGTTCAGCCGCAGTCTGAGACCGTCTGGCGTCAGGCTAATAAATATAAGGTTCCACGTATTGCATTCGTCAATAAGATGGACCGTATGGGTGCGAACTTCCTGAAAGTCGTTGAGCAGATTAAAAAACGTCTCGGCGCCAACCCGGTTCCGCTTCAGCTGGCTATTGGTGCTGAAGATAGTTTCACTGGTGTTATCGATCTGGTAAAAATGAAAGCCATTAACTGGAACGATAAAGACCAGGGTATCACGTTTGAATATGAAGAAATTCCGGCAGAGTTGCAGAGCGAGGCCGAAACATGGCATCAAAACCTGATTGAAGCTGCGGCAGAAGTTTCCGAAGAGCTGATGGAGAAGTACCTCGGTGGTGAAGAGCTAACGGAGCAAGAGATCAAAACCGCATTGCGTCAGCGTGTGCTCAACAACGAAATTATCCTGGTTACCTGTGGTTCGGCTTTTAAAAATAAAGGCGTACAGGCGATGCTGGATGCAGTAGTTGAGTATCTGCCAGCACCTACAGATGTGCCGTCAATCAGAGGTGTTCTGGATGACGATAAAGATACACCAGCGGAGCGGCGTTCTGATGATAAAGAACCGTTTTCAGCACTTGCATTCAAAATCGCAACCGATCCTTTTGTAGGTAACCTGACATTTTTCCGCGTTTATTCTGGTGTAGTAAATTCGGGCGATTCAGTACTCAATCCAATTAAAGGACAACGTGAGCGCTTTGGCCGTATTGTCCAGATGCATGCCAATAAGCGTGAAGAGATCAAAGAGGTTCGGGCAGGTGACATTGCTGCGGCGATTGGTCTGAAAGATGTGACTACTGGTGATACGCTTTGTGACTCCAGCTCACCAATTATTCTGGAGCGAATGGAATTCCCGGAACCGGTAATCTCTATTGCCGTAGAGCCTAAAACCAAAGCGGACCAGGAAAAAATGGGAATGGCGCTGGGTCGTCTGGCGAAAGAAGATCCCTCTTTCCGTGTCTGGACCGACGAAGAGTCCAATCAGACTATTATTGCCGGTATGGGCGAACTGCATCTGGAAATTATCGTTGACCGTATGAAACGTGAGTTCAACGTTGAAGCTAACGTTGGTAAGCCTCAGGTTGCCTACCGCGAAACGATACGTGAAACCGTCAAAGATGTTGAAGCTAAACACGTAAAACAATCTGGTGGTCGTGGCCAGTATGGTCATGTTGTTATTGATATTTTCCCACTCGAGCCGGGCGGTCCTGGGTATACTTTTACCAATGACATCAAGGGTGGTGTGATCCCCAGTGAATACATACCGGCCGTGGATAAAGGCATCCAGGAACAGTTAAAATCTGGCCCCCTGGCTGGCTATCCGGTAGTGGATTTAGGGGTTCGTCTGCACTTTGGATCTTACCACGATGTGGACTCCTCTGAGCTGGCATTTAAACTGGCGGGTTCTATGGCCTTCAAAGAAGGCTTTAAGAGAGCTAAACCCGTTCTGCTTGAGCCAATTATGCAGGTTGAAGTAGAAACGCCAGAAGATTATATGGGTGACGTTATTGGTGACTTGAACCGTCGTCGCGGAATCATTGAAGGTATGGATGATACCGCAACGGGTAAAACCGTTCGTGCTCAGGTACCGTTGTCTGAAATGTTTGGTTATGCAACTGACCTGCGTTCTCAGACTCAAGGTCGTGCTTCGTACTCCATGGAGTTCCTGAAGTACGCCGAAGCGCCGAACAATGTTGCTTCGGCTGTTATCGAAGCTCGTAGTAAATAAGGCTACGATTTTAGAATAGTCAACAGTGCCCTCATTTATTATGAGGGCATAACAGTTAAGGAATATCGCCATGGCGAAAGAGCAATTCAAACGTACTAAACCGCACGTGAATGTAGGCACCATCGGTCATGTTGACCACGGTAAGACCACACTGACGGCGG
>ERZ500997.23-NODE-23-length-83185-cov-11.294863_pt1 | contig 83185 bp, 63 predicted proteins | sample MGYA00248826_ERZ500997 | MGnify/ENA primary metagenome ERZ500997 (study PRJEB25958, sample SAMN03398524) | human skin metagenome | study: EMG produced TPA metagenomics assembly of the Human Skin Microbiome Metagenome (human skin metagenome) data set.
ACATCTAAATTACTTGCTTTGATATTTAATCCTTCTGCTGAAAAACTCATTATTGCTTTCTCCATTTTTGATGCTCCTGTGATAATCCATAAATGTTGCAGGTGATTAATGCAATAATTAAATCATTACAGCACAGAGAATAATGTTGTTTTCCGTATCAGATCACACTTTGTTATTTTTGATATTAAGACGCCTGATTACTTTTTATGCGATAACGGGAAGGTCTTTTACTGCTGGCTGGCGGAACACATCACGAGCTTACACCGAGGGTATGAAATATTCCCTTCTGTTCACTGCTAATGCTCTTCCCCATTTAGCACAGAATGAGTATTGCAGCGTGTAATGCATAAACTGTGGTTGAAAGTATTAATCAGAATAAAAATAATATTTTACAGTATGTTATAAAAAAATTGCGATATCGGCGGTCTAGAAGTCTACTGCCATCAGGCAGCAAAATCATTCTGTATTCCACGGAATTAAATTATGTGAAATACGAGATTATCAGACCCTGCCTGTGACAGTTAAAATTGATCATCCGGAAACCATTACAAACATTACTGAAAATAACACGAGAGGCTTTGATAACGTCTGTTCTGTTATCTTCATTTCATGACGCAGATACGAATCATATTTAGCAGTGATACACTCTTCACTGTGAGTGTTAGATATATCGAAAAGCGGGTTTTATATAACACAATGCTATAAAAAGTATCTGCTGTACTGATCTCACCATAAACATGCCAGCCGCCATACATGCCTCCGTTATTAAATTGATTATTAATTATAACATATTAGTTTATCACTGACTGTTTATGTGATTTACTATACCAGACTCACGTTACTGCTCCATAAAATAGCTATGTGACTGCATCAGCAACCAATCATTCAGAATTAAAGTAAAGAGAGGTAAGAATGGAACAGGAAGAGTTACTCACACTGCTTGGGACTAAAACCCACTATGTGCAAACCTATTCACCAGATTTGCTTGAAAAATTTCCCCGCACTATTAAAAGAGAGGCAATTGGTATCCATCCCGGTTCGCTGCCGTTTCGGGGATATGATCTCTGGACTGCATGGGAAATATCATGGATTAACGGCAAAGGTAAACCTGTCGTGGCAATTGGCGAGTTTACCATTCCTGCAACCACTCCAGAACTCATTGAGTCTAAATCCTTTAAACTCTATCTTAACAGCTTTAATCAGTCATCATTTCAAACCGTGGAAGAGGTTAGCCGCATTATGGAGAACGATCTTTCACAGGCAGCAGGGCAGCAGATAAAAGTTACGCTCTATCCGGGGCTTCAGGGATACGACCCAGAAATTGGTCAGCCCGATGGTATTTGTCTGGATGAGATGGATATTGCTATTGATCAGTATAATTTTGACAGCTCTTTGCTGGAAGCCGCTGTGACACAGGATCAGGAAAAAACCTGCGAGGCACTCTATTCTAACCTGCTAAAATCAAACTGCCCGGTTACCAACCAGCCCGATTGGGGTACTATTTTTATTCGCTATCAGGGGTGCAAAATTGACCATGAAAAACTGTTGCGCTATCTCATCTCTTTCAGAACACGTAACGAATTTCATGAACAGTGTGTAGAGCGGGTGTACTGCAATATCATGCGTTACTGTCGGCCGGATAAACTGACGGTTTTTGCCCGCTATACACGACGTGGCGGGCTTGATATTAACCCCTTCAGAAGCAACTATGAAGATACTATTCCTTTGAAACGACTCATTCGGCAATAGCACAAACACTTAATTACACAGCCCTGCTATCAGGGTCGAAAAAGAAGACATCACCAGCCTGCCGGGCTGGTGTATTATTATTAGGGCGTTATTTTCTCTCAATTACTAAATCGGTGCAGACTGACTTTCATTACTCAGACAATCCTGCCCGGTTGACCTGGAGGCCTGATGCTTATTAATGTCATCGTCGTGTTACTCACCGTCATTATTATGGAGATGGTGGCCACGTTATCACATAAATACATCATGCATGGCTGGGGCTGGCACCGTTCACATCACTATCCGCACTCTGGCTGGTTTGAACAAAATGATCTCTACGCCGTCATGTTCGCTACCGTAGCAATTGCATTAATCGCTGCCGGCCATTCAGGCATCTGGCCATTGCAGTGGCTGGGGGCAGGAATAACAGTATATGGCGGGCTATATTTTGTAGTGCATGACGGACTGGTCCATCAGCGCTGGCCATTCAGTTATATTCCACGCAGAGGCTATCTGAAACGGCTTTACATGGCTCATCGACTACATCACGCAGTACGGAACAAAACGGGTTGTGTCTCTTTTGGCTTTCTTTACGCACAACCTCTGTCAGAATTGCAGACAGCTCTCAGTAAAAGTCATCGGCGTCATGTTGATGCGGACGCCGCCATAGATCAGGAGGACGTGATTGCGCCCTCGTGTAACATGTGCTCAAGGCATAAAACGCGCCGCTAAGCACAAACCAGATTTTCTCTGCCCTGCTGGTCTGTTGCCGCGCTTGCCAGGCGCAAACTCCGGCATCGCGTACCTTTATCCCGATTTGGCGATAGACACCGTGGGCAGTAGCAACCGCCCACGCCGAACGCAAAGGCAACATTGCGATACCTGCACGCGCTGAAGCATAATAGAACTCTGCTGTATCGATTAATTGTGCGGCAAGACGAGCCAGCGCCGGACGGTGGATCGGTTTTGTCAGGCTATGCCGGTCCAGCCCCTCTTTTGCCAACCAGCTGGTAGGCATATAACAGCGTTTGTGGAAAGCATCTTCCAGCAGGTCGCGGGCAATATTAGTGAGCTGAAATGCCAGCCCAAGATCACAAGCCCTGTCCAGCACACCTGCTTCCTTCACGCCCATGATCTGTGCCATCATCAATCCCACTACCCCGGCAACATGGTAACAATAACGCAGCGTATCATCAAAAGTGGTATATTGCGTATCAGACACATCCATCTCAAACCCTTTCAGATGATCGAATGCTAACTGCGGCGGAATCTGATGCTGTAGTGCTACCCGCTGGAACGCGGCAAAGGCAGGGTGAGACATGGGTAGCCCGGCATAGGCCTGACGAGTCTGAGACAGCAGTCCTTTCAGCCGCTGTTTGGGATCTTCACTCCAGGATTGAGCCGATCTGAACCCTAGCGTCTGTCCATCAATAACATCATCACAGTGCCGGCACCAAGCGTAGAGCATCAGCACACTACGACGGGTTGCCGGGTCAAAAAGTTTGGTCGCGTTATTGAAGCTTTTGGAACCACGGGCCATAATTTTAGTAATGTGGTCGAGCAGCATTAGATCAGTCACAACAGATCCCTTAGCATCAGCTGTGCGGTAGCCTGCGCTGAACCCAGAACGCCAGGCAAACCTGCTCCCGGATGGGTTCCGGCGCCAACCAGATAAAGGTTAGCTATCTGTGGGTCACGATTGTGCGGGCGAAACCAGCCGCTTTGGCTCAGGATGGGTTCCAGCGAGAAAGCGGAACCATGCCAGGCATTCAGCTGATGGCGAAAATCATAAGGCGTAAAAATACGCTGGGTGACCAGCTGCTGGCGCAATCCTGGCATATAACGCTCTTCGAGATAAGAGAGTATACGCTGACCCAGTTCGGGGCCAGCACGGTTCCAGTCCAATGGTGCAGTGCCCAGATGTGGTACCGGAGCCAGAACATAATAACTACCGCAACCTTCCGGAGCCAATGTTAGATCAGTTACACACGGGGCGTGCAGGTAGAGAGAAAAATCGTCGGAAAGCGTATTCCGTTTGAAAATATCGTCAATCAGTTCCCGGTAACGTGGACCGAAGCAGACCGTGTGATGCGCCAGCTGATGGTGCTGTTTGTTCAATCCAAAATAGACTATAAAAAGTGAGTTACTTATCTTTATTACGCTTAAGACGGCTGGCACGCGCGCGTCCTGTAGAGTGGTGGCCCAGCAGAGTATGGTAAGTGTGGATTACATCGGCGTTTGATGCCAGCGCCTGCACCGCTATCTGGCGCCCGTCAGATAACTGTACTGCATTAACAATGTCGTCATTCACCTCTATCCTGGTGACCCTGGTATTGAGCGCTATTTCTCCCCCCAGACTTCTAAAAAGATCAACCAACCCCTGTACCAGCGCCCCCGTGCCGCCACGAGCAAACCAGACCCCCCACTGCCGCTCAAGTGCATGGATAAGGGTATAGATAGCGGAGGTGGTAAAAGGATTGCCCCCCACCAGCAGAGAGTGGAAGGAAAAAGCCTGGCGCAGATGCTCATCTCTGATGTAGTGGGAAACTTTATCATAGACGGAACGCCATGCCTGTAAGCGAATGAGTTGCGGGCCAGCACGCAGCATGTCACGAAAAGAAAGGAATGGCACCGTACCCAGCCTAAGGTAACCCTCGTGGAAAACAGCACGTGAATAGGCCAGAAATCGTCGATAACCTGCAACATCAGAGGGGTTAAATTGATGAATCTGTTTCTCTAGCTGCACTTCGTCGTTGTGATAATCAAACACCCTCCCCGACTCCCAGCAAAGTCGATAAAATGGAGTGACAGGCAGCAACTCAACGTAATCCGACAACACTTTGCCCGCCAACGTAAACAGCTGCTCAAAGGCACCGGGATCCGTTATCACTGTTGGGCCGGCATCAAACGTAAAACCCTCTTGCTGCCAGACATAAGCGCATCCGCCTGGCTTATCGCGTTGTTCAACCAGCAGCGTCGATACACCGGCCGCCTGTAATCTTATGGCCAGTGCCAGACCACCAAAACCGGCCCCTATCACTATCGTTTTTTTCATAATCGGGGTATTCGCTTAACGAACTTGCGGGTAAATATGGCTTTTATTGCTTCTATTAGTGGCACCGGCGGATTTCCCATCAGTATGAGAACCTTATCTGATAGTCTGAGGTTACCGGCATAAAAGCGGGCAATTAATCCGTCATTTAGCTGGTAGAAACGCTGCATTATTCGCCAGCGCTGATTAGCTGGCCCTGCCTGGAATAGCAATCGGTTAAGCATCCGAAAAAAGCGCTGCCGCCGCCACTGCTGACAGGCATAATGATAAATTAATGAATAGAGATGGCTGGCATCCCAGTCTGAGCGGGCAGCGATAAGATCAGCCAGCGTTACTGCCTGAGGCAGGGAGTAGCCAGTAGTAACGTGAAACAAATTAGCCCGTAACCCGCTACAGGGCTGACCCGCTTTTTGTTGCCAGAACTTGATGATGGCAGCCACCAAGAGTGATAGGCAGGCAGCCCTGTTCCTCACGCTCCATGGCCATAAGTTGCCACTGGTTCGCGGCAGCATAACAAGCGATATTTTCCCGTGCCTGCCGGGAGTTGAACACAGTACCATTGATATAGTGAGTGTCTTCAATAAACAGCGTATGTTCCGACAACGGAAGCGTATAGACAAAATGATATCCGCCATGCTGTGTAACTGTTGCATCCATCAACACAGGCTGGCTCATGCCGTGGGGCTCGCGCAGTCGCCACGCCTGCCCCAGAAAAGCCTGGGATTCGGTGTGAAAAGGCGCGGCTGGCTGCCAGCCGCGCCCATCAATCACGACATCTGCCATGAGTCGCTGCCCATCTGCAAGCGTAACGCTTTGTGGAGTAAGGTGGCTGACAGCAGTCTGGGTCCAGAGCGCTTCTTTCAGAACCCCTCTCATTACCCGTGCAAGGCGTTCTGAGCTTATCATGTTGTAACCACCTGCCAGCGAACGTGTAAACGCGGGGAAGCGTACCTGGTAACCCTGCCAACAATGAGCCACCAGTGGCTTCAGCCAGTTATGCTGTGCTGGTGTTATATCGCTCTGGTGAAATGACCAGCAATGATTTCCTCCTGGTTGAGCTTCAGCTTCAAGCATCAGTATTCTCAGTCCAGGATGACACTGCTTCAGGCGCATGGCAATTAAGCTATTTGCTAACCCGGCACCCACCAATATGATCTGCCACCTGTGGTTCATATTACCTTTTTCGCTGGCACACCATCCGCCTCTCGCACCACAGCTGTTCGTGGACAAGCGGAGGCTGTGCTGTAGTTAGCCTGTTTTATCAACATAGGGGCAGGATTCTCTCTGTTGTGAATTCAACTGCAAGTATTCCATTGCTCCTCCGGGGGGAATGGTATCTGACTGGATAATCTCTGCCAGCCGAATATCTTTAGTTGTTGATTAAACCAGCTATGCATGAAACGCCGGGTGGTGGACCCGGGATGACTGGCAAAACATAAATACTCATCGGCGCAACACAGGTGGCGGCAAAAACGTTCCCGGACGACAGCGCTACCGAGTACCGCTACCAGCGTCACTTTATTGGCATCCTGATTCTGGTCTTTGCCGGTATTGTTCTGACTGTCACAGAGATCATCCAGTAACTGAAACGCCTGGCCTAATTCACGGGCGAAACAGTGGAGAGTTTCTCGTACTGCCGGTGCCGCCTCGCTGGCAACCGCTGCCATTTGTAGTGATGCATCAAATAATGTACTGGTTTTGAGTACGTTGGTCTCGAGAATAGAGGCGGGGGTACGCTCACGATTATTTCCTTCTGTAAGGTCACGGAACTGGCCCTGGACCAGCCCTTCGGCCCCAATCGCAGCAGAGAGTTCTGCCGCCGCCAGATTTTTGCAGTGCGCGGTCAGCGATTTCGCCTGCGCAATGACGCCAAAGGCCCGGCTCAACAGCGCTACTGCCGTTAAAATCGCAGTGCTTTCACCATACTGATGGTGGATAGTCGGCTGGCCCCTGCGCATCAGAGCATTATCCATGCTGGGAATGTCATCAAGAATAAGAGACGCTGCATGTACCATTTCTACGGAACAGGCCAGGTCCATTATTCCCGACTGACTGACATCGCAGCCAAAATCACGCGCCATGAGTAACAGCAGAAGCGGGCGAATACGTTTTCCTGATCTCAAGGTACCATCACGCATGGCATAGCAGATGCGGTCTGACACATGGCCAGAAGGAAGCAATATATCAAGCCGCTGATCCAAAGACTTCCGCAAAATATGCCACTCATTTTCATAGCTATCAGGGCTATCAACATCGGCTTTCATCATTGCTGTTCCTGATCTTTTGAGTAACATCGTGTCCTAAATCTATTGCGAGCATGATACTGGCAGAATGCATTTGTCCATGTGCAGTGCCTGTCTATAACGGGGAATAGCAGTTCCGTGCGAACATATTACAGATGGTAGCCTAAATATTGTGTCCTTCCCTTATAGTTGCCGGGCACATCGGAATAAAATTACCCTTCGTTCAACCTTTTACCACTCTTTTTTATTGTTAAAAGAGGGCATTAACAGAAAATCAGATTAATCTGCAAGCCCCCTCTGCCTGTTTATTCGGCACACCACACCTCGCGTGTCTTACAGCACATTGAATCACCACTGATACTGCCAGCCCCCTGGTGCCGCATCTGCACCGTTATGTATGGCCTGAGTGGCCATTGAGAGCTCCGGTACAATATATATTTGACTGATCCTTTATGAGGGTAGCCTAAAAACGAGGGCCTGACAGACAGGAGTGAAGTGCTACGGCAACCGGCTCTCGTTCACTGGCATGATTTCTGCGATGAATCAACAGGCTATATTTGTGGTTGTGGTGGCGTAACGCGGACCTGCTTTCTGTTTATTACGCTGAAACTTAACTAGCTGGGCATTTAACGCTGTTCCCTGCGGGATAAAATAAATTTCATCCGCAGCACGTAACATCGACGCTTTGGTAAATCCCCGCTTCTCAGCCATTATGCGCCGGGCTTCACGTACGCGTAACATACTAATGGCGTCATCTAAACTGTCACGGTAGAGCAGAATACGTCTGTGAGGAGAGTGAATGAGCTGACGCCAGATTAACTTCACGTCGTCATTGATATTAATGCCAATAATTCCACTACGCGGTACCATAACATCATCTGCCATGAGACGATCGAGCTTGATTACTAATAACAGCGTGTCCGGGTTACGTTATGACAACAGTAAACACGACTCATTTAGTCAGTTAGCTGGAAGTCAGAAAGTGTTGTAATACGCGACTGCCAAAATAAGCTACAGTCAATAGTAACGCCCCGCAGCAGTTAAACCATACCACCCGCAGGCCGCGCCAGCTACGATAGCGATGCCCCCAGAGCAGAATGCTATAAACCAGCCATGCGGAAAGGGTAAGTACGACTTTATTGATGTTTTCACGATTGAATAAATCGCCAGGATAAAACCATCCACTAAACAGCACCATTGTAAACAGCAGCATACCAATCTGAGTGATATGAAACATTTTGCGCTCAATACTCATCAGGGGTGGTATATCGTTGTTAAATGCAAGTTTTCTGCTTTTTAACCGATGATCAATCCATGCCAGTTGCAATGCATAAAGTGCGGCGATTATCAGGACAGAATAGGCGAATAGTGCCAGTCCAATGTGCACCATCATTGCCGGAGTGGTCCGCGGATGCGTAATAAAAACATCCGGTACAAAAGTTCCAAATATCAGATTGACGAGTGCAAAACCGTAAACAAACGGCAGCAATAACCAGCCGTGATTGCGCGAAGCAACAATAGTCATAATGGCACAAATAAGCAGGCTCACTAACGAGATGATGTTAAGTAAGCTCAGATTTTGCATCCCTCCCTGCGCCTGAAAACGTTGTTGCAACGTCATAATGTGAAAAATGAGCGCAATGACAGCAAAGAGTATAGCGAATCGTCGCCAGGCTCGCTCTTTGCGTAGCAGTAAAGTGGGAATAATAAGCGCAAGACTAATTGAGTAAGCAAATAAGGCTGCAATTGCAAACATAACCGATTGTCAGGTGTCCACAAGATGAGAAAGGTCAGTATACCCCCAGCACTGACTGGCTCCAAACGAATCTCTGTGCGATGGCTGAGAAGTATGCTTTAACATGCTACAATAGCCACCCCGAATCGCTATAGCGTCTGTTCTGAATAGCCTGAGCAAGAGACAATGTTTGAAAATTTAACTGACCGATTGTCGCGCACACTGCGCAATATTAGTGGCCGTGGTCGCCTGACTGAAGAGAATATTAAAGAGACCCTGCGCGAAGTGCGTATGGCACTACTGGAGGCAGATGTTGCACTGCCGGTCGTACGCGATTTTATCAATAATGTTAAAACCCGCGCGGTTGGTCATGAAGTGAACAAAAGTCTCACCCCCGGCCAAGAATTTATCAAAATTGTCCGCAGTGAGTTGGAAACGGCGATGGGTGAGGAAAATCACTCGCTGAATCTTAATGCTCAGCCGCCGGCAGTGGTTTTAATGGCCGGCCTGCAGGGAGCCGGAAAAACCACCAGCACAGGTAAACTAGCTAAATTTCTGCGTGAAAAACATAAAAAGAACGTACTGGTAGTATCAGCAGATGTTTATCGCCCGGCAGCTATTAAGCAGCTGGAAACGCTGGCGGAACAAGTCGGTGTTGATTTCTGGCCTTCTGATCCGAACCAAAAACCCGTTGATATCGCAGGCAGTGCCTTAAAGCAGGCCAGACTGAAGTTCTATGATGTGCTGCTGATAGATACCGCTGGTCGTCTGCACGTTGACGATGCGATGATGGATGAAATTAAAGCCGTTCACCAGGCGGTTAATCCGGTAGAAACACTTTTTGTTGTCGACGCCATGACCGGCCAGGATGCAGCTAATACTGCCAGTGCGTTTAATCAGGCACTACCACTAACGGGTATTATTCTGACCAAAACAGATGGCGATGCACGGGGCGGCGCAGCCCTTTCTATCCGTCATATTACCGGTAAGCCAATTAAATTTATCGGAACCGGAGAGAAAAACGACACACTGGAGCCTTTCTATCCGGATCGTATCGCCTCACGCATTCTTGGCATGGGTGATATGCTGTCGCTTATTGAAAATATCGAAAGCACAGTCGACCGTGCCAAAGCTGAAAAACTCGCCAGTAAACTAAAAAAAGGCAACGGTTTCGACCTTAATGACTTCCTTGATCAACTAAAACAGATGCGTAATATGGGTGGCCTGGCCAGTCTGATGGGCAAATTACCTGGGATGGGGCAGCTTCCTGATACTGTTAAATCACAGATGGATAACAGGGTACTGACGCATATGGAGGCGATGATTAACTCCATGACACAACATGAGCGTGAGAAACCAGAGATCATCAAAGGGTCACGTAAACGCCGTATTGCTGCTGGTTCTGGCAGACAAGTTCAGGATGTTAATCGCCTGTTAAAGCAGTTTGATGACATGCAGCGCATGATGAAAAGAATGAAAAAAGGCGGCATGGCAAAAATGATGCGTAATATGAAAGGAATGATGCCTCCTGGATTTCCTGGGCGATGATCACTCTACAACGCATCTGCATAAAATTTGAGCATTTATTGCGCATTGATTTTTGTACCGAAACGAGTAGAATTTTGGGGCTTTATTTATGGCATCCGGGTTCCGTTCCTCGACGGAGCCCGGATGTTTTATTCACTAAAGAGGATGTTATGGTAACAATTCGTTTGGCTCGTCACGGCGCAAAAAAGCGTCCGTTTTATCAGGTGGTGGTCACTGACAGCCGCAATCCGCGTGATGGCCGGTTCATTGAGCGCGTGGGTTTTTTCAATCCTATCGCAACCGGTCAGGCAGAAGGACTGCGTCTGGACCTGGATCGCATTGAGCACTGGGTTGGCCTGGGTGCCACGCTCTCTGAACGTGTTCAGTCGCTGATTAAACAAGCCAGGAAAGCAGCTTAATTTGTCATGGTGATGAGTATGAGCACACAACATTCCGTTCAGCTACCTGAAAAACCGATTGTTTTAGGCAAACTGGGGGCTGCATTTGGAATTCGTGGCTGGCTCAAGGTCTTTTCTTCCACTGAATATGCTGAAGGGATTTTTGATTATCGGCCCTGGTTTATCCAGTGTGCCGGTAAGTGGCAGCGTATTGAGCTGGAGGGCTGGAAACGTCACAATCAGGACCTAATTATCAAAGTAAGAAACATCGATGACCGCGACGCCGCTATGCGGCTGACTAATTGTCAAATTATCGTCGATGCTAACACTCTGCCTGAACTCCCGGAGGGCGACTATTACTGGAAAGATCTGATTGGTTGCCAGGTCGTCACCACCACAGGCTATGCACTGGGTAAAGTGACCGAGCTCATGGAGACCGGTTCAAATGATGTTCTGGTTGTTAAAGCAAATTTGCAGGATGCTTTTGGCATGAAAGAGCGGTTAATCCCGTTCCTTGATAAGCAGGTCATCAGTAAAGTTGATCTTGCGGCGGGTGTTATCGTAGTAAACTGGGACCCGGGATTTTGACCTGCGAATTCGAAACGGCGTAAACATGTGGATTGGCATTATTAGCCTTTTTCCAGAAATGTTTCACGCAGTTACTGGTTATGGAGTAACCGGCCGGGCAGTAAAAAACGGTCTGTTAACTGTTCAGAGCTGGAGCCCCCGTGATTTTACTCGGGACAGGCACCGGACTGTGGACGACCGTCCCTACGGTGGCGGGCCGGGAATGCTGATGATGGTTCAGCCACTACGTGACGCCATCGCAGCCGCCAGAGTGACTGCCGGAGAGGGCGCAAAAGTCATTTTTTTGTCGCCCCAAGGCCGCGGGCTGGACCACTCTGGTGTGCGTGAGCTAGCAGCTCATCAAAAGCTGATCCTGGTATGTGGCCGCTATGAAGGCGTTGATGAACGCGTAATCAGGACTGAAATCGATGAAGAGTGGTCAGTCGGTGATTATGTTCTCAGCGGGGGTGAACTCCCTGCAATGATTATGATTGATTCCGTATCCCGCTTTATTCCCGGGGTACTGGGCAAACAGGCATCGGCAGAAGAGGACTCCTTTTCTGACGGATTGCTGGATTATCCTCACTATACCCGCCCTGAAACACTGGAAGGTATGGAAGTTCCGTCAGTATTATTGTCAGGAAATCATCAGGATATCCGGCGCTGGCGCCTGAAGCAGTCGTTGGGCAGAACATGGCTTAGAAGGCCTGAACTTCTGGAAAGCCTGGCTCTGACTGAAGAGCAAGTAAGATTGTTGGATGAGTTCCGCGAGGAACAGCAGCAACAGCATAATGATGGGAGTGATCAGGCAGATTCTGGTCCCTCCTGAAAGATCAGTTTACCCAGGATATGAGATTGAATTTATGAGCAATATTATCAAACAACTTGAACAAGAGCAGATGAAACAGGAGATACCTTCCTTCCGTCCAGGCGATACTCTGGAGGTAAAGGTATGGGTTGTCGAAGGTAACAAGAGACGTCTGCAGGCATTCGAAGGCGTGGTTATTGCTATTCGTAACCGCGGCCTGCACTCTGCATTCACTGTTCGTAAAATTTCCAACGGCGAAGGTGTGGAACGTGTCTTTCAGACCCATTCACCTATCATTGATTCTATTACTGTGAAACGCCGTGGAGCCGTGCGCAAAGCCAAACTCTACTACCTGCGTGAACGCACTGGTAAAGCTGCTCGTATCAAAGAGCGTCTTAACTAATTTAGCCTTGCGCAACAACATCCGAAGAGTCGTGTTAACAGGAGCCAGCTATCAGCGGCTCCTGTTTTATTTCCTGCCTGTGCAGCACAAATAACCAGTCCGCACCATATAGTGGTCGTTTATCAGCAGTCACACCAAAACTGGGCCATGAGATTTTGGATATTTCTGTTAAAAATATATCTTTTGTAATGAACTTTACTACTCATAGCCAGTCATAATATGTGAAAGACGCGCAATTGTTATCATCCCTGTTTACAGAGATGTTTTTGGCCACATTAGCTGTGGCCTTTTTCTTTATCTGACTTAGCTTCTGGTCTGCAAAAAATCATCAAAACTTAGCTTGTCACTGGCTTCAATGTCTTTCTGTCTGAGCTGTGATTGTATTGCTTCCTGCTCGAACTGCTCAGAACTTAGCAGTTCAAACGGTTCATCTTTCAGCATCTGCCCATATTGCTCAGCAAGATTCAGAGCTGTACTGAGCATACCATTCTCCATCATTGCACGATGAAGACGTGCCGAAAAGGTTAACTCCGGATCATCAAAAGAAGCAGCCAGTTGCTCGCAAACCTGTTGGTAATGGCAGCAATTCTGCTGTATGTCCAATACTTCGGCAACACGGCGCAGATCGTCAAATAGCAACTTACCCACATCCACCAGCTGATGTTGAGCGTCTTCACAACCAACCGCTATCATTAGCCCTGGTTTACGCCCCTCAAGAATTACCCGATTCCAATTTTTACGGGCGCACAACAGCTCTTCATTACTCATCTTTGACGCATCAGCCAGCGTACACCAGATGAGGAAGAGATCGAGAAAACGGATTTGATCTGCATCAACACCAACAGGTGAGAAGGGATTGATATCCAGTGAACGCACTTCAATATATTCAATGCCACCACGCAGCAATGCATCTGAGGGAGCTTCTCCAGAGCGGGTTACACGTTTCGGTCTGATGGGCGCATAAAGTTCATTTTCGATCTGTAGAACATTAGTATTTAGCTGAACATAGTTGCCCTGCGAGTCTTTAATGCCCAGCGCGGCAAAATCTTCCGATGGCGTTTTGATTGCACGTTTGAGTCCCTCAACATACGTTTCCAGTGTGTTAAAGGTAATATTGAGACTGCTTTGTGATTTATTAGTATACCCCAAATCACTTAAACGCAGTGAAGTAGCGTAAGGCAAGCAGAGCATGTCAAGATGGCTTTCAAAAGGCAGCGAACTCTCTTTTCCCTGAAGGAATGACTGACACACAGCAGGCGATGCGCCGAACAGATAGGGGATCACCCAGCCAAAACGGTAATAATTACGGATAAGGCGCAGATAGCCATCTGAAATGGTATCCTGGTCACTTTTTCTCCCCTCAGTTTCCGACCAGGCTTGCCAGAAGCTCTCAGGCAATGAAAAATTATAATGTACACCGGCAATGAGTTGCATTAATGCGCCATAGCGGTTCTTTAGCCCCTTACGGTAGAGCGTTTTCATCCGGCCAATATTAGAGAGACCATATTGCGCCAGCTCAATCTCCTGCTCTGCCCCTACTATGCATGGCATACTTAACGGCCACATTCGTTCGTCGCCTATCCGGCGGGCAATATAGCGATGAATATCACGCATAAATGCCAGCAGCGTGTCGACGTCTTTGTTAACGGGCGTAATGAATTCTAAAAGTGCCTCGGCAAAATCGGTCGTGATCCATTGATGCGTTAGCGCCGACCCCATTGAGCCGGGATGACCTGTGGTAGCCAGATGCCCATTAGCCTGTACGCGTAACGTTTCGCGTTCAATGCCCCGCCCAATACCCTGTAGGGCGTAAGGGTGAGCCTGGAGCCAGCTAAGTGCCTGTGACACATCTGGGATCAACTTAACGCCTTCTTCTGCGAAAAACGTAGTTTTATTTAGCATATTATTAACCATAACATCGAACTCTGGAACCCTATTGAGATAAAACCACTACTCCATGCCGTCACGGATTATGGCTCGATCAGCTGGTGGACAATCTTATTTTCACAATCATCTGAATTACGGCGTGTACCCATCATCAGTTGTCTGTTACTGATAATCCGAACACAGCTGTCAGACTACCGTGACACTATTGCGCCGCTCTGACAGCCTTTTTCTGTATTTTGCGGATATCTGCCAGCCGCTGCCTGCATAGTGACCACGTTACGCAGACGGCCGGAAGAAGTCTGGTACAGCAGAAACATCCTCTGGCTGTCCTTGGCTGGGTAGTATTCCGTATCACCAACTTAGTTTTATGACAAAAAATACTGGTTTTCATGCGAGGTTGTCACCATACACAGTTTAGATGTTAAAGCCGCAACATGACTGCAAATACCTGTTACAGTTCATTCTTAATTTAATCTGCGTCTACTTTAACTTACCTGCATCAACTTGTCGCCTTTGCCTTCGAGCCACAAATACTTCATCACAAAGCAACACTTAATTAACTAAATCAATATGTCAGCCCGGTAAATGCAAAAAAAACTTTGCCTGACGTGCCCCCGGTACCCGTTAAATTAAGAATTAACCAGTCAGAAAAAAACCTGACAGCACTGTTCAGACTGGCAGGCAAACATTTAATTCTGCGTAATATAACAACAACTATTTTGTCGGTATATTGTATGACAACCTGTAAATATGATTAAGATTAATATGGTCCCCACCGGAATTTTGCAGGGTTTTCTTTAAATTCCGGTATCAGCATTACGATTTGAAAAGTATTGAGACAAATATGACAGAAGTTAAACCTGATACTACCTGCCAGATGACCAGACATTTCATCTGACTTAATACAGGAAGTATGATCTAATTCTACCGGGATCACTGATATTCTTTCTGAGGTAACGATGCGCCAGGCGGGGGGGGGGGGGTATTAATCAGGGGTAGAGTAATTTGATATTTTGCAATAGTGACGATATTACATAAAAATGGCGCATCCGGGAGGATTCGAACCTCCGACCGCCCGGTTCGTAGCCGGGTACTCTATCCAGCTGAGCTACGGATGCATCATGATGGCGGTGAGAGAGGGATTCGAACCCTCGATGCAGCTTTTGACCGCATACTCCCTTAGCAGGGGAGCGCCTTCAGCCGACTCGGCCATCTCACCATGCGCTTTGTAAAACAGGCTTTATATAGCTAAAAATCGTTCACTGACGCGCTACGTGGCGCTCATAATACTTTCCCGGCCTTATAAGTCAAACATTTTTTCCACTAGGCCATTCGATTGCGCAAAAGCCGGTCAATTCCAATAAGTTGATTCAAAAAAGATCATAAAAATCAATAAATAGTATTTTTCTGTTCCACTAAATTGCCTGCCTTGTGTCAGAACAGCATACAAAGCGATGTCCGCAGGGGGAATATTGATGAATTACTGCTAAAATCTGGTAAAAAATAATCGTACAAAAACAGTAACCTGTTTTGCCTGCAGGAGGATAGTTGGTGAAAAAAATAGCATAAGCAGACCAGATCAAAATCACACAAAAAATGCGCCTCGCCAGTGGTTATGCGAGGCGGAGGAATCGCTAAAAACTTGTTTGCTGGTTTTTCTCTGCCTGAATCCTTTGATAGATCTCTTCGCGATGGACAGAGACTTCCTTTGGCGCATTCACACCAATTCGTACCTGATTACCTTTGACACCTAACACCGTGACAGTTACTTCATCGCCAATCATGAGAGTTTCACCAATTCGACGAGTCAGAATAAGCATTCTTTGCTCCTTGAAAGATTTAGTTGAGTCGGGTTTATCGTCTCCCGGCATTATCCATCAAATGACACTTAATGTAGCTTATGACATATACACCAGAGGTGTATTTTCATACCAATACATTGCTGATAGTTAGTTTAGCCGAAATACGCTTTAATCACCTGACTTTTCGTTTACGAGTACGCATTTATCAGCATTTACCAGTTAAACAAATTAATACTGATAATCTGCGCCTTTTATTGTGTTACAGCTTTGCTTTAACCCATGGCTCGACGCTCGCGAGTGCGTCAGGCAATGACTTAACATCACTTCCTCCGGCCTGGGCCATATCTGGACGACCTCCGCCCTTACCATCCAACCGCCGAGCTAACTCAGTAACCAGCTCACCAGCGTGCATCCGTTCGGTAAGATCTTTTGTTACACCAGCAATAAGTGAAATTTTACCCTCAGACACGGTTGCCAGAACGATCACTGCTGACTGCAACTGATTCTTCAGGTCATCTACCATTGTCCGCATCATTTTCGGTTCAATATGATTTAACTGACGTACCAGCAACTTAATACCGTCTATCTCTATAGCTTCTCTGTTCAGTGATGCGCTTTGCTGAGCAATTTGTTGTTCTTTGTATTGCAGGCACTCTTTTTCTAACGCACCTGCCCGCTCAATCATAGCTTTGACTTTTTCTGTCAGGTTGCTGCTATTTGCCTTGAGCTGTTGAGCAATATCAGATAGCAGTTTATCCTGTGCCTGAACCTGTTTTATTGCACACTCACCCGTCATAGCTTCAATACGACGTACACCAGCTGAAATTCCCGACTCAGAGATAATACGAAACAGGCCTATATCTCCTGTACGCGAGGCATGAGTGCCGCCACAGAGTTCAATTGAGAAATCCCCCATCGTCAGAACGCGCACATCGTCATCATATTTTTCACCAAACAGCGCCATAGCTCCTTTTTCTTTTGCCTCCCGCAGCGCCATTATATTGGTTTTAACCTCATAGTTACGGCGAATGTGCTTGTTCACCATCTCTTCAACTGCACTTATTTCCTGCGATTTCATCGCACCACTATGGGAAAAATCAAAACGGAGATAGCTGTCATTCACCAGTGAACCTTTCTGAATGACATGTTCGCCGAGGATACAACGTAGGGCTGCATGTAACAGATGAGTTGCTGAGTGGTTTAAACGGATATTCGCCCGCCTGACCGCATCAACCCATGCTTCTACACTGTCACCCACCTTCAAAGAACCACGGCGTAGTTTACCTATGTGGCCAAGGGCACGACCATACTTTTGGGTATCACTAACGATAAAATGGGCTTCTTTAGCCCTGAGTTCTCCCGAGTCACCAACCTGACCGCCAGATTCTCCATAAAACGGCGTCTGTTCCAAAATAACAGTTCCCTTCTGGCCAGCTTCAAGGACTTTGACCTCAACGCCATCGATAAAGATCGCGCCGACAGAGGTACTACCATTCAGTTGATCATAGCCATTAAATTTAGTCGTCTGGTCAGTACGAATGACACTATTATAATCGGTAACAAAGCCGCTCGCTTCACGGGCACGCAGTCGCTGCTGTTCCATTGCCCGATCAAATCCTTCCTCATCGATTTTCAGATGACGTTCACGGCAAACATCTGCCGTTAAATCAGCCGGAAAACCAAAAGTATCATAGAGGCGAAAAACCGTTTCTCCAGGAAGCATATCTCCTTTTAACTTTTCCAGCTCTTCATCCAGCAGAGCCAGACCACGATCGAGCGTTTTAGCAAACTGCTCCTCTTCGCTTTTAAGAATCTGCTCCACTTGTGACTGATGGCCTTTAAGATCTGTCGCTGCATAACCCATGATCTCAATCAACGGTGCAACCAGCTTCCAAAAAAAGGGACTTCTGGCACCAAGTTTGTTTCCATGGCGGACCGCCCGGCGAATAATTCGACGCAGTACGTAGCCTCGATTTTCATTGGAAGGGGTAACCCCATCTGCGACGAGGAAAGCACAAGACCGGATATGATCAGCAATAACATACAATGACTTGTTTTGCATATCCGCAATGCCCACTGCTTTTGCAGTCGCTTTGATGAGTTTCTGGAACAAATCGATTTGATAATTAGAGTTAACATGTTGCAATATGGCGGAGATACGCTCGAGGCCCATACCCGTGTCTACCGAGGGTTTTGGTAGTGGCAACATAGTCCCATTTGACAGACGATTAAACTGCATAAAAACAATATTCCAAATCTCAATATAGCGGTCGCCATCTTCATCCGGACTCCCCGGCGGCCCCCCCCAGACATGTTCGCCATGATCATAGAATATTTCTGTACACGGGCCACAAGGCCCTGTATCACCCATCTGCCAGAAATTGTCTGAAGCATAAGCCCCGCCCCGGTTATCTCCAATCCGGATAATACGTTCGGCAGGTATACCAATCTCTGTTTTCCAGATGTTCCAGGCTTCATCGTCTGTTTTATAGACCGTCACCCACAGACGTTGCTCTGGCAGGTTGAACCACGCTGGGCTGGTCAGTAATTCCCAAGCGTACTTTATAGCGTCCCGTTTAAAGTAGTCACCAAAACTGAAATTACCTAACATTTCAAAAAAGGTATGATGGCGGGCAGTATATCCTACATTTTCAAGATCATTGTGTTTTCCACCAGCCCGCACACAGCGCTGAGCTGTCACAGCACGCGCATAATTCCGCTTATCCTGCCCGAGAAAAACATCTTTAAACTGGTTCATTCCTGCGTTAGTAAAAAGCAGCGTTGGATCATTTGCAGGTATCAGAGAACTACTGGATACCACCTGATGCCCTTTACTTTGAAAAAAATCGAGAAACGCCTGCCGAACCTCTGTGGTGCTCTTGATCATAATTTTCCTGAAATCACACTAACATCGTGTCCTTAAGCCATTTGGTCCTGTCACCATCTGTTCAGTCCAGTAACACCCACAAACGAAAAAGTGGTGAATAAGATAAATTTTCTTCAATGGGAAGTAAAATCCCGCAACGCTCAATTATTAAAATTTCTGAAAATGTACCGGATATTTTTCTCCCGGAAGCCCATTTCTGGTGTATTCCCGCTTTTTTTCATCTTATCTGGTAAGAGCAAGACTATCGATCATCCTAAAAATCCTGATTACTTTGTCAATTTCCCCACATCATGATTTCTTAAATCAGGCATCCTGAACATTCGTACATTTTATCACCAGTCAGATTCACTGTTACATTATCTCCGTAATAATGACTGAGATGGTATAGGTGTTGTAAATCTCCTGTCATCTAAAAAGTGCAGTTACCCATACCAGACTTTTACCAAATCAATTTCACTTTTCAGTAATCTGCCCGGATTTTTACCAGTCACACAACATCTGGGCAGATACCGGCAACTACTTTATATTATTGTGCTTCCAGCAGAAAATCTGTGCATTTTACAACCTGAATGCGACTATATTTCCATTTTAAACAACAGGTTATGTTGTGATGCTGTTTATCATTACTTATACCTGAGTCGTTATCAATCTGGCTAAATATTCTATAAATTTTATAATTCAGTTGATTTAATATTTATTTCATATCCTATTACAACATGTTTGTCTGTCGTCCTGAAGTCTGATAGCGTCAGAATGTCAAATAAACAGCCGCACCTTCACATTGTAATTCACGACCTCTGTTACTCGCAGCGGTTATGGTCATTGAATGAACAGGCTAACTGAAGACATAACAAAAGCGGGCAGAGATTGCTCTCCACCCGCATTTTATCTGTAAAAACTTTTCTGATATCGCGACTTACTCTGTCATTTACACAGACAAATCAAAATTCTTCATTAGCCTCGCTGGGTACATTTTCGCCAAGCACATCAGCCGCAGAATCTGGTTTTCTGCCTGAATTGTTTAATAAAAGCTCACGCAGTCTGCTTTCAATATCGGCTGCAACTGCCGGATTTTCACGCAGAAATTTAATCACATTAGCTTTACCCTGACCGATCTTATCGCCGTTATAGCTGTACCAAGCACCCGCTTTCTCAATAAACTTATGTTTAACGCCCAGATCAACTATTTCACCCATAACATTAATTCCTTCACCATACATGATCTGGAATTCTGCTTGTTTAAATGGCGCAGCTACTTTATTTTTGACTACTTTAACACGGGTATCACTGCCGATAATCTCGTCACCCTCTTTAATTGCGCCAATACGACGGATATCCAGGCGAACCGAAGCATAGAATTTAAGAGCATTCCCTCCGGTTGTGGTTTCCGGATTACCAAACATCACACCAATCTTCATCCGAATTTGATTGATAAATATTAGTAATGTGTTGGACTGCTTAAGGTTACCTGCCAGCTTCCGCATCGCCTGGCTCATCATACGCGCCGCCAGCCCCATATGAGAGTCACCAATTTCACCTTCAATTTCGGCTTTAGGTGTCAGTGCTGCTACTGAGTCGACGATGATGACATCTACTGCTCCTGAACGCGCCAGTGCGTCACAGATTTCCAGTGCCTGCTCACCCGTGTCTGGTTGAGAACAAAGCAGATTATCAATATCCACGCCCAGCTTTTTGGCATAAATAGGATCCAGCGCGTGCTCAGCATCAATGAAAGCACAGGTTTTACCCTTACGCTGTGCAGCGGCGATGACTTGTAGCGTTAGTGTGGTTTTTCCAGAAGCTTCAGGGCCATATATTTCAACAATACGCCCTATTGGCAGACCGCCTGCTCCCAGTGCAACATCCAGTGATAGCGAGCCGGTAGAAATAGTTTCGACATCCATGGAGCGATCTTCACCCAAGCGCATGATGGAACCTTTACCAAACTGTTTTTCAATTTGCCCTAGTGCCGCAGCCAGTGCTTTTTGCTTATTTTCGTCAATTGCCATTTTAACTCCTCATCATGCAGGGCGAAGCACGCATATCATGGTTTTACATCAATAAAACTGAAATTTATTATACTGTATGATTATACAGTATCAAAACTTTTTTCACTAATTTGTTCACGCAAAATCTGTAGCGCCCGGAATGTCGCCTGGCGCCGAATCTGTTGTCTGTCACCATTAAACCGTTGCAGCCAAGATTTCTGATAGCCTAAAGCAGCAGCAAAACCGAACCAGACAGTTCCTACGGGCTTCTGAGCTGTACCGCCGTCAGGCCCTGCAATCCCACTAACAGATATGGCATAATTTGCCTGAGCTGCGACCAACGCACCCTGTGCCATCTCCCGGACGCAGGCTTCACTGACGGCACCATGTTGTATCAACGTTGTTGCGCTAACACCCGTCAGTGCCTTTTTGGCTGCGTCGCTGTAAGTAATGAATCCGCGGTCAAACCAAGCTGAACTGCCGGCAGTATCGGTAATCACTTTGGCAATCCAGCCACCAGTGCAGGATTCTGCAGTGGTTATGCTCGTCCCCTCCTGTTTTAACAGCTGGCCTATCTCCGCACTCAAAACAGACAATTCTTCATCACTCATCGCGTTTTCCTCAGGCACAGAGCATATAAAATAACATATCTGACAAACGGGATAATGGCTGGCATTATGTTTTGCGAAACCCGCTGCATATTATGATAAAACAGCTGGCTGTATAGTCTGCCGGGCAGTTATACCATCATAAAAAGTCATGATTTGTCAGCAAACGGCTTTCGCCAGATAGTATGAACTAATATGCAGAATAGTATTCAGGGAACTACCCGCATTACTGCTCATCATGCCAGCTACAAAGAGCGCAGACTGCCAGCATCACCACAGAAGCTGTCTCGTGACAGTACATTATATGCCAGATATCTGTTAAACGACCGGCAGCCCGGTGTACTTTTTGTGGCACTCTGTGACGGATAAAATGTATTGCTGTCTGATTAAACACGTAAAAAAAGACGAGCCGTTACGCAGTATCTAATGAAATTAGGGTGTAATACATCTTAGTCATATTCTGCGGCAATGGGTTAGACGTAAACTCCTTAGAACAGGCCACGATATCAAAGGACTATCAGCAGATTGTCGCTGACGGACATACTAAGCCACTAAGGAGTACTGACGGTGAATAACACTATTTTTTTCTGGGTAGTATATAGCTTTCTGCCACTGAGTGCGGGAAGTTTTCTTACCGTCGTTACTTATCGTTTACCACAAATGATTTTATCACCGGCCTCAGCCTTAACGCTCTGTCAGCCGCGTTCCTGCTGCCCTTGCTGCCTGACCCCTCTTAAAGCTGTCGACCTCATACCATTGTTTAGCTGGCTGATGCAATGTGGGCGCTGCCGTTACTGCTTCTCTCCCATATCAGCTCGTTATCCTGTAACAGAGGTTCTCGTCTGGGTGGGTGGCGTTGCGCTGGCAGGGCTGTTTATCAATTGTAATACGCTCTTTTGCGCACTGCTGTTTTATTTATTATTACTGCCCTTAGTGATGATCGACATCAGACATCTGTTGCTGCCAGATGCACTGACCCTGCCACTACTCTGGAGCGGTCTTGTCATTGCGTCTCTGTCGTCAGATTCCGGGATGGCTGCCTGCCATGCCATACTGGGTGCTGTAGTGGGTTATACCTTACTAAGACTACTGGCCACTTTTGGGAAATACCTGAAAAAAAGAGAAGTTTTAGGGCGGGGGGATGCCAAATTAACTGCTGCATTAGGCGCCTGGGTAGGAGTATATTCGTTATCGTATGTTCTCATCATCGCTTCGCTGGGTGCACTCAGCGGAGTGATTCTGGCCAAATTATGCTGGCAACGGCCACTTTCACGCCCCCTGCCCTTTGGGCCATGGCTGGCTCTGGGCGGGGGTATAGTGTTTATCTCGCAGCAACTGTAGCGGGACAGCGTTCAGAGATGTGTTATAATTCTTTTTATCAGTGACGGCCCTTGATAAATAAAGCCGGAGTATATTTGAATCAGCGTCGCACCAGCTGCTATTTTTTCCCGTGCAGATACCAGCGAATCAATACCACCAACCCCTATCACTGGCAGGCGCCCCCGGAGCTCCCGGCTCAAAAAGCGGATTACCTCCGTTGATCGTGACTGTAAGGGTCGTCCACTCAGTCCACCCACTTCATTCGCATACTTCAGCCCATGAACCAGACCACGATCGAGCGTAGTATTAGTAGCAATGACACCATCAATGCCATGACGCACAAGACTGTCGGCAATTTGCACCAGTTCTTCCCCAATAAGATCTGGCGCAATCTTGACTGCAACCGGCACGTATTTGTGGTACTTTTCAGTCAGTGCCTGCTGTTTGCTCTTTATTGCTGTTAATAAATCATCCAGCGCTTCGCCATACTGTAACGTACGCAGGTCTGGTGTATTAGGAGAGGATATATTGACAGCAATGTAACCTGCCGAAGAGTATATTTTATCCATGCAGATTAAATAATCATCTTTGCCTTTTTCGACTGGTGTGTCTTTATTCTTACCGATATTAATACCCAGTATGCCATCAAAATGCGCATTTTTAATATTTTCAACCAGCTGATCGACCCCGGCATTATTGAATCCCATACGGTTGATCACTCCTTCTTCTTCCACCAGCCGGAACAGACGGGGTTTATCATTACCTCGCTGCGGGCGCGGTGTGACAGTTCCTGCTTCAATAAAACCGAACCCCATCAATGAGAGCGCGTCAATGCAAAGACCATCTTTATCAAGTCCGGCAGCAAGACCCAGTGGATTTTTGAAACTGAGCCCCATACAGCTGACGGGTTTGTCCGGTAGCTGCTGCTTTATCAACGAAGCCAGAGGAGAACCAGAAATAAAACGCAACGAGTTCAACGTTAAATGGTGCGAGCGCTCTGGATCGAGCTGAAACAGCAGCTGCCGGACAAGAGAGTAGAGCATCTGTTTTCCTGTAAGACCAAATACCAATCGGAATGCTATTATCCTGTATTCATCCACAAAAAGAAAACAGCCGGAGATAAAAACGGCTAGTCATGTAGTCATTTACATTCTAGTAGGTTACAGATTTCGTGCTAAACTGATATCGCCTGTCCGACCGTTGTTTTTAGATGATTTTTTCTGAAATATTTTTTGTCTGATATCATCAACAGGGTTTCTCGTTGTGACCAGACAAATTCTACGCTGTTTTACATTGTGACAAGACCGATTCAGTATTTCAGATTTTTTATTTGTTGCAACATTAGATTACTTTGATAAAAGACTAATAGTTTTAGATTATCAGTGAGCTCATCGCTATACAGACTATAATAACGCACTGCATTCGGTGACTAATTCAGAACACCGAATTGATATTTTTACTGTAGAAGTAAACCTTATATGTCAATAACAATATTATCATAAATTTTTTCAGTGTTATTTATTTTTACCTGCGTTGATTATTTTAAATACCTTGCTTACAGAAAGAATAAAATGGAATAAGCCTAGTCTGACTGAACTGCATGGATCTTCATTTACTTCTTTTTAACAATACCAGAAAATTTAAAACCATTGCATCATCTAATTATCTGCTGTTCGATTATAATATTATACTGTACTATTCATCAAAATTTTTAATTGAATTATTATCCTTTTTAATTAAAGAGAGACGGTTCTGATAAGGGTAAGAAAATAATTAACACTACGTCTAAAAGATTCAGGATAAAAGTAACTTACACTAATATTCTTAGAGATAAAGGATAAATCTCTAAGATTTTTTACCACCTGTCCATGATTTTCCTGCTTATTATTTTCGAGCGATAATTTTTCGATACTTTCTGACTTAACATTCAGAATGTCCGCAGCTGCAACCACTCTGTTGATTAATTCGATAGTAGTGTCTCTTTATTTTTTCTCTATACACTCTCTTTTTTCTCGCTGACTATTTTTTTCTCCTCTATCCTGATCCACTTAATATAAAAAATATATCTCATCATATTCATAACCATAATCCAGCAATACTTTTTCCTCTGCTTATTTACTTTTTACGGCACAGTATACATGCTTTAGTAAACATCATCAGTGCTTTCTATTTAGCATAATACTTAGCATATTTACCGGATTTAATATCTATAAGTAATTTTATAACCAGCAATCTTAGCTAAAAAAATGACACAAATTATAAAACGTTGTCAGCAAGTTACCTCATTAGATTATAATATATGACTTATGATATTTATTATTTGAAAGCCAGTCAGAAGATAATTGCAACGAAAGCTGAAAACTAAGTGGTACAGATTAGACCGTTGACTAATGGTGCCTGCTGTCTTATCTGATGAAAATTTGCTAATGGATTGTCCTCTGGAAGTCGTGGCGGCCGCTTTTACTGTTATGGGAAAAGCGGAATGCTGATCTTAAGAGCTTTAATAGAATGGGCACTGCCTTGTCAGAGATTCCACCACAGATATCTGAAGGTTAGCAATCAGGCAGTGCCCACAATTTTCATCAGGTGTTTAACGCCCGGCTGATTTTCTCATAAAGATCACCTGAAAGGTTCTGGAGGTTTTGCAGTTGCTCCAGTACCTGACGCATCAGCCCCTGACGAATATTATCATAACGTTTTAACCGGATAAGTGGCTCAACAATACGTGCTGCAACCTGAGGATTGCGAGTGTTGAGATCAATCAGAACCTCCAGCAAAAACTGATAGCCACTACCATCGCGGCGATGAAATGCGGCCGGGTTAGCACTGGCAAACGCACCAATTAACGAACGGATTCGATTTGGATTGCTTAGCGAAAAAGTCCGATGCATCATCAACTGTCGCACCTGCGCCAGTACATTTGCCGCCGGGCTGGTTGCCTGCAATGTAAACCACTTATCCATTACCAGCCCATCCTGATGCCAGCGTTCTTCGAACGCCGACATTAAAGAGTCACGGCAGGGTAGCTCTGCACAAACGGCAGCGGCCAGCGCTGCCATTGTATCGGTCATATTATCGGCCTGCTGAAATTGCCTGCTCACTTTGGTATCTGCCTCAGCTTTATTGCCAAAAGCCAGATAGTTCAGACAGATATTTTTAAGTGCCCGTTTACCAATATCCTCATGAATAATACGATACTCCTGTAGCTGACTGGCGTCATAAACTGCCAGCCACTCATCCTCCAGCTCAGTCGCCAGCGTGCACTGCATAGCACGGCGAACCGCTGCTATAGCCTCCGGGTCGATAGTAGTAAATAGTTCAGCTATCTCATTTTCACTGGGCATCGTCAGGATCTGCGCTATCAGAGCAGGGGCGCTTTTATCATCCAGAAGCACGGTGCGAAAAGCCTCTGTCACATGAGATGGCACAGAGATAGACTGCTGTTGCTGATAGCGGGCAACATTAAGCCTTATATGTGTTGCCAGTAAACTCTGCGCTGCATCCCAGCGCGAAAAGTCATTACGGGCATGACGCATCAGGAAAATGAGTTGTGCATCGCTCCAGTGGTAGTCTAGTCTGACAGGTGCCGAAAACTCACGTAATAGTGACGGTACAGGCTGAGAATAGACTTCATCAAAGACAAAATGCTGGCTTTCCTCAGTGACATTCAGTACATGGTGCAGCCTATGGCCACAGTGCTGTAGCGGAATAATCTCGCCCTCGTTGTTGTATAATTCTATATCCAGCGGGATATGCAGCGGCAGCTTTTCAGTTTGTGCAGCCCCCGGCGGTGTCATTTGCTGAACATGCAGTGTGTATTGTTTCCGTTCAGGATCATAGCTATCACAGATAGTCAGTACGGGAGTGCCGGATTGACTGTACCAGCGGCGGAACTGAGAAAGGTCTACATTTGAGGCATCCTCCATCGCCGAAACAAAATCGTCGCAAGTAGCTGCACTGCCATCGTGACGTTCGAAATAGAGGGCCATACCCTGCTGAAAGCGCTCCTCGCCTAACAGCGTGTGCATCATGCGAATAACTTCCGCACCTTTTTCATACACTGTCAGCGTATAGAAATTATTCATTTCAATCACCTGTTCAGGACGAACAGGATGCGACATAGGGCTGGCATCTTCTGCAAACTGAGCACTGCGCAGCACACGCACATTGTTAATGCGATTAACAGCCCGTGAACCGCGATCGGAACTAAACTCCTGGTCACGAAACACCGTCAGCCCCTCTTTCAGACTGAGCTGAAACCAGTCACGGCAGGTTACCCGATTACCAGTCCAGTTATGAAAATATTCATGGCCAATAACCGCTTCAATATTCAGATAATCTGTGTCGCTGGCTGTTTCTGCCTTTGCCAGTACATATTTGGAGTTGAAAACGCTGAGCCCCTTATTCTCCATTGCTCCCATGTTGAAAAAGTCAACTGCAACAATCATATAGATGTCGAGGTCATACTCGAGATTAAAGCGGGTCTCATCCCATGCCATGCTATTTTTAAGCGAGGCCATCGCCCAGCCTGCACGATCAAGATTGCCCCGATCGACAAAAATCTCAAGCGCAACATCACGCCCGGAACGGGTACGGAAGCTATCTTTCAATACATCAAAATCACCCGCCACCAGCGCAAACAGATAACAGGGTTTAGGAAAGGGATCGTGCCATTTAGCCCAGTGGCGCCCGTGCTCCAGAAGACCACCGTCAATGCGATTGCCATTTGAAAGCAGGTAAGGGTAGCGATCCTTATCGGCATAAAGCACAGTGGTAAAGCGTGCCAGGATATCGGGGCGGTCAGGATAATAAGTAATATGGCGGAAACCCTCCGCTTCGCATTGAGTACAGAGCGCATCCCCGGACTGATAAAGGCCTTCAAGCGCACTGTTCTGGTCAGGATGCATAGTGTTGACAATTTTTAACGTGAAGTTTTCCGGTACCCCGTGCACCAGCATTCCACCATCCTTCAATTGATAATCCTGCCATAGCTTCCCATTAATGTGCAGTGACAACAACGTTAAAGCTTCACCATCGAGCCATAACGCCGTGCTGTCAGCATTCAGGCGTTTGACCTTGCTGATTGCTGTAACCTGCGTCATTTGAGGGGCCAAATCAAAGGTGAGCTCAATGTCAGTTATAGTATAATCGGGTGCGCGATAAGCATGACGATGCTTTACATCGGGCAGTTGCGTCATAATTCCATCTCGTGTGTTAATTATTTTCTTTTAATTAGTCTATTTTGGTTGCTAAAAAGTTGCCACGACAAAGTCAATATTCATGTCATAATGCGCGATTAACTGATAAACTTTCCAAAGGCACAGAATGTTCTCGACCTGAATTACAGATTTTGCTGTATTGAGTGTGTTTTTTGAAGCATCGGTTCACACTTCAACATTTTTATATCAACTCAGGACTACGCCTTTCATAGAAAGATAGCTTAACACGCATTATGATAAGATACGCTCACTTGGCATGTTCTTCACTGTTAGATACCGATGCTTATAAATTCTTTATGCAGCAGGCGGTATTTCGTCACTACTCTCAAGTAACGGTAACGGCTGAATTTCGCTGCCGTAGTAATGAATTGCTGGGTTCATATGCTGATGAGATAACTGATGCTGTCTCTGCCATGCAGTATCTGACCCTGAGCGATGAAGAGTATGAATATCTGGCCTCACTCCCATTTTTCCAGTCAGATTATCTTCACTGGCTACGTAATTTCCGCTATAACCCTCATCAGGTAAACGTGCGCAATCACCTCGGAGAATTACTTATCCGTATCAGTGGCCCCTGGTTGGAAGTCATCCTCTGGGAGGTACCTCTGCTAGCGCTCATCAGTGAACTGGTTCATCGCTATCGCTCGCCAGATATCACTACTATCCAGGCCGTTGAGAGGGTGCAGGAGAAAATATACGCTTTCAAAAAGCAGACGAATGGCGAGGATATGAGCGGTTTTAAACTCGTTGATTTTGGTACACGCCGCCGTTTCGCGCGCGAAATGCAGTTCGCCATTGTCAGTACTCTGAAACAAGATTTTCCCTGGCTGGCCGGTACCAGCAATTGTGATATCGCTCGCAGACTCCACCTCTCTCCGGTAGGGACCCAAGCCCACGAATGGTTTCAGGCACATCAGCAAATAAGCCCCGTTTTGGCAAACAGTCAGCGCGCTGCTCTTAGTGCCTGGCTGGATGTGTACCCTGAACAACTGGGTATCGCCCTGACCGATTGTATCGCGATGGATGCTTTCCTTCGCGATTTTGATGAGACGTTAGCTACTGCTTATCAGGGGCTGCGCCATGATTCAGGTGATCCAGTGCAATGGGGTGAAAAAGCGATTGCCCACTATCGCAGACTAGGTATTGATCCTCGCAATAAAACATTAGTATTTTCCGACAACCTCGATCTGGACAAAGCACTTGCACTTTATCGCTATTTTAGTACGCGAATTAATGTAGTATTCGGTATTGGCACCCGCCTGACCTGTGATATTCCTCAGGTGAATCCACTAAACATAGTGATAAAGCTTACCGAATGTAATGGTAAACCCGTCGCAAAAATCTCCGACAGCCCAGGTAAAATCACTTGTCATGACGAAGACTTTGTACTGGCTCTGCAAATGGCTTTCAAACTACCGCTGATAAAAATAACCAACAGCGCTGCCACATCATCCCGCATTGCTAATCAATCTGCTGAACACAGATGATTCAGCAGTGTCACCCAGTCCATGTGCGACTACCTGCCACTCTGTCTTTGTGGGATAAACAATAAAGGTAGCCGTGTACTGATAACAACCCTGATTAGGCACGGATAACACCAGCACAATTCTTTTTTGAATACCAAATCTGCTTGTATGCCGTGGCTGGTCGGGTACCATAATAATACTCTCAAATATGAGATTTATTTCGATTCAGCTGATTAAAAAGTGAGTAAATTTATGAACGTAGTACCTGTCAGGGACGTACTACAGGGTCGTGTTGCGGTGGACATGGAAATTACCGTGCGCGGCTGGGTACGTACCAGAAGAGATTCCAAAGCGGGTATCTCTTTCATCGCTGTCTATGACGGCTCCTGCTTAGATCCCGTCCAGGCGGTTGTTAATAATACGCTCAGCAATTATCAGAATGACGTACTGCATCTGACTACAGGATGCTCAGTTTCTGTCAGTGGTAAAGTAGTAAAATCTCCGGGTCAGGGGCAATCGTATGAGTTGCAAACGACGGCTATCGAGGTAATTGGATGGGTTGAAGATCCCGAGACCTACCCTATGGCTGCAAAACGTCATACTGTAGAATATCTGCGCGAGTTTGCGCATCTGCGCCCGCGCACTAACCTGATGGGGGCAGTTTCCAGGGTACGTCATACCCTCATCCAGTCCCTGCACCGATTTTTCGATCAGCAGGGTTATTTCTGGGTTCCCACCCCTCTGATCACCGCCTCAGATACAGAAGGCGCGGGTGAAATGTTTCGTGTTTCTACACTGGATCTGGAAAACCTGCCACGCACTCCGCAAGGTAACGTAGACTATAATCAGGACTTTTTTGGCAGAGAGTCTTTTCTGACCGTGTCTGGTCAACTTAACGGCGAGGCCTACGCCTGTGCAATCAGTAAAATTTATACTTTTGGTCCTACCTTTCGTGCGGAAAATTCAAACACCAGCCGCCATCTGGCTGAATTTTGGATGCTTGAGCCCGAGATTGCCTTTGCCGATCTTAACGATGCCGCTGCACTGGCTGAAGCGATGCTGAAATATGTTTTCAAAGCGGTTCTGAACGAACGTGCTGATGACATGGCTCTTTTTGCTGAACATATTGATAAAGGAGCCATCAAACGGCTGGAACATCTTATTGATACGCCTTTTATTCAGCTCAACTATACTGATGCCATCGATATCTTACTCAGCTGCAAAGAAACCTTTGAAAACCCGGTATTTTGGGGAGTAGATCTGGCTACTGAGCATGAACGTTATCTGGCTGAAAAACATTTTAAAGCACCGGTAGTAGTAAAAAATTATCCTAAAGATATTAAAGCATTCTATATGCGTCTCAATGATGATGGTAAAACCGTCGCCGCCATGGACGTACTGGCACCGGGTATCGGTGAAATTATCGGGGGCTCTCAGCGCGAAGAACGCCTGGACATGCTTGACAGGCGTATTGAAGAAATGGGACTTAATAAAGAAGATTACTGGTGGTATCGCGATTTACGACGGTACGGCACGGTGCCCCATTCTGGATTTGGATTAGGTTTTGAGCGATTAATTGTATATGTGACTGGGTTACAAAATGTAAGAGATGTTATCCCTTTTCCACGTACTCCCCGCAATGCTAGTTTCTGATAACTGCCTCATTCTCGAAAACACCTGCCATTATACAAGGTCGTACCCTACGACCTTGTGTCACATTGTCATAAGAAAGTTCCCTGGTATTTACATTTAATAACAATTTATTAAATTTAGAATCATTGATGATATATTTGTAACATTTATTTACTAGAACAAGACTCCTCTGGATGGAAAGATGCCTCTGACCGGGGGAGAAGCTCATATTTTATTTATGAATTTTTATCACCCTGAAAGCATGGCAGGGCAAGGTCTCCTTTGCCCTTAATATTCTAAAAAAGGTAATAGGTTAATGATAAATCGCAATACTTTTAGTTTTATTATCTCTGTTCTGCTAACAACCGGAACCACCAGTGCAGCCGAGATTTACAATAAAGACAGTAATAAAATTGACCTTTATGGAAAAGTTCTTGGACTACACTACTTCTCGGCAAATAAATACGCTGACGGCGACAAAAGTTATGGTCGTATGGGTTTAAAAGGCCAGACGCAAATTAACGAGCTAGTAACAGGTTATGGTCAGTGGGAACAACAATTTGCATTTAACAAATCTGAAAATGACAACTCTCCGTTCGGCTCCATGATCCGCCTTGGTTTTGCAGGGCTTAAGTTTAATCAATATGGCTCCATCGACTTTGGTCGCAATTACAGTGTGATGTACGACGCACTCGGCTGGACTGATATGCTGCCAGAGTTTAGTGGACCCACTGCTAATGCCGACAGAGGCATCATGGGTGGTCGTACTACCGGTGTTATAACTTACCGCAACAATGACTTTTTCGGTCTGGCAGAGGGCTGGCGCTTTGCTCTGCAATACGAGGGTAGAAATGAGCGGCCCAGAGTAGACTCTACTAATGGTGAAGGATGGGGTGCATCTGCCAGCTACACTTCCCCGATCGGTCTTGCTATAGTTGGCGCCTATACCACTAACAACCGCACCCTTCTGCAAAACGATCCCGATAAAACATCAGGTATTTTTGGTCATCGTGCTGAACGCTGGGCAACTGGTGTGAAATATGATGCTGATAATCTCTACCTGGCAGCAATATATAGTGAAGGTCGCTTCACTTCAGCAAAGTATGAGATAAAAGATGGCAAGAAACTCACAGGGTTTGATAAAAACTCCAGAACAATGGAGCTGGTTGCTCAGTATCAGTTCGACTCTGGCCTGCGCCCATCGCTAGCTTATATTGAGACTAAAGCCCAGAGAGGGGATAACAGCAGCTATTTCAATACTGTCAAATATGTTGATATAGGAACGACTTACTACTTCAATAAGAACATGGCAGCTTATATTGATTACGCTATTAATATGGTGCACAAGAATAATGAGCAGCTCGTCCCTGTTGATGACAGAGTAGCAGTTGGTATCTTTTATCAGTTTTAACTGGAGTTAGATCACAGCCTGCCACATTGGGTGTCACGCTGACTGGCGTCAGTGACAGCCCTATTTATAACCACAATCTGTAATCCTGCCTGGGATTACGGATTGTCTGTTTTAATCATGGAATAACTTTCCAATATCCACCTCACCCGTCAGAAAACCAAAAGTGCCGAGTACCGCCATAGCATAACTATTCACCACAAACACCCACTGTTTGCCAGATATCCAGAGCATCGATGAGTATTCAGGCTGTTAATTGTTTGCTTATTGTAGACGGTGTCAGCGTTTCCTAATGGTAATTTGTACTTTTTTTTCCCCGTACAGTTGGCATTTTCCAGCGCTGGCGGTAACCTGAACGCCCTTTCTGGAATAAAACTTTGCTACGGATGATCTCCTAATGTTTGAAAATATTACCGCTGCATCACCAGACCCTATTCTTGGCCTTACCGACCTGTTTATTATGGATCAACGCCCAGAGAAAATTAATCTGGGCATTGGCGTCTATACAGATGAAACCGGGCAGACGCCCGTTCTCGCCTGTGTAAAAAAGGCAGAACACTACCTCCTGGAAAATGAGGCCAGCAAAAATTACCTCAGCATAGAAGGCCTGGCTGATTTTGCCAGACACACTCAGACGCTGCTGTTCGGAATCGAGAGCGAGATTATCACGAGTAAACGCGCCCGCACAGCACAAACCACTGGAGGCACTGGCGCATTGCGCGTTGCTGCCGACTTCCTCGCCAGCCAGTTCGGCAGTAAACGTATCTGGATAAGCGATCCCAGCTGGCCCAACCATAAAAACATTTTCGAGTCGGCAGGCCACGATGTATGTCAATATACCTATTACGATGCTGCTACGCATACACTCGATTTTGATGGGATGCTTAACAGTTTACGGCAGGCACAATCGGGGGACATCGTATTATTTCACGGCTGCTGTCACAACCCTACCGGGACTGACCCGGATAAGGAGCAGTGGCGTCAGCTGGCTGAACTATCGCAATCACGAGGCCTGATACCATTATTTGACTTCGCCTATCAGGGTTTTGCCCGTGGATTAGAAGAAGACGCAGAAGGATTACGCATTTTCAGCAGCAATCACGATGAAATGCTGATTGCGAGCTCTTTTTCGAAAAACTTTGGTCTGTATAATGAGCGGGTTGGTTCGCTGACTCTCATTGCCCCTGATGCTAAAATTGCAGACACTGCCTTCAGCCAGATAAAACAAACTATTCGTATCACCTGGTCTAATCCCCCTGCACACGGTGCAACCACAGTTGCCACTATTCTTGGCAATGAAGCGCTGTATGCACTATGGATTCGAGAGCTTACAGATATGCGCCAGCGTATTCAGCGGATGCGTCAGTTTTTTGTTAATACACTCGCAGAGAAAAAAGCAAGCCGTGATTTTACTTTCATTACCCGTCAGAACGGTATGTTCTCATTTAGCGGTCTTACAAAGGAGCAGGTTACCTGTCTGCGGGAAGATTTTGCTGTTTATGCGGTGAACTCCGGACGCATTAATATTGCAGGAATGACGCCCGACAACATGTCATCCCTCTGCGAAGCCATCACTGCCGTGCTCTGAATATCACCATCTCTCAAGAATCACCTCAGACGTGATTCTTGAAAGCGTGTCAGCTTAAAAAAGGGTTATTAATGCGCTCCTGACCAAGCGTAGACATGGGCCCGTGCCCCGGCAGAAAAGAAACATCATCACCCAACGGGAGCAGCCGGGTTTTAATAGCCGCTATTAAGTCCTGATGGCTGCTCTTGGGGAAATCTGTTCTGCCAACCCCCCCATTAAATATTACATCGCCGGAAATGAGCAGACGTATTGACCGCTCAAAGAAGACAACGTGACCAGGTGTGTGACCGGGGCAATGCAGCACTTCAAGCTGCAATTTTCCTAACTCAATTCTGTCGCCATCGCTAAGCCAGCGGTCTGGCGTGAAAGCAGCGCAGTGTTGCAGGCCAAACATTTGGCTCTGGGTCGGTAATGCCTGTAACCAGAAGTCGTCAGCCTGATGAGGCCCCACCACCGGCACCCGGTAAAACCTGGCAAGAGGGGAGGCAGCCCCCACATGATCAACATGCCCATGCGTCAGCAAAATCTGTTTAACTGTCACTGCCTGCGAATCGACAGCCGACTGGATGCAGGCTGCATCTCCACCAGGATCGACAATAGCGGCTTCTCGGGTGACAGGGCACCATATCAGCGAACAGTTTTGCTGAAAAGTAGTGACCGTGATTATCTGATAATTCATAACACCCCATAACAAACTCATCCTGACGGGGCTGCCAGTACAGCAAGCGGCAACCGTAGTGAGCTGTCAGGGTATCATAGCCCGCTGGCAGCCTGGCACTATTTTATCGCAGACGGAGCATAGCTTATAGCGTGATGAGCGCGATTACATTAATAATTTCCCTGCTGAATAAATCGCCCGCATACCCACCCGTACGGATGAATCGTAATTATAGATGTCTGTGCGAAACTGTAATTTGCCATCCGCATTAACCCAGGCTGTTAAATAATAGAGACTAACGGGAACAAGCTGGCGCACAGCAACATAGCGGGTATCACCCGCCTTAAGGGCAGTTGCGATACGGGACGCATTCCATCCAGCACGCTGCAATAACAGGTTAGCCAGTTGGGGGGCTTTATTGACCCGAACACAACCAGAGCTTAGTGCACGACTGTCTCTCAGAAACAAACGGTGATTGGGCGTGTCATGTAAATAAATCGCGTCTGAATTGGGCATATTGAATTTATAATTTCCGAGAGAATTGGTCGACCCCGGTATCTGGCGGATACGGTAGGGGAAGTTTGCTGCCGAGACCAAACTCCAGTCAATCATTGCAGGGTCAACAAGCTGTGCATCAGGGCCCCAGCTTGATAGCAACTGGTAATTATGTCTTGAAAGATAAGCAGGATCATTCTTAACTTTGGGAAGAATATCCTGATGTACCAGTGTGACAGGTACGTTCCACGGGGGATTTAGTACTACATTATCTAACGCGCTATGCATCAGAGGGGTTTTACGGTCAACACGTCCGACAATGACGCGTGATGCCAGGATTGGGTTACCATTGTCATAATACACTAATGAGTAGTTGGGAATATTGACCATAATCCCATTACGCATATCATTCGGCAATAAACGCAACCGCTGAATGTTGAGAGCCAATAGCGCGACCCGCATATGGGGTGATGCATTAAGCCACTGGCGAGTGAGCGGTCCAATCAAGCCATCACTCTGAAGTCCCTGCCAGCGCTGGAACCGTTTAACTGCATCTGCCAGTTCGCTAGTGTAGATATTCTCTGCCACTGGCGTGTCTGTAGCATAAGGTTTTGTAACCAGCGAACCATCTGCCGGAGCACTTTGCTTTGCCGGTGAGGAAGAAGAGACAGCATGCGCCATAGGGCCATCAGTTACTCTCTGTGCCTTCACCACAGTATTCTGAGAAGTGCTATGAAAAGCGGGAGTATCAATTAGTACATTGATGCGCTGTAAGATTTCCCGTAAAGCCGGAACATCCTGACTCATTTTTCCTGGGCGCAGCGTAGTTGTATCTTTGAGTTGTGGCCAGAGAGGCTCATGGGCCAGAAGTCTTTTCAGAGCGTTATGCATTGACTGATAGCATGGATGCCGGGGTGCCAGACCTGCTATAAAATTATCAGGTTTACCCTCAGCAATAGCCCGTTGCCACTGGTTAATGACTGAAATCGAGGGCAAAGCCAGCTTGTAAGGCCGTGCCCCATACAACCACTGTTCACCATGGGCCGGAACTTCCGATGTGAACTGCAAATAACCCCGCATCGCATCTGACAGTACAATATCCCGCGCCATACTGGTCATTTTAGGATCAGTTATCCACTCTGCCCACTGCGCAAATTGCGGCTGAACACCGGAAATAGCTACTTCCGCCAGCTGTTGCTGAAACTGCTGGCTTGCCTGCTTATTCTGCCACATTGGTTGCATATTATTATTGTGGTAGAGTGAAGCCAGCTCAGTAATAAAATGGGGTTTGATCCCGGCAGGCAATTCAGACTGAAGCCGGGCCATAATAGATGTGGCAGCAGAAGCAGATATGTCTGTCTGCAACATATCTTCTGTGGCACGGGCAGGCAAGATTGCCAGCAAACCGATGATAACACATCCTGCCGCTGTCGTTTTTTTTAACAACCTTCGGGTAAGCATCATCCTTTGCCCCTGTTTTAGACCAATTCACCTGATGTATGATGGCTACTCAGGACCGTTATTCACTATAGTAATTATACGAAGAGAAAACGGCCTTTGCCGCATCAGCAAATACCGTTTTATAAGTCAATAGTAGTGAATTACGTTGTGAAAAGACTATTTTACCGACTTTCAAACTGGAGCTGCCCCAGAGGGTCTGTGTTAGCTGCATCGTCAGGCTCTGAAGAAAATCCCCGGAGTCCTACCACATGTACATGCTCGCTATTATTGATAACTTTACGTACCAGCTTGTAAGTCGTTCCCTTTTCCGGACTAATGTTTTCAGGCGCGGCAATGATTAGCTGCATCTCCAAACGTTCGCACAACTCAAAGAGCGTGTTTATAGACCGGGCATCCAGCCGGGCAGCTTCATCCAGGAACAGCAGACGACAGGGAGAAATGTCTTTTCCACGCAGCCGGCGTGACTCCTCTTCCCAGCTTTGCACGACCATAACCAGAATCGACATTCCGGTTCCTATCGCTTCACCAGTTGACAGCGCTCCACTTTCCGCACGAAGCCAGCCATCTGAGCCACGATTAACCTCAACCTCCATCTCCAGATAGTTGCGGTAGTCCAGTAACGCTTCACCAATAGTTTGTGGGGTGCGTTGCCCCATGTCAATCTGCGGATTCAGCCGCTGATAGAGCCTTGCAAGTGCTTCTGAAAAAGTCAGTCGATTACTGGTAAAGAGGTCCTGATGCTGTTCATGCTGTTGTGAGAGAACATCAAGCAGTAAACTGTGACTTTCACGCACATTAACATTAAGTCGTACACTATTTACCTGACCAAAACTGACGCTTCGCAGCCCCTGATTGAGCTGGCGGATACGTAGCTGTTCGCGCTGGATGGTTTTACGGATGATATTAGCTACACTGTGCGAACTTATTGCCAGGGTCTGTTCGCGTGCGGTCAGCTCTTCAGTGAGGCGGCTTAGCTCTATCTCCATCTGCTCAATCGCATCAACCGGATCATCTGTGGCGATGATATCCTGACGAATACGTTCACGCAGGTGCTGATATACTGCAATAAAAAACTGAATCTTGCGTTCCGGACGTTTAGCATCTTCAGAGCCGCGTAATAGATCGCGCAAATGTTCGTTATCCGCAACAGCAAGTCGCAACGCACCTAACGCTTTATCAGACATTGAGCGCAATTCATCACTGCCAAGATAGGCAAGCTCACGCTTATGCAGGCGCCGCTCCATGCCATGCTCTTTCACCAGACACATTACAGCGCACCAGCCCGCTTTCGCAGTGACGACCTGCTCACGCATCACCAGATAATCACGGTTAACCCGTTTGAGTTTTTTCTGTAATCCATCTATCTCCGCTTCACAGAGTGTGAGCTGCTTTTCCAGTTGATTACGACGTGCCCGGTTGTGGCTGAGTCCGCTATAAATTTCATCCCGCTGCTGCCGGGCACGCGCTTCGGCACTGGCATCTGCTTTCACACCGATATCGTGCATCTCCTGCAACAACTCTTTATACATATCCTCTTTGGCATCGTAAGCACTCTTCAGTGAAGCCAGCGTCTGATTCTGTTGTGCCAGATTTTGCTGATGCTGGCGTAACTGCTCACGGGCATGGCGGCGTTGACCCTCTGCCTGTTCAAGACGACGGCGGAGTTGCTCATTAAGAGAGCCGGTATTATCCAACATCGCCGCCGCATCCTGATAACTCAGGTGTGCCCGGCGCTGTACTACCTCGGCCAAAGCAAATGCCTGCTCACGGGTTTTTCGCTGTATTTCAAGTGCAAGCTGATAATCACGCTTCAGCTGATCATGCTGTTTGGGATCATTTTGCAGCACAGAAATAACAGATTCCAGTGCCACCAGCTGCGCATCATGCTGCTGAAGATAGTGCGCCGCTTCCTGAGCTTCTTCGAGACAGGCAACTATTTCGTCATAGCGATCTTGCAGCGTGTCATCGCCTAGCAAACTGCTACGCGGCAGCAGCTGATTCAGCCAGCCAGTACTCTCTTTTACCTGATCATATTGCTGGCGCTCTCGTTGATTTTCACTTTCATGCTGACTTAATGCCCTTTCCAGCTCGCTACGTTGGCTGTTGAGCTGCCGGATTTGTGCTTCCGGGTCTGGGTCAAAGGCAACGGTAATATGGCTGCCGATAAAACGACTAACGGATTGATGAAGGCGTTGTGTTTTTTGTACATCAAAAGAGAACGTCGCAAAACGCTCATTCAGCATGCTACGTTCAGCACGCAGCCGTTCCAGTTGATTTTCCCGTGCCGCACGCCCAAATAAGGGGACTTTTGGAAAACGCGAGTAGCGCCACTGGCGCTCAGCCACTTTAACCACCACGGCACCTTCCAGCTCTTCTGCATTGAAGACACTCTCATCGAAAGCCTGAGGATCGCCCTCAATCAGATAGAGATCTTCGGGACAATCCTGTAACTCATTAAGCTGATCGCGGATTAATGACAGGTCGGGAACCACAATGGCATGACGTGCAGGCCCGTACAGGGCCGAAAACCAGGGCGCATCATCAAGCGTGACATCATCATAGATTTCACTGAGCAGTACACCGCCAAAGCGATCTGCTAATTGATTAAGGCGGCTATCTTCGGCACCTCCGGGCTGGCTCAGGCGCTCTATCTGCCGCTCAGCTTCTCGTTTTTGTACAGCAATGTTGTCACGCTCTACAATGAGCCCTCGCTCCTGCTCCAGCAAATGCTGCAAATATTCCGTCATCTGCTGGCTGTCAGCCAGAGCCATACCGCTCTGCTCACGCAACTGCAACAACAACTCCTGAGCCATCAGCCATTGTGGTGCACGGGTGGTCAATAGTGTCAGCTGTGATGAGAGCTGTTCCCGCTGCTGACCCATCGCCAGTTGACGTTCAGTTGCCTTTGAAACTCTCTCGCTGAGCTGTTCAGTTAGTTCGTCGAGCTGATGCGCTACGTCAGGAAGCTCCTGCACATCATATTCTCTCCCCTGACGGGTGCAGAATTGATTCAGCAAATGCTTTGCTTCCTGCTGCTCCAGCAGACGCTGTTCAAGTTCAGCAAGACGTGCCCGCAGACTGGTCAGCTGCTCACGCCGATGGCGCTGATTGATAGCATCGCGCAGTAGATCCCGGCCTATTTGCCAGGCATCGCTGCGACTAACCGGACCGCCAATTTTGCACACGAGGGCAAACGCCTGCTCAAACTGGCTGTGCGCAGCCTCAGCCATACTCAGCTTCTGTTCAAGCCCCAGCAGGGTATCTGTAGCTTCACGTTCCCGCTGATGAAACGCATTTTGCCACTCCATTGCATTTTCAATATTGAGATCAGGCAACTGACAAATATCGCGGGCCCGCTCCAGCGCATGTTGTGCCTGCTGATATTGAATAGCACGCGTCTGCTGCACATCAAGTGCCTGCTGATAATCTGCAAGCTGGTTTTTGAGTTCGTCCACTTCGAGTTCAGCGGCTTCACTGCGTGCAGCGTTTTCGAACTCGGTTTCACGTGCTTCTTCTGCTATCTCACTCTGTACCTCCAGCCGTTCGCGCAGCTCATCCAGATCAGCTTCATAACGGGTGATTTTTTCCTGCTGGCGTACCGCCGTCTGCACCAGATTGAGGTGATCACTGGCACGCTGATATTCACTTTCCAGGACAGCCTCATCTGCTGTATGTTTGGCCAGTTCACTGGCCATTTCAACATGGCGTTCCTGTTCTGCTGCCTGCTGTTTTTGTGTCAGAGCTAACTCCTGACGCAACTGCAGAGCACCATCAAGATGCTGACGCCGCTCATTAGCATGGCGCATATAATCTGCTGCAACATAGCTGGTTGCCTCAGAAATCAGATGTTTGAACATCTCACGATCAGACTGCGTGACACGAATGGCCTCCAGCGTCATACGGTTTTCACGTAGCGCTGCTTCCATATCCTGAAAAGCTTTACGTACTCCACTGTTTTCCGGCAGCAGATAATCGCGTAGCGAGCGGGTGATAGCGCTGGAGATACCGCCATAAAGCGATGCTTCCATCAGACGGTAATATTTACTGCGATCCGCGCTTGTCTTCATGCGGCGGGCCACCATACCCAGATCAAACATCAGCGCATGGTAGTCGGTGATAGCGTTGTACTGCCGAAACTGAACACACTGACTGTCTTCAAACTTGTCCTTCAGCTCTGTTAGCGGCAGCACACGTGCCTGACGTCCATCGACCGTTTCGGTCAGCAGTTCGGCCGGGTGAATACTGGCTGGCAGATCCTGAATACTAAATGGTTTGATGTCCACTTTACGGTTACGCCCTGCCACCTGTTGCAAACGTACCCCTGCAAGCACCCGCTGCCCCAGAGAGTTCTCAACATCCAGTACTGCATAGCAGACACCCGGACGCAATTTTCCATATAATCCTTTATCACGTGATCCACTGGTGGCGCCCGCCTCTGTGGTATTGCGAAAGTGTAACAGTGTTAAATCTGGGATCAGCGCGGTGATAAATGCAGCCATCGTCGTAGATTTTCCGGCACCGTTGCCCCCGGAAAGCGTTGTCACCAACTGATCCAGATCAAATGTTCTGGCAAAAAAGCCGTTCCAGTTAATCAACGTCAGAGAGCAAAATTTACCACGTCCAGTCATGATAGTGTGTCCTCTCTGTTTTCCTGTTCTGCCGCTGACAAATTGTCATTGTCATCGCTGTCATCACGGGGAACTTCGTAACCTTCCAGCAATACTGCCTCACCATCACGGATCATTCGCAACTGAGTCTCACGCAAACAATCGCCAGCCCGCGCATCAGCGCCAAAACGAAAAACCGACTCAGTAATGCGAAATTTACTGCTGTCATTACCCTCAAACCAAACCATACCGAGACGGCGCAGGCGGTAAACTGACGCGCGGATCTTCTCCTGAAGTTTCTGACGGTCCAAATCAGAACCGGTTGCACGCTGATTGATCAGTTTTAGCAACCTGCTTTCATCCACCAGACTTAACAACTCTTCGTAGAGCTCCTGTTGGGTAAAAACGCCTTCATTCACCAGCCTCTCAGGGCTGAGCCAGAGATAACAGAGAACCTTACCCACCATCATATCAAGCTCAGAGAGAACCGAACGGGGGATCAGTGTGGTTGAACGGGGGCGCAGATAAAAAAATCCCTCCGGAGCACGCACTAATTCCACGTTATAACGCAGGTAAAAAGCTTCCAGATGCTCCTGATAATCCATCAGAAATGCATGATTATCTAACTCTTCAATCCCAATATGCCTGCCCGCACGCAGGCTACTGTCCAGCGCCGGGAAAAGAGAGTTTGCCAGTGCCTGAGCCAGTTTAACCGGTATCACTTGTTCAATATTTGTCGATGACATGTGCCTGAACCTTGGCTCCGTAATCATTGATATGTTGCCACTCTGCGGGCAACCCGGAAAAATCAGCTTCTGCTATACCTAAACGCACTGCCTGATCTACCACAATGCGAGCCAGGTCAAAATGGCGTGCACGAGGATAGCGCGCCAGATAATCACGCATCACTACGCCAAGATTCAGCGGCTTTTGCTGCTCTTTATAAATGTTTAGTGCACTTTCTATCATAATGATGAGCTGCTGACGAATTTCGCTGAACTCTTCATATTCCAGTTCACTGGGCAGCTCTCCTGTGACCTCTTCGTTACGCAGCATTAATGCTTCATCGCGCAGATCCATCAGACGTTCACCACTGGCACAGGTCAGACCCCATGGGGCATCAGCCCAGGTTTGTATTGACTGACGTAACCGCCGGGCAAACACCCGATTTTTATCCATATCAATTGCCGTACGAATGAATTTATGGACATGGCGATCATAACCTATCCACAGATCAATCGCCTGTTGCCCCCAGCTGATAATACGGTCCAGTTTGTTTTGCAGGTCAAACACTAATTTGTCTATTAGCGCCAGATCAGGGGCATGAGCAATGGCATCCTGAATACGCAGTAGCGTAGCCTGGAGCTTATCACCTGCTGCTTCGAGCGTATCCTGTAGTTCCCGTAGTGTAGCTGAAGTTTCACAGAGCAACTTTTCACAACTGGAAATGGCCGCCTGCCACTCGTGGTTTAACAACTGAGCGATGTTCTCCTTTACCTGTTGTTGTTGTTCATCCATAAGCCGCTGAGAGTGGTCGATGCTGTCGAAAATCTCAGCAACTGAGTATTTTAGCGGTGCAAACACATGCCTGTGCCAGTGAAACCGGTCACCCCGTTCTTCAGCTGCATTGGCTGCCCGTTCAAGCTCCCCTGCAACAATCGACAGTTGAGTTGAAAGGCGCAGAGTGGAAAATTCGCGCTGACGGATATAATAGTCAGTGATGCCCATCGCCAGGGGCGTCAGGCGATAGATAGCATGGCCTTCATGGAGCTCGCTAATAAAGCGGTGGAGCAGGCGCTGGCGCACCATATCATTGATTGCGTTGTTAGCACGAATTTGCACGCTTTCACCAGTCTGCCCGAATCCTTCGGCAACAATACGGAAAATATCGACGAGGTCGCCTTCACGCATTTCACAATCCAGTTGCTCGCCATTGAGGGTAGCAATAACCAGCAAAAAGGTCAGGCGTTCACTGGGCAAAGAAACGGAAAATTCACTCTTTCGTGCCCAGGCAACCAGTTCTGGCACTGACTGCGGAAAGTTACTCATCGTTCGTCTTCTCGCACAGGCTTATACACAGCAACACGGATATAGCGCCCAAGATCTAAAAACGGTCTCTGGCAACTATACTGGGTTTCCAGCGCAAGTAGCTGGTCGAATTGTTCAGTTTGTAGATTCTTATCGCGCAGATAGTCATGAAATACCCGAATACCTGTCTTTTCACCTGCCTCAAAGCCACAGGCAGCCAGCCAGCGATACACCTCTTCAGGATCGCGGGGATAGTCAGGTAGCAGGCTTCGCTGTTTTCGCTTAATCATATCAGCCTGCAACCAGTCAAAATTGCCCGAGATCAGGTTGCCCATGCGTAATCCATTAATGTTATAAAACATCAGCGACATGGCCCCTCCCGGCTTCAACACGTTATAATAGTGTGCATAATATCGTTTCCGGTTCCGCTACCCATTCAAGCACTGCGTGAAACAATACCAAATCAACGGGTTTATCCAAATGCCTCGTGATACTTTGTATCGGAACCTGCTCGAACTGCATATTATCACTCACTCCGAGCTTTTCTGCACGATGCCTGGCACGAGAGATCATCTCTGCGGAAAGGTCACATAACAAAACCTTATGGCCACGGGCCGCCATATCACAGCTGATCTGACCTTCTCCACCCCCTGCATCCAGCACACGCAATGGTACTTCTGGCAAATTTAGGAGCAGACGTTCTAGCGCCTGCCATAATATGGCCTTCCGCAAGCGTCCTTTGGTTGTGCCATAGATATTTTGGGAGAGTTTTTCTGCAATATCATCAAAATTGCGATCCTGTGCTCCTGACATGTTTTAACGCACTATTTTGGCATACACTGGAGATTAGTGGAGCTTTACATCGTCAGCTGCACTTTTTAGATGATATTTTTCAATAAAATAGTGAGTTACCATGATGTTTACCCTGAAAAAAATAGCGGGATGTCTTCTGCTTCCGTTGCCACTACTTCTGTTACTGATGGCAACAGGACTTCTTTTGCTGTGGTCCGGCCGCTGGCAAAAAAGCGGAAAAATAATCATTTCACTAAGCTGGCTGATACTATTACTGCTCAGCCTACAGCCCGTTGCCGACTCGCTCTTAGCACCACTTGAGCAGCGCTACCCCACCTGGCACCAGAGCAGACCAGTTCGCTATGTGGTCGTACTTGGTGGCAGCTACACCTGGAATCCAGCATGGGCACCAGGCTCTAACCTTTACAATAATAGCCTGGCCAGAGTGATAGAAGGGATACGTTTATGGCGTAATAATAACGGAACGAAACTAATTTTTACAGGAGCTGCATTCAAGAACAATTCCAAAAGTTCTGCCGCAGTGGCCGCCGTAGTTGCGGAATCACTAGGCGTACCTGCCAGCGATATCATCACCCTCGATACCCCACGGGATACCAATGAAGAAGCAACCGCCGTTGCAGAGCATATTGGCCGGGCACCCTTCCTGCTTGTCACTTCCGCCAGCCACTTACCACGGGCGATGATTTTCTTTAAAAAAAAGGGACTCACTCCAATCCCTGCCCCTGCCAATCAGTTGGCAATGAGCACCCCGCTTCATCCCTGGCAGCGACTAATACCATCATCAGCCTGGCTAACTCATAGCACACAGGCCTGGTATGAAATAGCAGGCCTGCTATGGCAACAAATAATCATCAGAGATTCTAACACAACACCCCCAGCACAAAAATAAGAAGCTGGCCTGAACAACAAACATATATACTCAGGCAGCGATCGGACCACCTTAGTCATACTTGCTATCAGAAAATAAATTAGTCTGTCAGAGAGATGATTAACTGAAATTATACACGAGTGCTTTTTATCCACTCATTATAAACATCTGGTGCTCTGCCCTGAACCAAAGAGCAGTTGTTAAAAACATTTCGCCGCAAGAAAAAGAGTAAGACTATAGAATTCAGCAGCCGCGCTGACAACCCGCTAACTAATAATTGCCGGGTCATTCAACACTATCTGTACTTTTGCAGAAACAGCAGGAAAGATACTTCACTCAGACGGTAACAATGCTCAGATACTCACTGACTATAAAATAACAACATGTAATTCCAGACATTAAAATAAGCCCTCCGGGAAGCATGGCAGAAGTGTACTATAAAATGCGTAAATACATCTATGCTCTAATCCCTGATCAAAAAGGGCAAAAAAAAACCACCTGAAAAAGTGGGTTTAAATTAAATATAATTCGTTGATTTAATGAGCACTAATAAACCATCAGAATCTGATATATCAGCGCCACTATATCTACAAATTGTTGGTTTTCATAACTCACCGGCAGCCACTGAGATCAGCCTAACCGTCAACAAATAAACATTACCAAAAACACCTCACATCTTCATTTTAGAAAACGGATTACAAGATATACTTTGGTAAAAAATAAATCCCTAGCGTTAAAATAATTTTAGAGTTGTTATGATAATTTTAATAATTTTTTAGATTTGTTACTTTATAAGACAGATAATATTTCTTTTCCCCGCTATTTTATTATTCTGCATACTCTTGATAAGAGTAAAAAATACTCAATTATTAAGTTCAGAAAATTTATATTTAAATGCGTGTTTTGTCAGATCTTCTGAGAAACAGATATCATCTGAAATTCTGCGGCCAGTGTTTTATTACGACATGCCATAAACAAGAGAATATGCTAACCAGACAAAAATAATATTACAGACAACAAAATGGTACATATGTGTCATTCCACGTATTTTGTATTTTATCTGTTTTAAGTGAAAATAGTAAATATTTTTAATTTAAATTTTCTGACTTGTTATATCTGGTTAACAAAAATAGTCAATTTATAAGGTCATTAACATAAATATTATTAATACTAGATGACTTTTATCTTTCAAGCTTCCTAATGTACTAATCAATTCCCTTTGACAGTTTTTCGACCCTGATATCCGGATTGCATACCTTGCAGACAGGTGTGTCCAAACCTGCCTGCAACAAAACTTACTGCCATTAGCAACGGTAAACATCACAGCTATAACTCAGAAAAGGATAGTTGTAATCAAATTCGGCTTCCCAGTTCAACGAGGCTGGCTACTAATCAGAGCACGAACGCGCACAAGATCTTCCGTAGTATCGACACCAGCAACAGGAGCTTCTTTAGCTACATCAACATGAATCTTCTCTCCGTACCATAACACCCTCAGCTGTTCAAGCAATTCTACCTGTTCCAGCTGACTCGCGGGCCAGCTAACATACCGGCGGATAAACTCAGCACGATAAGCATAAATACCAATATGGCGTAAAAAAGGATAACCTGTTATGTCTTTAGTCGTTGAAAATCGTTCCCTGTCCCAGGGAATAGTTGCCCGTGAAAAATAAAGTGCAAAGTGCCGGGCATCACGTACTACCTTCACGACATTGGGATTAAAAGCGTCAGCCGGTTCATCCAGCGGCACAGCAAGCGTAGCCATACCCACCGAGCAAGCATTAATATTTTCTGCCAACTGCTGAATAATAACCGGCGGAATCAGTGGCTCATCACCTTGAATATTAACGATAATTTCATCATCAGGAAAATGATAACGCTCAATCACTTCTGCAATGCGTTCAGTACCAGAGTGATGATCAGAACGCGTAATGCAAACTTCCCCTCCTGCCTGTTCCACCACCTTTGCAACATCAGGATGCTCGGTGGCGACGATAACCCGCGCCGCGCCTGACTCACGGGCTCTGGTCATAACATGGATAATCATCGGCTTGCCATCAATATCAACCAGTGGTTTTCCCGGCAGCCGGGTCGAGGCAAAACGTGCGGGAATAATGGCAGTAAAACGCATTAAGGACTCTCTTCTGGCATGAGTGTTCGTGCTTCGTTTTCCAACAACACCAGAATGCCATCACGCACCGGATAAGCCAGCCCATCAGATCTGCAAATCAGCTCCTGTTGCCCTTTATTAAAATGAAGCTTACCGTTGCATAGTGGACAAGCGATAATTTGCATTAAACGGTGATCCATGAATCCCCCATCGAGAATGATACTGATACCAAGCTTATCACAGCGCAGTCGGGTTAATAATAGCAACAAACCGATAAAAATCGCCCGTAAAACCTTATGTGTTGAAAATCCAATCAGTGTAAACGCCGCAGCGCCAGAACAGCCTCCACCAGCTCATGACCACCTCCAGTCAGTTCTGCCTCTACCGGTAAATACCACCAGTTCTCTGTGGCGTAATCCCGGACTTTTACCGCATCTTTTTCCGTCATCAATAGCGTTTCCTGTGCTGTGATAAGTGAATGCAATGTAGTGGCATCATACGCATAATGATCAGCAAAAGGTACTTCGCGACACACACAAACATTAAGCTTATTTAGCAGATTAAAAAAGCGCGCTGGATAACCAATACCTGCTATGGCCACTACATTAGTCAATTCAGAGGGAGGTTTGCATGCGCCAGTTATAATGTTGATTGCCTGTCCCGGTTTTAGTGCCATAGCTATTTCACCCATTCCTGGTTTACCGCCGTTGTTCACTATAGCACTGACATGATTCAGACGTGATTTACGTTCGCGCATTGGACCGGCAGGTAGCCACCAGCCGTTACCAAAACGCCGTTCACCATCAATCACTACAATTTCAAAATCACGGGCCAGCGCATAATGTTGCAAGCCATCATCAGTAACAATAATATCAATCCTGCCACACTGAATCAGCGCCTCTGCCGCTTCACGGCGTCTGGGTGATACGGCTACCATTGCTCCTGTGCGCTCTCTTATGAGTACAGGCTCATCACCTGCTTCCCCTGGAGGAGTATTGTTAGTCAGAATAAGGGGATATTTTTCTGCTTTACCACCATAGCCGCGTGAAACTACGCCAACATTTAATCCGGCCTGCTGGAGCTGATTAACCAGCCAGATGACCAAAGGCGTTTTACCGTTACCACCAACCGTAAGATTACCCACCACCACCACCGGCACGGGCGCTCTCCAGACTCTGAACCAGCCCCGTCGATAGCAGAAATGGATGAGCCAGCTAACTGCGCCATAGAGCAGACTTATTGGCAACAAGAGTAAATAGAGCCGGGAGCGTCCGCTCCATATACGCTCTATCATTGCCCAAACTGCATTTCATGTAACTGCGCGTAGGCCCCGCGTTTTTCCAGCAGCGCTTTGTGCGTACCACGTTCAACGATACACCCATCTTCAACTACCACAATTTCATCCGCTTTTTCAATGGTGGAAAGACGGTGAGCGATGATTAGTGACGTGCGATTTTTTTGCAATTCATCCAGTGCCGCCTGGATTATCCGCTCTGACTCTGTATCAAGTGCTGAAGTGGCTTCATCCAGTATCAGAATTGGGCAATCACGTAACAGTGCTCTGGCAATCGCAATACGCTGACGCTGCCCCCCAGAGAGCAGCACTCCATTTTCACCAATAATGGTGTCCAGTCCATTTTCCATTGTATCAATAAAGTCCATTGCATGGGCCATGCGTGCTGCCTGCTCTATCTGGGCCCGGCTATATTGGCTGGCGCGCGCATAGGCAATATTATTGGCAATGGTATCGTTGAATAAATGTACATTTTGTGAGACGAGTGCAACCTGACTACGTAACGAAGCCAGCGTGTAATCGCGCAAATCGTGGCCATCTATCAAAATCTGACCCTGCTTAATATCATAAAAACGTGTCAGTAAGCTCGCTATAGTCGATTTACCTGATCCTGAGCGGCCAACCAGAGCAACTGTTTTTCCTGTAGGTATCGTCAAACTAATATTGCTTAGTGCAGGAACATCACGCCCCGGATAGCAGAAAGTGACATTGCGCAATTCCACTTCACCTTCTACCCTTTCAGCCACCCAAGTGCCCTCATCTTTTTCCTGTTCACTATCCAGAATAGAAAACAATGTCTGGCAGGCAGCCATTCCTCTCTGGAACTGGGCATTGACATTTGTCAAAGATTTCAGGGGGCGCATCAGAGCGATCATTGAGGAAAACACGACGGTGATACTTCCTGCTGTCAGTGTATCCATGACTGAAGGGAAACTGGCTGCATAAAGTATAAAAGCCAGAGCCAGAGAAGCAATTAACTGAATGACAGGATCGGATATCGAAGAAGCGGATACCAGCTTCATTCCCTGCTGACGCATAAGGTTACTGACTTTTCCGAAACGATGATTTTCTATCTCTTGCCCCCCGAAAATTAGCACTTCTTTATGACCTTTTAGCATCTGTTCGGCACTGGTTGTCATCTGTCCCATTGTATTTTGCATACCCTTGCTGATAGTACGGAAGCGCCGGGATACAAAACGAATAACCAGCGAAACAACAGGAGCCAGTAGTAGCAAAATTAAAGATAGCTGCCAGCTGTAATAGAACATCAGGATAAACAATCCCATAATCGATGCCCCTTCGCGAACGACCGTCACCAAAGTTCCAGAGGAAGAGGAGGCAACCTGCTCCGAATCATAAGTAATACGTGACAACAATGTTCCCGTAGACTGTTGATCAAAAAAAGCTACCGGCATCCCCATCATATGGTGGAAAAGGCGACGACGCATCTCCATTACAACATTTCCGGATACCCAAGAAAGACAATAGGTGGAAATGTAACTGGAAATCCCGCGCATTGACATCAGCCCAATTACTGCCAGTGGCATCCAGGCCAGCACCGATTTATCTGCTTTGCCAAATCCATCATCAAGCAGTGGTTTGAGTAGTGACAGCATCAGCGTGTCTGATGAGGCATTTAATACCAATGCCACAGCAGAGATGATGAGCCCCTTTTTATAAGGCTCGATTGCAGGCCAGAGTCGACGAAAGGTTTGCCAGGTAGTGGAGTCTTTATCCTGATGCATTAGTTAACCAGTAATAATTGAAATAGCCAGGTATTCTATCTGGAATCACGCATAGCGCCAAACCACTGATTATACCAGCGAGGCAGAATTTGTTCTCTGTATCCCTTAATCACCCAACTTTTTCGATAAAACAGCACACTAATTTGCCCTGATCTGGCCGTTTCCAGCCATTGATAATTTGCCTCGTAAAAGCGTTTTCTCACCGTATCAGCGGGCAGACGCCAAGGGTTATAGCGAGCAGCAGAAACCAAGGCAACCTGACCATTAACTGCCCGTAACTAGGGGAATGAAGATGAGGTTCGGCTGCCATGATGCCCCACCTGAAGCACAGTTGATGAAAGCTGCGCTCGATTTTGCGTAATCAGAGCATACTCCTTAGCCGCTTCAAGATCCCCGCTGAGTAATAGCTGTCTGTGCCCATCGCTGACCTGAATCACGCAAGAATGATTGTTGTCCCTGCCGCTGTTGCCTTCAGGCGGCCATAAAACAGTGAAATTCAGTTTCTGCCACCGCCATTGCGTTCCCCTATAACATGGGAGATGCCCCCGCTCGCCCAGTGCGCTACGAACTGGCACATCAGGCCATCGCTCCAACAATCCGGGTAATCCCCCGCTATGATCAAGATGACCGTGACTAAGAATGATCTGTTGTAAACTAAGACCATGCCAGCGTAGCCAGGGTTCTATGATACTTTCTCCTGCGTTTCCACCGGGCCATCTGCCCCCCGTATCGTAGAGCAGCGCCTGATTATTGCGCGAAATAACCACAGCAAGCCCATGTCCGACATCCAGCATATCAGCGCGCCATTCTGGTTCATTTATTTGAAAACGCCAGAGCAGCATCGCCACAACAAACGATAGTAACGCAGCAGCTCTGCGCCAGAGCGCAAATCGCCACGCCAGCAGCGCAAGCCAGACCATGAGTGATAACCAGCACTGGTTTTCACTCATGAAAATCCATCCCTTGGGGATATTCTGAAGCGGCCAAAAAACAGATGGATAAGCTCTGATCTGCCAGCCACCATATTTTTTCTGCCAGCATTGTGCTGAAGGAGAGACAAATGGCCACCAGTATTAATGGTACTGTTACCATGGAGACCACCGGAACAGCCCAGAGATTAGCCACCATACTGCTAACACTGAAGCCATGGAACAGCACTGCCTGTAATGGCAGCATCATTAACATTATACCGAACTGCAAATGGAGCAGACGTAACCATCCCCACCGCCATTTTACATAAAAACTGGCCGGTAAGGGTGCCAGCCGGTACCACAGCAGCAGTCCGCCTGTCGCTGCTGCCGAAAGCAGCAGACTGTCTGAAAGGATACTCACCGGATCCGTAAACAACAACGCCGCTATACAAAACAGCCAGACCTGAAGACCACGACACTGCCACCCGGCCAGCCGCAATGAATTCCATATGGTAATTGCCAGTATTGCTCGCATCGCAGGGGGATTACCACCCGACAACCAGCTATAAACCAGCGCCAGCAATAGCCCCGTGCCAAGAGGCAGCCTGTAACCTATCCATATGGCGGGAAGGAGCAGCTGTATCCCTCTGCCGACTATCCAACCTAACGCCGCGGCCAGACCTATGTGTAATCCGGATATAGCCATCAGGTGAGCGGTACCCGTTTCCCGCATTAACTGATTAGTTTTTTTATCAACTCTGCTGCGATCACCAAATGCTAAAGCAGACAGTACGCCCGACCAGCGTAATTGCGACATTTGCTTACCCGCAAGCTGTTTTATCTGCCAGCGGTAGTTGCAGTTTATCTGCCGTGACTCTGCCTGCAACACTGTTCCCTGTAACGGTGTTGCATTTGCCAGTGCATAGCGCTGGCTATCAAATCCCCCCTCATTCAGCCGTGAATGAACGGGCCGCAAATGTAATCTCATTTGCCAGCGCTGACCCGGGCATATCCTTTTAAGATCGACAGGCAGGCGATACAGATGTGCATATAAGGGGGGATAAATCAGCTTATCATTGACCCTAAGCAGCCGCACCTGCACCCTTTCTCTGTCTGATTGCACATCTGTAATAGTGACCGCAGCGTTAACATTCTTCGCCGACAGCGCATTGATGCGTGCAGTCAGCTGATTGCCATGTAATGCCGTCCAGATAAAAAACAATAATGATAGTGCGACATACCACAATGTACGCCACGGCATCATGAGTGCCAGTAAAACCAGACCAGATGCTATCATCAACAGGGTGGCTGATGGCAGAGAAGGTAATAACGCCAGCGGTATTGTTGCCAGCACGACCATGCCAGCCAGATGAGTGAGTGATACAGGCATAGGCTCCCTCCAGACAGTGTCCGCAGTATCTCCTGTATCCTGACGCTTTTCTCACTATGGTTTAACAGATGTCGGCCTGTCGCGCAAAATACGTGAGTGAGTTGCGAAAGACTAATGTCCCTTGCAAACTAACTCGTATCCTGAGCCGGATGGGCTGGTATATAACATGTAGCTGCCTCCTTTGATCAGATCTGACTGTGGGCAACAACTGAAGGGCGCTTACAATTTATAAAATATTACGTAGAAATGAGGTGTTTCTGGGGAAATTGTTCGCACGCAGGCTCTGGGCGGGCTTAACGAAAAAACAGCACCGAAGTGCCGTTCAGATAATCTTAAAATCAGCCATGGATATTTGCGCGATCACGCAGTTCTTTGCCTGGCTTAAAGTGAGGAACATATTTACCTTCCAGTTCCACTCTGTCTCCCGTTTTAGGATTACGTCCAGTACGGGGAGCGCGATAGCGTAAAGAAAAACTGCCAAATCCCCGGATTTCAATGCGTTCGCCTTGTGACAATGTGGCTGTCATATGCTCCAGCATCTCTTTTACAGCGTCCTCAACAACTTTTGGCGTAATATGAGACTGCTGGTCTGCAAGTCTTTCAATCAATTCTGACTTGGTCATAAATCCTCCGGTTATTCCCTTCTGGAAAAACGGGCTGGCAATTTCTGACAGCATTAGTAGGAACGGCAAATTACCGTTCCAAAATACTGTAATTATTCACCCTTTGCCGCTTTAAATGCCTCAGTCATAGCGTTAGAGAAGCTACTCTCTTCCTGCTTGTTGTTTACTGCTGCAATAGCAGCTTTTTCGTCTGCTTCGTCTTTTGCACGAACAGAGAGTGTGATAATCCGGTTTTTACGATCAATACCAGTAAACTTAATTTCAACCATGTCACCAACGTTCAGGATCTGAGTAGCATCCTCAACACGATTACGTGACGCTTCAGAAGCACGCAGGTAACCCTCTACTCCATCAGCCAGTTCTACTGTAGCACCTTTTGCGTCAACTGCCGTAACTTTACCCGTAACAATTGCACCTTTCTTGTTCAGAGAAATATAGCTGTTGAAAGGATCTTCTGCCAGTTGCTTAACGCCAAGGGAAATACGCTCACGTTCTGCATCGACCTGCAATACAACCGCTGCAATTTCATCACCCTTCTTGTACTCACGCACCGCTTCTTCTCCGGTCGTGTTCCAGGAGATATCAGACAAGTGAACCAGACCATCGATACCGCCGTCAAGACCAATGAAAATACCGAAGTCAGTAATAGACTTGATCTTGCCTTCAACACGATCACCTTTGTTGTGTGTCTCAGCAAACTGCTGCCATGGATTAGCTTTACACTGCTTGAGGCCCAAGGAAATACGACGACGCTCTTCATCAATATCGAGCACCATAACCTCAACCACATCGCCTACGTTAACTACCTTGGAAGGGTGAATATTTTTATTCGTCCAGTCCATCTCAGATACGTGTACCAGCCCTTCAACACCCTCTTCAATCTCAACAAAACAACCATAGTCTGTCAGATTAGTTACACGGCCAGTTAGCCTGGTGCTTTCAGGGTAACGCTTAGCAATAGCAACCCAAGGATCTTCGCCCAGTTGTTTCAGGCCCAGAGATACACGCGTTCTTTCGCGATCGAATTTTAATACTTTAACAGTGATTTCATCGCCTACATTGACGATTTCGCTTGGGTGCTTAACACGTTTCCATGCCATATCAGTGATATGCAGCAGGCCATCAACACCACCTAAGTCTACAAACGCACCGTAGTCAGTAAGGTTCTTAACAATACCTTTGACTTCCATACCTTCCAGCAGATTATCTAGCAGCTGATCGCGCTCTGCGCTGTTTTCAGATTCGATAACCGTACGACGGGAAACGACAACGTTATTACGTTTTTGATCAAGTTTAATAACTTTGAATTCAAGCTCTCTGCCTTCCAGATGTAGCGTGTCGCGTACCGGACGAACATCCACCAAAGAGCCCGGCAAAAAGGCACGAATACCATTCAGCTCAACGGTGAAACCACCTTTGACTTTGCCATTGATGATGCCAGTAACCGTTGCTGCCTCTTCATAAGCTTTTTCGAGAGTCAGCCACGCCTCATGACGTTTCGCTTTCTCACGCGAAAGCAGAGTTTCTCCAAAGCCATCTTCTATAGCGTCCAGTGCAACGTCAACTTCGTCACCGACGCTAATTTCTATTTCGCCCTGGACATTTTTAAACTGTTCAACTGGAATGGCAGATTCAGATTTCAGACCCGCATCAACCAGCACGACATCTTTGTCGATGGCAACAACAACACCGCGGACGATGGAACCAAGACGAGTTTCGATTTCTTTCAGAGACTCTTCAAAGAGTTGAGCAAAAGATTCAGTCATATTGATAATCTTACAAATTGTTTACGTTACCGTCCACCTGACTTCCTGCCGGGTGGGGTTGTTTCACATACCTGTTAGTATCCTGCTAACAAGAAAATTACATATTACTTAAAATATTCAGCTTACCCCGCGCATAATTAAGCGCATTTACCACTACCTGTTCAATACTCATATCGGTTGAATCGAGCATCAGTGCATCCACGGCAGGTTTGAGGGGCGCTGTAGCACGATGGCGATCACGATCATCACGCTGTTTCACCTCGGCTAAAAGGTGAACAAAGTTAACATCAACGCCCTGTTTTTGCAACTGCAACATCCGCCGTCTGGCGCGGACTTCAATGCTGGCATCGAGAAAAATTTTTACCGGCGCGTCAGGAAAAACTACGGTGCCCATATCCCGCCCGTCGGCAACAAGCCCCGGAGCCTGACGAAAATCTCGCTGCCGTTTTAGTAGCGCTTCACGCACACGAGGGAAAACCGCTACTATGGAAGCTGTATCACTTACCTCCGGCGCGCGTATTTCTCCGGTCACATCTTCGCTCTCGAGAGTTACAATCATATTGCGATTACCGTCGCAGAAAACAAAACAGACATCCAGATTCGCGGCAACAGGGACTAGCGCTGCTTCAGAGGTCAAATCAATTTGGTGGTGCAACGCAGCCAGCGCGAGCACACGATAAATCGCACCGGAATCCAGCAGATGCCAGGACAACGCCTGGGCCATCGCTTTACATAGCGTTCCTTTACCAACGCCTCCGGGACCATCAATAGTAATCACCGGAGCTGTTACTGACATTATTTTCTCCCGGCGATAATCTCGCCTGTGACTAAAATCAGAATATATTATACCGTGATATGAATAGCGATCCAAAAAACACAGGATTTAAATAGTGAATATTTCGAGCCTGAAGCAATTCATCCAGAAAAAAATCATTTTTATCAGGATATTAACAGGCCAGATCTCAGGCAAAATGGCTAATATGCGCCAGCTGAGCAAAGTAGCCAGGAAACGTTTTCGCTGTACAACCGGGGTCAAGAAGGGTGACCGCACTATCTGATAACGCGACAAGTGAGAAACACATTGCCATACGATGATCGTTATAGGTACCGATTTCAGCCGGTTTTAATTTATCCGGGGGAGTAATAGAAATATAGTCGTACCCTTCTTCAACTACCGCACCTGTTTTACGTAATTCTGTCGCCATGGCAGCCAGACGATCTGTCTCTTTTACACGCCAGTTATAAATATTACGTAAGGTGGTCGTTCCCCGTGCAAACAGGGCTGTCGTCGCGAGAGTCATCGCCGCATCAGGAATAGCATTCATATCCATGTCAATAGCTGTGAGATCGCCACGAGTACAGGCAATATAATCATCCGCCCAGGTTATATTTGCCCCCATTTTTTCCAAAACGTCAGCAAAGTGAATATCTCCCTGTACGCTGCCGCGTCCGATACCTGTTACTTTGACACACCCACCTTTTATTGCCGCGGCAGCTAAAAAATAAGAAGCTGAAGAGGCATCTCCCTCAACAAGATAGTGGCCGGGTGACTGATAATGCTGCCGCCCTTTCACATAAAATACCTGATAATTATCGTTCACAACATTGACATTAAAGATTTTCATCAGGTGAAGTGTGATGGCAATATAAGGTTTTGAGACCAGCTCACCTTTAATTTTGATGGTAGTATCCCTGCATGCCAATGGGGCAGCCATAAGAAGCGCAGTCAGAAACTGGCTTGATACCGTACCATCAACTTCAATATCGCCTCCAGTGAACCCCCCCTGCAAACGCACCGGCGGATAGTTTTGCAGCTCAGGGTAGCTTATCTGTGCTCCTCCCTGACACAGCGCGTCCACCAGATGACCGATAGGGCGCTCTTTCATGCGTGGCTCTCCGGTCAATGTGATATCGTTGCTACTCAGGCAGAGTGCGGCAGCCAGAGGCCGCATTGCTGTGCCAGCATTGCCCAAAAAAAGCGTTAATGCTGTGTCATGGTGTAATGGTCCGGCTACGCCAGTGATGTCACAGCTGCGGCGATCATCTGACAATATATACTTCACTCCCAGCGAAGCGAGGGCATTCAGCATATGGCGCACGTCGTCACTGTCCAGCAGATTAGTAAGGCAGGTGGTGCCTGATGCCATTGCGGCAAGGAGCAATGCACGATTTGAAAGGCTTTTGGAGCCCGGCAGATTAATAGTCCCTTCGACCCTGGCAATGGGCTGTAGCGTTAAGGAGTCCTGCATTAAAAACTTATTCTCCATTGAAGAGTATTCAATCTGTCAGGCACAGAAAGGATGGCCGTTCTGGATACAGGCAGTAAATCAACCATAACGACGGGCAAAATCTGTCATAAAATCCGTTAGTACGACTACTCCCTCCAGAGGCATTGCATTATAAAGAGAAGCACGCATACCACCAACAGCCCGATGCCCTTTCAGCGCATATAGCCCGACCTTAACGGATTCATCCAGGAAACGCTGGTTAAGATCTGCTTCAGCGAGCTGGAATGGTATGTTAATTCTTGAGCGACTGGCAACAGCAACATCATTGCAGTAAAAATCATTATTATCAATGACACGATATAATAAATCTGCTTTAGCCTGATTATGTTTATCCAGTTCAGCCACCCCTCCCTGAGCTTTCAGCCATTTGAACACCAGGCCTGCAAGATACCAGGAAAATGTTGCGGGAGTATTAAACATCGAGTCGTACTCACTTAGAATCTGATAATCTAAAATAGAAGGTAATGCCTGATTCGCCCTGCCCAGCAGATCCTCACGAACAATGACCAGTGTCAGTCCAGCGGGTCCGATATTTTTTTGTGCTCCTGCGTAGATAACACCATAGCGACTGATATCTAACGGACGTGAAAGGATGCAGGAAGAGAAATCTGCAGCTACAATCTTGTCGCCAAAATCTGGTTCATCATCAATTGCAATACCATCAATAGTCTCATTCGGACAGTAATGAAGATAAGCAGAATCATCTTTGAGCATCCATTCACTCATTGGCAGAATCGCTCGTTTGCCATTCACCGTAGTTCGGGCTGCAATGACGTTAGGGACGCAGTATTTGCTAGCCTCTTTAATTGCACTTGCTGACCAGTAGCCGCCGTCAACATAATCAGCACTTTTATATTCACCCAGCAGGTTCATCGGAACTGCTGCAAACTGACCGCGGGCACCGCCATGGCAGAATAAGACCTTGTAGTTAGCTGGAATTTTTAGCAGGTCACGAAAATCTTTTTCAGCTTCTTCTGCAACATCAATGAATTCCACACTGCGATGACTAATTTCCATCACCGAGGTACCCAACCCATGCCAGTTACAAAGTTCCTGTTCTGCACGCCGCAACACTTCTGGCGGCAGCATTGCCGGACCAGCACTAAAATTGTATATCGGGTTCATTTCCCCTCACTATCTTTTTATCAACCAATTATGTTACTGATACTGGGTTTTATCATTGCTTTCTGTACACTGCAATGCTCTCCTGATGAGCCGGAATGCTTTTCTGGCTTAAACTCGCAAGGATCTTAGAGCAAAATTGGCATCCGCGGTTAAAACTTCGTATCATTGCGTGCTTTTCACAGAGTAAAAGCGAATTGCACCAATGACGCAAACTTATATTCCCGGCAAAGATGCCGCGCTGGAAGTCTCTATTGCCCGTTTCCAGCAAAAACTTCAGCAACTGGGTTTTAATCTCGAAGAGGTTTCCTGGCTGAATCCTGTACCGCATGTCTGGTCAGTTCATTTGCGTGATCGTGACTGTTCACTCTGTTTTAGCAATGGTAAGGGGGCCAGTAAAAAAGCCGCTCTGGCTTCCGCGCTGGGTGAGTATTTTGAGCGCCTTGCTACCAACTATTTTTTTGCCGATTTCTGGCTGGGAGAAACCGTGGCCAGTGGAGATTTCGTTCACTATCCCAACGAAAAATGGTTCCCCCTGCCCGAGGATAACAGCCTTCCCGGAGACATTCTCGACCCGGTATTGCGTACATTCTATGATCCCGCTCATCAGCTAACCGCAAATCAACTGATTGATCTTCAGTCGGATAACAGTCAGAGGGGTATCTGCGCCCTGCCTTTTGTCCGGCAGTCAGACCAGCAGACGATTTTTATTCCTGTCAATATTATTGGTAACTTATACGTCTCTAATGGAATGTCAGCTGGAAATACCCGTGATGAAGCCCTTGTGCAGGGATTATCGGAAATAGTAGAACGTTTTGTAAAAAACCGCGTTATCGCTGAAGCTATTAGTCTGCCAATTGTGCCTGATTCTGTACTGGATCGCTATCCTGGCGCGAGAGAGGCAATTACCTCTCTCGTGACGGAGGGGTTCCCAATATTTGTTTATGATGCCTCACTGGGGGGGCGTTATCCGGTTATTTGTGTGGTGCTCTTCAACCCGGATAATGGCACAGCTTTTGCCTCCTTTGGTGCTCATCCTGATTTTGGAGTGGCTCTTGAGCGGACCGTGACTGAACTACTACAGGGGCGCAGCCTGAAAGATTTAGACGTGTTTACTTCACCCACCTTCGATAATGAAGCCGTTGCTGACCATGCTAATCTCGAAACGCATTTTATCGACTCAAGCGGACTTATCTCGTGGGACCTGTTCAAAGAGGAGGCAGACTATCCTTTCGTAGACTGGGGGTTTAATGGCTCAACAGAGGAAGAATATGTTAATCTGATGGCCATTTTTAATGCCGACGGTCGGGAAGTTTATATTGCTGATTATCAGCATCTGGGTGTTTACACCTGTCGTATTCTGGTACCAGGGATGTCCGACATCTATCCGGCGGAAGATTTACTGCTGGCAAACAACAATATGGGAAGTGTTTTGCGTCCGGCACTGCTTTCCTTACCAGCAGCCCGGTGGTCGCCTGAGGCCTATCTGGCGCTGTTCCGGCAATTAGATGATGAAGGCTATGACGACATGACGCGGGTGCGTGAACTGCTCGGTCTGGCGACGGGAAAAGATAACGGCTGGTTTACTTTACGTATTGGCGAACTTAAAGCAATGCTGGCCCTGGCAGGCGGCGATCTTCCGCTGGCTTTAACCTGGACTGAATGGACGATTGAGTTTAATCAGTCGGTTTTCAACCCAGAACGTGCCAGATATTATCGCTGTCTGCATACACTGCTGTTACTGGCAGTGGAAGAGCAGCGTGACACCGGACAGTACTACCACGCGTTTGTACGTATGTATGGTGAAAGCACTGTTGCCGCTGCTACAGACGCTATTAATGGCCGGATGCCATTTTACGGACTGGAATCAGTGGACGCAGACCTCAGGGCATTTCCTGCGCATCGAGCGTTACTTGAAGCTTATCAGAAACTCCAAACGGCTAAACGCCATTTCTGGAAATAAACTCTAGCTGGCACTGGCGGGTATTTTCAAGAATCGCCCGCAGAAGTGCCACAATATAGAGAACCGCATAATGTCGTATATTATCAGGCGTGTGCCATTGGCGTTGCAGGCCGATCAGCTTTACGTAGCAGCATCACCAGATAGACCAGTGCCACTGATGCAACTACCACAAATAGCATTTTATCAAAATAGTTCTGCATAAGCATTGCTGTCATGCCTAGCCCAATCAGGCTGCCTGTGGTAAAACTCAGCAACAGCGCCTGATTCATTGTAATAAGTTGGTGATGCCTTACGCTCTCACATGCCCATGACATTGCAACCGGGTAGAGCGTAAAACTGGCGCACCCCAGGATAAACAACGCAGGCATCATTGGCACATTGTTGCACATGGCTATTGCACCAAGGATAATCATAAAGAGCTGAATACGTAATACCATCAGACGGCCAAAACGATCAGCAAGGCGTCCGACAGGCCACTGCCCGATAATGCCAGCGCTTACCAGTAGTGCCATCCAATAACCCACGCTGGCGTCACTCATCCCCTGATGCGCAAGATAAACTGGCATCAGCCCAAAAAGTGAACCCAGCACCATGCCAGAAATTATACAACCATTCAGGGCCAGCCGGGAGTAGCGCAACCGCAACATCGGCCACAGACGTTCTGGCAGCTCCTCGGTTTCCTCACTGAAGGTGGTGACTTTGACAAATACCATTGGCAGGGTTCCTGCCACAATCACTGCAAGCACCCATGGTAATACACTAAACAGTCCTGTAGAAACCTTGCCCAGAAGGAGCTGGCCGACAACCGTACCAAGATAATATATTATCATATATACCGCCAGCAGCTGGCCGCGATTGCGTAAAGTCCCACTATAAAGTAATGCACTTTCAACGATAACCCAGATTAATGCACATCCCAGCCCGGCCATGAAACGCCAGAGCGACCAGATGTAAACACCCTGGGTAACACCCAGTGCAGTCGTTGCCAGAGCGAAAATTAATGTAGCAATATAATAACTGTGATTAAAGCCAGTGCGTTTTATCAACCAGCCAGCCAGCAAAGTTCCTGCCAGATTTCCAGTATAATATGCAGAACTAACCACACCTGCCTGCCAGGTAGCAAGATGATCGTGGCTGAGCCACAATGGAACCAGGGTATTTAATACCGCAATCGATACCGTCAGTAACATCATACCGCACAGCAGCGGAATAACAGAACGTGGCCAGATGGAAGTGGGCATGAAGACTTTAACCAGCGAATGTGAAAATGCCCGCGCATATTGACATCACTATTAATAATGTCAATCCCGATAAATCTTCATCGCACATTTTGTTTTAAGATGATTTATTGTTTTTTATAATTCACTATATAACCATGTGAGTTTTAGTTTTTACTGTCTTTTTATGTCATTGATAATAATCAATATAGTGATAGTTATGCCAGATTCACCAATAAATTTCTTTTATTGTAATAGGCCATGATAACTCAGTGGGGTTCCGAATGTCAGACGACTAATTGATAGCTCAGAACTTATTTTTATAAACTAGCACACTATTCCCTGCTATTTTTTAATCACAGACAGGGGTGAGTGCCACAACTTTTCCCGAAAGGCTGGAGAAAATTTATCTGTAAATTGTATATGCTGATATGCAAAATCATAATGTGGAGCCAATGCCACAGCCTGTACTACAAAAACCACTTTGAAGCAGACTGCCAGCAAATCACATTCCTGACGATAACTGCTTGCCGTGTTTTGTTTTAGAGCCTGCCGGAGCATGCATAACAGAATTTATTAAGCCACGGCATGACAGAATTCTGTTTATCACGCGAGTGCTCAATTTAATTTATCCCGTATCAGAGTCATACCCTTATCAACCTCTGACTGAACTGAATTATTAAAATGGCCGTTATTGACCTTTATTAGCATCACTCGTTTCTTTGTTAAAACCTTTACCACTCTTTCAGATAAAGCATTAAAACTCATTAGTCAAATCACCTGTACAGCAGGGAGTTAATTTAGTGAAACTAATGTTGAATTCCGGATGGCTGTTCGCCAATACACTGATACTCAACAATAACCTTTACAAGAGCACAACCAGCCAGTCCACCTAACCGGACACATTTTTCTAGCTAGCCGCCAAATGGTTCTGCTCTCTGCTGGTAACCCCCAGCCTGACAACGTGAAGCAGCCGAAATTTGTGCCTGGTGCATATCCACTTTAGGTACCTCGAATCCACCATAAACATACCCCATACGAATAACTCCATCAGCTTTACTTCCATCGATGGGTACTATGTTCTTAAGGGCTACAAAGCGCGGTTTTACTGCATATGAAAAATATCGCTATATTTATACTAGCTATTTGAGCAGAACTTTTTACCTTCTGCTTGCGTGAATTTAGCTTTCTGAAGTGAATGCAGGCCGCCTGAAAAATAAGACCAGAGAATATTTACTGAAGAATCAATCTCAAATCAGCCAGCCATTTCATTCCGGTGATTTAATAATGCCTTCACACTATGACAATATGCGGATGGCAGGCTGGTTCTGTTGCAGCGATAAAGTGCATAACTATCATCCACTTCAACAAACCTGCCATCATCTTGCGATTTCCTAATTTCAAGCGAGCGAACCTGTAACAGAAGCCTCTCATGACTAATAAGGGCATAACCACAAGTGCAGGCTATGGCTGGAGTTATCCGTTACTGTCACAATAAACAAAATAACAGGGAGCTTTGGTATCAATCATTATCTGCAACACGGGGATGTGATAAATTGTGATTTTTTATAAAAAACAACTAGTTTCTTTCAACGCAGTGATCCGACGTACTGGCAACCTTTCATATAAGGCCGCAGCACTTCCGGAATTTTGATGCGCCCGTCCGCCTGTTGATAATTTTCCATTACCGCAACCAGTGTGCGCCCGACAGCCAGACCAGAACCGTTAAGCGTGTGTAGTAGCTGTGTTTTTTTCTCACCTTTCACACGGTAGCGAGTCTGCATACGACGCGCCTGAAATTCTCCCATATTGGAGCAGGAAGAGATCTCACGGTAACTATTTTGCCCCGGCAGCCACACCTCAAGATCATAAGTTTTATGCGCGCTGGCACCCATATCCCCGGTACACAACAACATCTTTCTGTAAGGCAACTGTAGTAGTTCCAGAACCTTTTCTGCATGGCCTGTCAGCTCTTCCAGCGCTTCCATGGATCTCTCGGGGTGAACTATTTGTACCAGCTCAACTTTATCAAACTGATGCATGCGTATTAATCCGCGCGTATCCCGACCATACGCACCCGCCTCAGAGCGAAAACAAGGAGTATGCGCTACCAGTTTGACCGGCAGTGATGATGCATCAAGAATTTCATTACGAACCAAGTTAGTCAGAGGTACTTCAGCCGTTGGAATGAGTGCGTAATTGCTGTCAGCGCCCTCTTCCAGCGGCTGGGTGTGAAACAGATCCTGCCCAAATTTAGGCAACTGACCTGTACCAAATAAACTGGCATGATTGACCATATAAGGAAGATATGCCTCAACATAACCATGTTCACTGGTATGCAGGTCTAACATGAACTGGCCCAACGCACGGTGCAATCGGGCAATCTCACCCCGCATCACCACAAAGCGGGAGCCTGTCAGTTTCGCCGCAGCGGCAAAATCCAGCCCCATTAACATCTCACCCAGTTCAACATGGTCGCGCACCTCGAAATCGAAGCTGCGTGGCTCACCCCAACGGCTGATTTGCTGATTTTCCGTCTCGTCTTTACCCACAGGTACTTCATCGGCTGGAATATTAGGCAAGGTCAGAGCAACATCACGAATCTGTTGTTGCAGGTTATCAAGCTCCGTTTCAAGCACATCGAGCCGCTCATTCAGTGAATCGAGCCCATCGCGTAGTGGTGCAATATCTTCTCCACGCGCTTTCGCCTGTCCAATTAATCTGGAACGTGAATTACGTTCGGCTTGCAGATTTTCAGTTTCTACCTGTAGCGTCTTACGGCGGACTTCGAATGATTGTAGCAGGGCAACGTCCAGTATAAAGCCCCGGCGTGCCAGTTTTTCAGCAACCAGAGCTGGCTCATAACGCAGCAGATTAGGATCGAGCATTATTATCCTATATTAAATATCAATGTAATTATGCGGGTGTTTTTACTAACGTCCCGTGCCTAAAATAGTGAATAACCCTACCGTAATCTGTAGATTAAGGATAGCGTTTTATCGGGCTATTTTTATCTTGCTCTGCCAGCCAAGTGAGCTTTTCAGCAATTTTACTCTCCAGCCCTCGCGAAGTTGGGTGATAGTAACGTGTCTTGGCCATTTCTACAGGAAAATAGTTCTCACCTGCGGCGTAAGCATTAAATTCATCATGTGCATAACGATATTCTGCGGCCAGCCCCATCTCTTTCATCAGTTTTGTGGGCGCATTGCGTAGATGATCTGGCACATCATAATCAGGTTTTTCACCCGCATCATGCATTGCTGCCTTAAAAGCGAGATAGACAGCATTGCTTTTCGGTGCACAGGCCAGATAAACGATTGCCTGAGCAATGGCACGTTCTCCCTCCGCTGGTCCTACACGTGTAAAACAGTCCCAGGCATTAATAGCCACCTGCATAGCACGCGGGTCAGCATTCCCCACATCCTCAGATGCAATCGCCAGTAACCGCCGGGCAACATAGAGCGGATCGCCTCCGGCAGTAATGATGCGTGCATACCAGTAGAGTGCTGCATCAGGCGCAGAACCTCGTACTGATTTATGTAATGCTGAAATCAGGTCATAATAGCGATCACCTTTGTTATCAAAACGAGCGCTACGTTCGCCAGCAACTGCTTTCAATAATTCAGGTGTCAGTTCACGTCTCCCCTGATCATTGACCTCTGCCATATCAGCCATCATTTCAAGTGTATTGAGCGCCCTGCGGGCATCGCCATTTACAAGTTGTGCGATCATTGCGCAGGTCTGGTCAGACAAAAACAAATCTTCAGCACCGAATCCCCGCACCTGGTCAGCCATCGCTTGTTTTAGTACCTGCTCAATTTCATTACCGGTTAACAGCTTGAGCAAATAGACTCGGGCACGGGAAAGCAGTGCCGAATTGAGTTCAAAAGAGGGATTTTCGGTGGTAGCGCCAATAAAAGCAATAGTGCCATTTTCGATATGCGGCAAAAATGCGTCCTGCTGACTCTTATTGAAACGGTGTACTTCGTCAACAAACATAATAGTCTGACAACCAGCTTCACGATTATGGCGAGCCCGACCAATAGCTTCGCGAATATCTTTAACGCCGCAGGTAACCGCTGAAATACGTTCTACCGTTGCCTGCCCATAATGACCGATAATCTCTGCTAACGTGGTTTTTCCAGTGCCGGGCGGCCCCCAGAGAATCATAGAGTGGAGATGCCCGGCTTCAATCGCCCGAAACAACGGCTTACCCGGCATCAGCAGATGCTGCTGACCAATATACTCGTCCAACGTACGCGGGCGCATACGAGCCGCCAGCGGCTGGAATGCATGCCCGGAAAAATCCAGCGGGGTGGTGCTCACGGGTGCCTCTGGGTACGCTGATCATCTACTGTTACTCCCTCCGGTAGAGTAAAAGTAAATTTATCGGCGCTAATCGCACTGTTTTGCTGGTTTTGAAGCACGTAACTACTGCGCTGTCCATCCCGCTCAACTGCACTGAACTGACTGATAGTACCAGAGGGCGTGACTTTTATCGTAAACTGTTTCAGACTGCCATTGCTATCTTTCGGTGTCAGTTTAAAATTATCACCCTGCTGAGTAATATTGTACTTAGCCCAGTCGCTGGTCTGGTTACGAGCTATCAGCATAAAAGGCGTATTGCTGGTAGCATTTTCGAGCCATGTGGCGGTAACCTGCTCTACAAAAGGGGTATAAAACCATAAGGTTTTGCCATCTGAGATCAGAACACTTTCGTCTGGTTTGGTCATGTGCCAGTTGAACAGATCAGGACGCCTGACCCATAACTGACCTTCACCCTGTTGTACTAATGAACCACCACTATCCGTAACCGCCTGAGTAAAGCTGGCATGAAAACTGCTGACGTTAGCCAGCCGGTGCTGTAAATTTGTAGCAGCTCCCGCTCTGGCAATAACAGGAATAAAAAACATCAATAACCAACTAATAATAAATGTTTTTTTCATCTGATTCTTCATCCGGAAATTCTTATATAATTTTGATAACTATGCATGCCGCCGCCAAATCACTATCTGATTGCTTCTTCTGAGAAAAGATTATATCCACATATGTTAGCGATGATTCAGAAGAGCTCAAAAACCAGACTCACTATCACACAACCTGTGTTTGATATGATTACATTTGGTGTGGCGGTAATGACAATACATCACGGTTGCCATTATGGCCTGGTGAAGAAACGATACCCTGAACCTCCATCTGCTCAACGATACGCGCTGCACGGTTGTAACCAATGCGAAACTGCCTCTGAACACCCGAAATAGAAGCGCGGCGTTTTTCCACCACAAAGGCAACTGCCTGATCAAATAATGGGTCCAGTTCATCAACCCCATCAAGACCAGCCCCCCCGCCTTCATTCTCATCGCCGGCAGTAATACTATCGATATAGTTCGGCCGGCCGCGCGCCTTCCAGTCTTGCACCACGGCATGGACTTCCTGATCACGTACGAAAGCGCCATGCACACGTAACGGAATGGAGGAGTTAGGAGGCATGTATAGCATATCCCCCATTCCCAATAGCGATTCTGCCCCCCCTTGATCGAGGATGGTTCGCGAGTCAATTTTACTTGATACAGTAAATGCAATACGAGTTGGGATATTCGCTTTTATCAAGCCGGTAATAACATCAACAGAAGGGCGCTGCGTTGCCAGCACCAGGTGAATACCTGCTGCACGGGCTTTCTGGGCCAGTCGGGCAATTAATTCTTCAACTTTTTTACCTACCGCCATCATTAAGTCGGCGAACTCATCCACCATCACTACAATGTAAGGTAACTTTTCTAATGCTGGCGGTACGGTTTCCATACTTTCACCTGGTTTCCAGAAAGGATCGGGAACAGGACGACCCATCGCATCCGCTTCAGCAACGCGGTCATTGTACCCTGCCAGATTACGTACACCCAGAGCTGACATAAGTTTGTAGCGACGCTCCATCTCCCCAACACTCCAGCGTAACGCGTTCGCAGCATCTTTCATATCTGTTACTACTTCGGTGAGAAGATGGGGGATCCCCTCGTAAACAGAAAGCTCAAGCATCTTCGGATCGATCATGATAAAGCGCACCTCTTCAGGTGTAGCCCTGTATAACATACTGATGATCATGGTATTAACGCCTACAGATTTACCAGACCCGGTTGTTCCGGCAACCAGTAAATGAGGCATTTTAGCCAGATCGGCTACCACTGGCTGACCTGCAATATCTTTTCCCAGAACGACAGATAACGGTGAGTCATTCTCGCGAAATTTGGCACAACTGAGAACCTCCCGCAAATAGACAGTCTGGCGGTGTTTGTTTGGCAGCTCCAGACCAACGTAAGGTTTACCTGGAATAACCTCCACCACTCGCACCGCAACCGCAGAAAGTGAACGGGCCAGATCGCGAGCCAGATTGGAGATTCGTGCCGCTTTTACCCCAGGCGCTAAATCCAGCTCAAAACGTGTAATCACCGGGCCCGGTGAAATGCCGACAACTTCCGCTTTTACCCTATAATCAGCCAGACGTGCTTCCACCAGCCGGGCAGTCTGCTCGAGCGCAAACATGTCGACTGGCGTCGCTCCTGACGGGGGTGGGGTCAGCAGGTCCAATGTAGGAAGTGGTGTAGCTGGCCTTTCAGGTAACTGCTCATGCCGGACCAAGAAGGGATGAAACAGCGTATCCCGGAAGGCTGATTGATCTGATTCCTGAGAGGAAACGGGCATTTCTGACACTGACCCATCATTCTGATCTGTGGCAGCATCACCGGGCGGGCGGGACATTTCATCTTCAGGTTGTAGAGTTGATATGACCGTCTGAACTGCGCTTTGCTGCTGCCAGTGAGCCTGTGCTGCCAGTTGCTCTACTTCCCGCATCGATGAGCCTTCACGTGCGGCGACTAAATTCGCAACAGATGCTGAAGCAGGCGGACAGTTATCCGTATCAGCGCTGATATTCCCATTTAAATTGTCACTATCGCTATCTGGCAGGTTACCAGATAGCACAGCGTAGGACTGATTGAGATGTTCGATAGTGTGCTGTGCATCTGATCGTACAATGTTTATTGTATTTTCAACTGGCTGCTGGTCAAAACGCTGCTGCTGATCAACAGCAGTGATGTCTAGCGGGATTTCACGTTCTGTTGCTCCAGCCACGGACGGGTCACCCTGTGAACAATTCTGATCAGTCTGATGATTGATTTTTTCCTGCAGGCGTTGTGAGGGCAGCCTGATGCCATACGAAGCCAGCTCCCGGCGTGTGGGAATTTTTACTTTATTTGGCCGGGGTAGCTGAGGACCCGTATCCCACTTAACCTGCCGGTTAAATTCATTATCGTTTTTGGAGGGCAAGTTTACACCCTCAGTAACTACAGCAGTTTTGTCATTCACTGCGCCCGGCCCGACTGGCGCAGCATGGGAGAATTCAGCAGGAGATAAAGCTGGAGCTTCCCCAGAGCAAGGCGGTGATGCCTGCCGACCGTTGCTCTTATCAAAGCAGGAAGCGGTCGGCCCCGCTGTCGGTATTTCAAAATGGTATAATGGAGTATCAGATGGGCTGTTTTGTTGCAAAGAGGTCCTGAAATCCGGCGTATTTTGCTGGCCTTCGGGTACCTCATGGACGGTATGTGATGCAACATTACAGGCTTCAGACGTCAGAGGATCGTTTTCATTTCTATAAGCGTTCTGTTCATCTCCCTCATTCCTTCGACGCGCAGGAGGCGCCAGTAAAACATCATCGTCATCCTCCGGCAGGACTGCACGTGCAATAGTTTTATCGAACTCACAGCGCGCTTTTTCTTCATCCCACTGATCTTTATCACTGCGGATGTTATTTCTGGCGAAGGCCAATATGCCCATTGCCGTCGCACCCAGTTTTTCTGCGATGGATAACCAGGACCAGCCAGTATATAGCGTAACTCCAGCAGCCCAGACACTAAGTAACGTTAATGTGCTGCCGGTCGGGCTGAACCAGGGAGCCATAACCGTACTAACAAGACTGCCCGTTACTCCACCTGAAGTAAAATACCAGATATCATTGATATTGAGTGCGGCCAGACCACAGATTGAGAAAACCAGCGCAACTGCACCTATCAGCCGTACTCCAATAGCAAAGTAGTCAGGGCCAGACTGACGGTTCCGTCGGGTGAAAACAATCAGGCACAGACTAAACATAATGACAGGAATCGCATAAGCCATGATGCCAAACATAAACAACAACATGTCGGCAAGACACGCACCGATACTCCCCCCCAGATTATGGATAGGCTCATGCCAGGAAGTCTGTGACCAGCTCGGATCAGAAGGATTGAAACTTATCAGCGCTACCATCAGGTAAAGGCTAAAAAGCATAACCAGTATAAGCAGTGATTCGGACAAACGCCGCCAGCCACTCATAGCATGCAGGGTAACTTCTTTATCTTCGGTGTATTCCTGGCTCAAGTGGACTCTCCAGGTTCCTGTGAACTAAATATATATTACAGCATCGAAAAGCCATCGATGATACAACTGTACGAATACACAGCAGTGTATCTTAAATTATGGTTTTTTGCACCTGCCCTCTGTTATCTGGTTTTGATAACAAGGTAATTGTTCTGCTTGACTTCTTCCATAACCACATAAGTACGGGTATCGTTAACACCTAGCAGGCGCAGCAGAGTTTCGCCCAGCAATTTACGATAAGCTGACATATCTGGAACACGCGTTTTTAGTAAATAATCAAAATCTCCTGAGACCAGGTGGCATTCCTGTGTTTCATCAAGTTTTTGCACAGCAGCATTGAATTGCTCAAATACATCTGGTGCACCCCGGTTAAGCGTGATTTCTACGAATACCAATAGTGAGGCATCAAGATAATGAGGATTGAGCAACGCCGTATAACCCAGAATAAAACCCTGACGCTCCAGCCGGCGAACACGCTCAAGGCATGGTGTTGTGGCGATAATCCAACACGCTTGGAAAGCTCAACATTTGAGATACGGCCATCCTTCTGTAACTCATTTAGTATCTTTCTGTCTATACGATCAATATCTTTGCCTGGGCGTTTTTTGTTATCTACCATTACTATTGTCTCTCCGCATTCTTCCTTTAGAGCCTGACATATCAGGACTATGTAACCTGCCTTATGCAAGCGGGCAGTACCTAATATTAGCCAATCTGATGATTGTTGCGGCTCATGTCCATTGTGCATGTTTACAATGCGTGCCAATAACAGTATGACATCCAAAACCGTTAATCTGCCCTGCCAGTAGGTGCAGTATTAGGGGTGTGAATTTTTCCTGAACAGGAGATGTAAAACCTGACACTATCGGAGCATCTATCCCTTAGTCTGTGCGGGGGGTTGTCCACTATATATTCCCTAAAGCAGAAGAATTAATTTGTTGTGATCTGTTTTGCTTTGACACTCATTTGCTCACTATACTGTTTTCGCAAAACAACGGGGAATTGTCAAAACAAAAAGAATCAATACTAATGCATGACAGTTGAGTTATTTTTAGCAATGATTTTTACCTGATATTCAATTATAAGGTAAACCAGATATCAGTTAAGTGGCTCTCATCTAGTCCGGTGCTGGATAGCCATTTAACCCTTCACGTAACATCAGTAAAACGTTATTCTTTTTTTGCCGACGATAATTACCTACAATTTCCCTCTGTGATAGTCAATCAATATAATCGAGGACCCCATGAACACCGTCAGCTACAGTAAACTTCTAATCTTGGGTTCAGGACCAGCAGGATATACTGCTGCCGTCTATGCGGCACGAGCCAACCTCAATCCTGTCTTGATTACCGGGCTGGAAACAGGGGGGCAGTTAACCACAACAACTGAGGTCGAAAACTGGCCGGGTGACCCCCACGATTTGACCGGCCCAGTGTTGATGGAACGAATGAATCAACATGCGGCGAAATTTAATACTAAAATAATATCCGATTATATTCATACCGCCGACTTACATCAGAAGCCGTTTCGCCTGACTGGAGAGAAAGGCGAGTACACTACCGATGCATTGATCATCGCTACAGGCGCTTCTGCACGCTATCTCGGGTTGCCCTCTGAAGAGGCATTCAAAGGCCGGGGAATTTCCGCTTGCGCTACCTGTGACGGTTTTTTCTATCGTCAGCAACGGGTTGCAGTAGTAGGTGGTGGAAATACCGCAGTAGAAGAGGCCCTTTATCTCTCTAACATCGCTTCTGAGGTTCACCTGATTCACCGCCGTGATACTTTCCGCGCTGAAAAAATCCTTATCAGTCGTCTGATGGAAAAAGTTAATCATGGTAACATTGTGCTCCACACTGACAGAACGCTGGAAGAAGTGCTGGGTGATGGAATGGGTGTCAATGCAATACGTATCCGCGCGGCAGCAAAAAGAGATGTGACTGAAATAATTGATGTAACAGGTTGTTTCATTGCGATTGGCCACAGCCCGAATACATCGATTTTTGCAGGTCAGCTTGAGCTGGAGAATGGATATATCAGAGTAAATTCAGGCAGCGAGGGCAATGCTACTCAGACCAGTATTCCCGGCGTATTTGCTGCTGGAGATGTGATGGATCATGTTTACCGCCAGGCAATAACTTCAGCGGGTAGCGGTTGTATGGCCGCACTGGATGCAGAGCACTATCTCGATGGTTTGATCAAAAATTCGTAACAGATCCGTGGCAGCTTCCTGATGCCAGCCTTTAGCTATCCACATGAACGTGCCCAATGATAATCTCCTGCATTAGCAGAGCCTGCTCTGCAAAACTTATATTTAATTCCCATGGATAAAAAACGACAACAGGAACTGAGCCGCTGGCTACGCCAGCAAGCAGCTCCTGCCAGAATGTGGCTCCGTATCTCATCAATCTTAGGTCTTATCACTGCCTTAATAATGGTTGTTCAGGCCTGGACGCTGGCCACATTGCTTGAAGCATTGATTACACAACATCAGCCCCGCGATACGTTGCTCGCCTGGTTTTTTATTTTGCTAATGTGTTTCACATTGCGAGCTTTTTTGATATTGACCCGCGAGCGTGCTGGCTTTCGGTGTGGCCAGTCTGTACGGCAGGCATTACGTAATCGTTTGTTAAATCACCTTACTGAAGCGGGTCCGGCCTGGATACAAGGTAAACCAGCGGGCAGCTGGGGAACACTGGTTCTGGAACAAATTGAAGATATGCAGGAGTATTATTCCCGTTATCTGCCTCAGATGACGCTCGCTGTCTTAATCCCCTGCTCCATTCTGCTGGCTATTTTCCCCATAAACTGGGCGGCCGGGATTATCCTGTTAACAACTGCACCATTAATCCCCCTGTTTATGGTTCTGACGGGTCTGGGGGCAGCTGATGCCAATCGCCGTAATTTTGTCGCACTTGAACGTCTGAGCGGCCAGTTTCTGGATCGCCTGCGTGGCCTTGACACATTACGCCTTTTCAATCGTGGCAAAGCAGAAGTCAACACAATCAGTCAGTCAACTGATGAGTTTCGCCGGCGGACAATGGATGTGTTACGTCTCGCTTTTCTCTCTTCTGCTGTGCTGGAATTTTTCGCTTCTGTCTCTATAGCCGTTGCAGCAGTCTATTTTGGTTTTTCCTATTTGGGTGAACTCAACTTTGGGAGCTATGGCACAGGAGTTACGCTGTTTGCAGGATTTCTGACACTTATACTCGCCCCTGAATTTTTCCAGCCCCTTCGCGATCTTGGTACTTTTTACCATGCTAAAGCCCAGGCAATGGGCAGTGCTGAGATGCTTGAGCGTCTCCTCAGGCAGCCTCTGGTAAATCAACAGATTTCCAGTAAAAAAACACTCCCGCCCGAGTCCTTATTGACACTTATTGCCAAAGATTTACTCATCACTACCCCGACTGGCGATGTACTGGCAGGACCGCTTAATTTTCAGCTCAAGCCGGGTGATCGCGTTGCGATTATCGGCCTGAGTGGTTCAGGTAAAACCACACTTTTCAACGCATTGATGGGATTTTTGCCCTACCGCGGGTCACTGACTGTTAACGACCTGGAGCTATCTGCACTGGATAAACAGGACTGGATGCAAAGGCTGGTCTGGGTGGGACAAAATCCACATCTGCCCGCTAAAACACTCCGCGAAAATCTTTTGCAGGCACAGCATCCTGATGAACAAAGACTGGAATCCGTACTGACAGAGGCTGGTATCAGGGAATTCATGGATACTCTCCCCAATGGACTGGAGACCATTATCGATGAACAGGCAAGTGGCCTTTCTGTTGGCCAGGCGCAACGTGTCGCGCTGGCGCGGGCACTGCTTAAACCTGCACAGCTAATGTTACTGGATGAGCCCACTGCCAGTCTTGATACATTTAGTGAGGGGCTAATAACAACATGCCTGCTTGCGGCCTCGCAAATGCAAACAACTTTGCTTATTACCCATCAACTGGAAAAACTAGCAGAATGGCAGCACGTCTGGGTGATGCACGAGGGACAAATCGTTCAACAAGGCACGTTGCAGACGCTGAAAGACGAGAACGGATTTTTTACTGATTTATTCGGCCATCGCCTAAAGGATGCTAATCAATGAAAGCCCTGCTTCCCTATCTGGCTGTCTTTAAACTCCATCGCCTGCGTCTGGCATTTGGTATCCTGCTGGCCGTTGTCACGCTATTAGCCAGCATTGGTTTACTGACGCTCTCGGGATGGTTTCTTGCCGCTTCTTCACTGGCAGGATTCTATGGCCTTTATAGTTTTAATTATATGCTACCCGCTGCCGGTGTTCGCGGTGCGGCAATTATCCGGACTACCGCCCGATACTTTGAACGGCTGGTTAGCCATGATGGTACCTTTCGTGTGTTGCAGCATCTGCGTGTGACAACTTTTACTCGTCTGCTTCCCCTGACTCCGGGTGGTCTGACGCGTTTCCAACAGGGCGATCTTCTGACCAGACTGGTCTCCGATGTAGAAAATCTTGATCACCTCTATCTGCGGGTGATTTCTCCTCTGATTAGCTCAGCCTGCGTCATTGTGGTGATCACCGTTGGATTGAGCTGTCTCGATATCTCATTTGCACTACTCCTTGGATTTATTTTATTTGCCACGCTTATACTACTCCCATCGCTGTTTTACCGATGGGGATATCCGTCAGGACGAACATTGACACAGCTTCGCAGTGATTACCGCAGTTTATTAATGCGCTGGCTTTCTGGGATGGCGGAGCTGAAAATTTATGGTACTGAACCAGATTACCGGCACCAGCTGAACAGCCTGGAACAGCGATGGCAGGAGACTCAGAGATATCAGAGCGTATTACAGGGATGCGCGCAAGCACTGCTGCTATTAATTAGTGGTATTACTGTAACATTAATGCTGTGGTTAAGTGCCGATGGCGTTGGCACTTATCCCCGCCCGGAGGCGCTGATAGCGCTCATTCTCTTCCTTAGTATGGCAGCTTTTGAGGCGCTGGCTCCCGTAAGTATCGCCTTTCAGCATTTAGGACAAGTCATCGCGGCGGCAGAACGCATCACACAGATTACTCGTCAGGAGCCCGCTGTTACTTTTGATGGGGCTTTTCAACCAGAAACTGACCATATCACTTTGACATTAACCGATGTCAGCTTCAGCTATGAGACTGCCATGTTTCCGGCACTTCAAAATATTACATTGCATCTGGGCGCTGGTGAGAAGCTGGCGCTGATTGGCCAGACGGGCTGCGGCAAGTCAACCCTGCTGCAACTGCTCACTCGTGCCTGGGATCCACAGCAGGGCACTATTGTTTTGAATCGGCGCCCCATATCTGAATGGCGGGAAACAGCACTACGAAAGATGATCACCGTAGTAAGTCAGCGCGTCCATCTGTTCAGCGATACATTACGCAACAACTTACTCATCGCACTGCCTCAGGCAACAGACGATCAATTGAATACTGCACTCCAGCAAACAGGGCTCGGCAAACTCCTGGAGGGAGAAGGATTAAATTGCTGGCTGGGCGAAGGTGGCCGCCAGCTTTCTGGCGGAGAACGCCGCAGGCTTGGTATTGCCCGTGCGTTGCTACATGATGGTTCTCTGTGGCTGCTGGATGAACCAACAGAAGGGCTGGACGCTCAGACAGAACAACAAATTTTACTGTTATTAAAGCAGGTTACCCGCAACAAAAGCGTGATTATGGTGACCCATCGTTTGCAATGCATTGAAGAAATGGACTATATAGGCGTGCTTGATGGCGGCCTTTTGGTCGAGTGGGGCACCCATGAGGAACTTATCACAAAACGCGGTCATTATTACTTTTTTCGGCAGTGGGATGCGCTATAGTTGATCATGCAGCTTTTTCAGATTGTGAGTCTTTCATGCGCCTGATTCAACTCTCCAGTAATTTAATTCATTTCCCTCCACCCGAAACGGCATTGAGGGAACCAAACGGCTTACTGGCTATGGGCGGTGATCTTAGCCCAAAACGATTGTTAACAGCCTATCATCAGGGTATTTTCCCGTGGTTTACGCGTGGAGATCCTATTTTGTGGTGGTCTCCTGATCCGCGCGCCATTTTACTACCAGAAGAATTTCATTTGAGCCGGAGTATGAAACGATTCCACAAAAACTCCCCCTATCGGGTGACGCTCAATCAGGCATTTGTTGGTGTCATTGAAGGATGTGCCAGTAAACGCGATGAGGGTACGTGGATTACTAATGAAGTCAGACAGGCATGGATTGAGCTCTGGCGTCTTGGGCATGCCCACTCCGTTGATGTCTGGCTGGGGGATACGCTGGTAGGGGGCATATATGGACTGGCGCTGGGCCAGATTTTTTGTGGTGAATCAATGTTCAGTCATCAGATCAACAGCTCTAAAACTGCGCTGCTGGTCTTCTGTAACTATTTTCACCAGCAGGGAGGAAAACTCATTGACTGTCAGATACTCAACCCTCACACCCTTTCGCTGGGTGCAAAAGAAATTTCCCGCCGCCACTATCTTAAAGAGATAGATAAATATGCAGACCTGCCACTATCGGCACATTGCTGGCAGCCGAAGCAACTGTCATAAATCATAGCTTTGATATAATGATGATAGTCTTAGCGATGATCACACCTGATGAATGGTAAAGCAGGTTATGATGTAACAAGCATACATTTAGAACTATTTTTCCAGCCCGAAGGGTCATATCTTCGCTACTGGCATCTCTGGCGCGGAGAAATCGCAGGTTTTATTATCAATTGTTCACCTGAACTCATCTGTAGCAGAGCGCTGAAATTAACATCAGTTAAACTTTACATGGATGGGGAAATTCGGCATTATCTTGCCGGTTCAAATCACGGTTGTCATATTCAGAGGACTCGATGGCAAAAGAAGACAATATTGAAATGCAGGGTACCGTGCTAGAAACGCTACCAAACACCATGTTCCGCGTCCAGCTGGAGAACAATCATGTCGTTACTGCTCATATTTCCGGTAAAATGCGCAAGAACTATATCCGTATTCTGAAAGGCGATAAAGTTACCGTTGAGCTTACCCCCTACGACCTGAGCAAAGGCCGCATTATCTTCCGCAGTCGTTGATTATTCCACTAGCAGACAATTGTATAGCACATGTCGGCAGCACGATAAGAAAGGCTGCGTGTATTAACACGTAAAGTAAGCCCCCCGTAAATAAGATTGTATCGCTACAACCGGATAGTCGGTTCTAGCGATAAGCAGTCATCATAGCCCGCAGATTAATAGAATATGAAACTAAGGCTGCGCAGATCTATAGCTGCTTTGCTGAGTCAGGCAGAGCCCCAGGGGTTGTCTTGATTTAGAGCAGGGCGGGTTGTCAGTAACAGCAGATTTGACCTTCAGGAGAAAATAATAGCAGTTTCTTCACACAACTAAGTACTCTGCTCTCCAGCCATACACAGCGATAAATCTGACAAAATGTATGGCACGGCCAGAAATAGCACTATGATTCCGTCTGATTCATGTTCGGGCAAAACCCTGCCAGTCCATGAAGCAGTTAATAACAGCAATAACAGGCTACCGGACCAGAAATTTCGCGAAATTACTTATCAGCTCAGTAGCTGTCCCTTTCGTGATAAGGGAAACCGCAGTAACGTTTTTAATACAACACGCTTCATGCAGCAACCGTTTCCAATTGATGACAGCGTAACTTACAGAATGCACCTGACCTTATACAGTGCACTCTGGGGCGTTGCACAGAATAATCAGTGTACTGTACCTTCTGCTTTGTGCTTCTCTGCGCTTACATAATGGTAAGTCAGTTTATTTTGCTCCTTATCAAGGCCAACAAAGACGGATCCGCCCTCTACCAGCTCACCAAACAGTAATTCATTGGCCAGCGGTTTTTTGAGATTTTCCTGAACAGCTCGTGCCATTGGTCGAGCTCCCATTGTTCTGTCATAACCTTTAGTTACCAGCCAGTCACGAGCTTCATCGTTTACTTCCAGTGAAACCCCTTTTGCATCCAGTTGTACCTGTAACTCAACAATGAATTTATCAACCACCAAGTGAATGATTTCGTTGGAGAGATGGCTAAACCAGATGATATTATCCAGACGGTTACGAAACTCAGGCGTAAACACTTTTTTAATCTCTTCCAGAGCATCTGAGCTGTTGTCCTGATGTATTAACCCTATTGACTTACGCTCTGTTTCCCGTACACCAGCATTAGTTGTCATTACTATTACAACGTTACGGAAATCAGCTTTGCGACCGTTGTTATCGGTTAATGTGCCATTATCCATGACCTGCAAAAGCAAATTAAACACGTCCGGATGTGCTTTTTCAATCTCATCAAGCAGCAAAACGGCATACGGATGCTTGATAACAGCATCAGTCAGCAAGCCACCCTGATCAAAACCGACATATCCCGGAGGCGCGCCGATGAGACGACTGACCGTATGGCGCTCTAAATATTCAGACATATCAAAACGGAGCAGTTCGACTCCCAGCACTTTGGCTAACTGTAACGTAACCTCTGTTTTACCCACTCCCGTCGGCCCGGCAAACAGAAACGAACCGATAGGCTTACGTTCGTGCCCCAGCCCTGCCCGGCTCATTTTGATAGCTTCAGTAAGAGCCTCTATTGCTGCATCCTGACCAAATACCAACATCTTCAGACGGTCGCTGAGATTTTTCAGTGTGTTGCGATCAGAAACAGAAACACTCTTCTCCGGGACACGTGCAATGCGTGCTACCACCAGTTCAATATCATTAACATTAACCGTTTTTTTACGCTTACTGGCTGGCAACAGCCGCGCACGAGCGCCTGCTTCATCGATTACATCAATAGCTTTATCGGGCAGATGTCGATCATTGATGTATTTAACCGCCAGTTCTACAGCAGCACGTAACGCTTTTGCGGTATAGCGCACATCGTGGTGAGCCTGATATTTGGATTTCAGGCCATTGAGAATTTCTATGGTCTCGCTGACAGAGGGTTCAATAATATCAATCTTCTGAAAGCGTCGCGCCAAAGCCCGATCTTTCTCAAAAATATTGCTGAATTCCTGATAAGTTGTTGAACCCATCACCCGGATTTTACCATTGGAGAGTAAGGGTTTTATCAGATTAGCGGCATCTACCTGCCCGCCCGATGCCGCTCCGGCGCCAATAATAGTGTGAATTTCATCTATAAACAGAATGCTGCGATTATCCTGTTCAAGCTGTTTTAGCAGTGCTTTGAAACGCTTCTCAAAATCTCCACGATATTTGGTTCCTGCCAGTAGTGCGCCTATATCCAACGAGTAGATAGTACATGCATTCATCACCTCCGGGACGTCGCCCTTTACAATGCGCCATGCAAGACCCTCAGCTATAGCCGTTTTACCTACCCCTGACTCACCCACCAGCAGAGGATTATTTTTACGACGGCGGCATAATACTTGCGCAGATCGTTCCAGCTCCTTTTCACGACCAATTAACGGGTCAATACCGCCAATGCGGGCAAGCTGATTAAGATTCGTGGTAAAGCTTTCCATACGCTCTTCCCCCCTGACTTGCTCCTCGCCAGTCGGGTTGTCGGCAGCCTGTGGCTGGCCTGGTTCATCCTTTCGCGTGCCGTGTGAGATGAAATTGACCACGTCAAGCCGGTTAACATCATGTTTGCGTAGCAGGTAAGCGGCCTGGGACTCTTGCTCGCTGAAAATAGCGACCAGGACATTTGCTCCTGCTACTTCATTATGGCCCGAAGACTGAACATGAAAAACTGCACGCTGGAGCACACGCTGAAAACTTAATGTCGGTTGTGTATCCCGCTCTTCGTCACCTGAAGGCAGTAGTGGTGTAGTCTGTTCAATAAAGGCTTCGAGCTCCTGACGCAGAGCAACAATATCTACCGTACAAGCCTCCAGTACCTCCCTGGCCGAAGGATTGCTGAGCAATGCCAGTAACAAATGCTCAACAGTCATAAATTCATGCCGGTGCTCGCGCGCTCTGGCGAAAGCCATATTTAAACTGATTTCCAGTTCTTGATTGAGCATAAGCACCTCCCCATATAGAACGCCTTAGTGGCTGGCCTGTCAGGACTGTCTCCGTGCCATTTTACAACTCAACAGTATCCAAATCCTGACAAATGTCACTGTACAATACACTATCAACGCTATCGATGTTGGGCAGACCCAACGCCGAATGATGAAACAAATTCACTAAATCAGGCTTTTTCCAGGGTACAAAGTAACGGATGCTCGTTCTCCCTGGCATAATTGTTAACATGCACTACTTTAGTTTCTGCCACTTCTGCGGTAAAAATGCCGCAAATTGCTTTCCCCTGAAAATGCACCTTGAGCATCAGTTGCGTTGCACGCTCAATGTCATAAGAAAAAAACTTTTGCAAAACGTCAATAACAAATTCCATCGGCGTGTAGTTATCATTGTTGAGCACCACTTTATACATTGAGGGAGGCTTGAGTTCCTGACTCCGCGTTTCCTCTCTCACATGTCCTAAGTCAGGCCAGTCGTTGGTATTTCCCATATCACACCCAATAATGTCAATTGTTAACTCCTGCTCCATCGCGCCTTACTATTTAGTTTAACACGTCTCAACCCGGTTTCTGACAGTATTGATAAGATACATTTAATACCCTTAACAATGTGCATTACCTAAGAGCGCCTGACATCAATTTCCTAAATTTTAACAATGGCCATCTAATGAAAACACTCCCGATCTCCGGTTCCTTTCTGTATGGCATCCAGCACAGATTAAAGAAGTTCAACTCAACACAGAAATAACTGAACCTGTCACCTGATCCGAGAATTACTGTGATACCATTCCTCCCGGATTTTGGAAAAAATGTTAATAAATAGTCTGATAGCATTAATGCCTTTAAATTCATCTATCCGCTGGAGAAGGTGATGATATGTTGCCCATGGTTTTGCTCCTAACCAGATGATTTATCAGGAATGAAAACCAGAAAACACGTTCATTTTAATCCAGAAAAAAACGTGCAAAATAATCTCTTATCCTTCTGCCTCCGGGCAAATATCAGGTGCATCTGCTGCTTTCCTACCATTCTGTACAATCCCTGATAAAAATACCAGTAGCACTAACTGGCATTTTGCATTACTTCTGCCACCGCAAATTTAGCGTATTGATGGAAAGCTTCCACAGAATAATGACATCAATTCACTTACCAGACATCTATAGATGTTCAGATATGCAGAGGAAAAATGAGAATCAGAAACATACCCATCGGCAGGAGTACTGATGCTTAATCACCGCTAGTCTGTAAACTGTATCCGGGACGGGTTTGCAGGCATTTCAGAAAACACAATGTCAATAATTTCGCTGATCAACCGGAAACAAACAAATAGATACCCTGATATTGCATGCACATCATACTACCTGTCACCAGATCCAATCTTATGATTTTATTAATCTTTTAGTAAAATATCGTTAGGTTTTTTAATACTATTTTTCTTCTGTGTGATGAACAGCACATTAGTTTTTCACAACCCCGCCTTTTGATGTTATGCCGTTTTGAGCAAAACCAGTGAGGGAGGACTTAGCTATCAAATTTTTAATGGCATATCTCCGTGCATATCTCCGTATAGTAGCAATACCCGGCAGGTTCACAATAAACCTTCTCACTCAACTTACTTTATGTGAAATTCCGTGTAACTATTTTTGTATAACTTTCCTGTTTAACCGGGTAGAATTGCTATTATTTAAAAAGAATGGCGTCAATCAGTTTCAATAAACGCGTCTTTATGTTGCCGGCAGCCAGTGGAGTCCACAATTTGCATAGCTGATGTACATGGTATGTGCAACTGGCTTTATTTATTTTTTACGTACTAAATATATATGGACACTGTGTGATTTAGTTACTGGGCGTAAGCCTTTTTACTCCCGCATGCTCCAATTATTTTCCCAAAATTGTCATTATTATTGGAAATATTTAATGTTTTTTGGCTTGCTCATCATATTACTGCCACTAATAACAGGCTATCTGCTACCACTTAATCAGTCTGTTCTAAAAATAATTGTAAATAAACTTCTGACCTGGATGATATACGTTATTTTGTTTTTTATGGGCGTGAGTCTTGCTTTTCTCGATAACCTAGGTAACAACCTGCTAACGATTGTTCATATCTCTTTAGTCACCGCCTGCGCAATCACATCCTGTAATATGATTGCGTTATCGCTACTGGCCAGGCTGTATCCATGGCCCCATGTGCATCAACACGAAAGTCGGCTGCCCTCTCGTTTACACATGATATTTGAACCACTGAAACTGTGCGGCGTTGTTCTCAGCGGATTTATTGTCGGCCTGACATGCTGGCCGCCTCTGCGTCATGCACACACATTCAGTGAATATGCCCTGATGCTGTTACTCTTACTGGTGGGGTTACAGCTGCGAAATAGCAGCATGACATTACGCCAGATTGTTCTGAACCCCCGCGGATTGGTAGTTGCTCTTATAGTCTGCGTGAGCGCATTAGTCGGTGGAGTGCTGGCAGCATTGATTATTAATATTCCTGTCAGGACGGGGCTGGCACTAAGTTCAGGCTTTGGCTGGTATTCGCTTTCGGGGATTATGTTAACAAAAGCTTTTGGCCCGGTTACTGGCAGTGCTGCATTTTTTAATGATCTTGTCCGTGAGTTACTGGCAATTATTTTTATTCCCTCGCTGATTACTCGTCATCGAACTAGCGCACTGGGCATATGTGGTTCTACCTCGATGGATTTTGCTCTTCCGGTACTGCAACGCAGTGGGGGTAATGAAATTGTTCCGGCTGCCATCATTCATGGTTTTTTACTGAGCCTGCTGGCCCCATTGCTGATGGCATTTTTTTCGGCCTGATAACTTCAGTTCACTGCTATCATAGTGCTGCTATGTCTGGTTTCGGCTTTTGGTGAGAGTGCTGTTAACAAGATAAATTATCATTTCTTGTGCGGAAAAAACGTGTGCATAAAGGGATTCAAGTGTATATCTGTCAATCCGCCCCAGCCAGGCAATCCAGGTTATACCCGGCACCAACGACGCTAACACGCACCGGAAGACTGTTATGCAAAAACAGATGGCAGAAGGGTAATGTAGATCAATTCTGTAGCACTCTGCTATTTTTTAGCAGTCAGAGTAATCACTAATTTATAATTAGCCTGATTGAATTATCATAACTAAATATTCATTCACCATAGTTTATCTGTCTGTATATA
>ERZ500997.27-NODE-27-length-67767-cov-11.566665_pt1 | contig 67767 bp, 64 predicted proteins | sample MGYA00248826_ERZ500997 | MGnify/ENA primary metagenome ERZ500997 (study PRJEB25958, sample SAMN03398524) | human skin metagenome | study: EMG produced TPA metagenomics assembly of the Human Skin Microbiome Metagenome (human skin metagenome) data set.
TAAAAATAATTTAAATAACAAATATTAAGGTTCTTACCATGGGCCATAAGAGTTTATTTATAACGTCTGCAACAGTCATAACAACACTACTATCAGCCCAGCTCTACGCAGCAGGATTTCAGCTTAACGAATTTTCTGCTGCAGGCTTGGGCAGGTGAAGGGGCTATGGGGATACTGCGGCTTCCGCCAGTCGAAATCCTGCCACCATGGCGTTGATGGACCGCCCAGCGTTCTCTGCCGGGGCTGTTTTTATTGATCCTTCTGTTACTCTTTCCGGTACCTCCGGAGCGGGTAATAGTCTGGATGCACACAATATTGCCCCTGAAACAGGAATCCCCAATATCCACTATATTCATCCTCTTAATGCACAATGGTGGGTCGGCGCTTCACTAACCAGTAATTTTGGGCTGTCAACTAAATTTGCTAATCACTACTCGGGAGTACCCTTCGCAGGTAAAACAGATTTGATGAGCGCTAACGTTAATCTGAGTACTGCTCATCGGTTTAACCGCCACTTTACCTTTGGCGTGGGTTTCGATGCAGTTTATGCACGAGCAAAAATCGAGCGTTACGCTGGCGAACTGGGTGCTATGCTACCTGCTGAATTACCCGTTTTATCGGCTAATACTCAAATAGCTCATCTTAAAGGAAACAAATGGGGCTATGGCTGGAATGCCGGGATTTTATACGAACTCAATGATAATAATCGCTTTGGTCTGACATATCGCTCTGAAATTAAAGTTGGCTTTAGTGGCAACTATAAGAGCACTATCCCGGCTAAATATAACTCAATAATTACCGCTTTTGGCCTGCCCATGGGTACTAGCGGTATCAGCATACCCGGTTCGCTCTCTTTACATCTGCCCGCAATCTGGGAAATTTCGGCATATCACCGACTTGCCCCGCACTGGGCGATTCACTATGGCCTTGCCTTAACTAGCTGGCATCAGTTTAAAGAGCTGAAAGCAACAAATTCTGATGGCCAGACGCTGTTTTATAAAGAAGAGGGGTTTCGTGATGCTTACCGTGTTGCCGCAGGCACCTCCTGGTATTATGACGATAACTGGACATTCCGCGCTGGTGTTGCCTTTGATGAAAGTCCGGTCCCGGCTGATAAGCGTTCTATCTCTATTCCTGATCAGGATCGCATCTGGCTGAGTCTTGGCGCCACATATGCCTTTAATGACAACACCTCTGTGGATATGGGCATATCGTACATGCATGGTAAGAAAGTGACCATCAGAGAGGGGGTTGATCTGGCCGCTACCGGAGCTAATAACGGAATACCTGTTCCTTACCTTTTTGATGCTTCTGGTAAAGCCTGGCTGTACGGGGCATCATTTAACTACAGATTCTGATGCACCGTATAACAGAGGCAGAACAGATAGTTGTTCTGCCATGATACTGGCCGCCTATGTGAAAATTGTTTATTTAAACCAGCATGGTAATGGCAGTGACGCGGCTTCAAACACCTTTACCATCCTGGCCGCAACATCATCAATAAGAGCCTGACGGCGCCGGAGGTGATACCAGCCCCCCTGCCCCAGACTGGCGGATCAAAGTCTGCCCTGTCACAGGCTGTTTTACCAGTCCCTGCTCAGTTCCCGGAATCAATATCCTCCAATTCATTCTTGATCACCTGAGCATTGGGGTTTTCCTCCGATGTCAGTTTTCCGCCATTCGCCAGGAAATCGTTACGCTGAAAATAAGCTTCACGTATAAAAAGATAAGGATCACTCGAATTACGCAGCAATCCATCGGTATCGAGAAGTTCAGCGCGCGTCTCAATCCCTTCGAGCATCCATTTACCTGCTGACATCCAGAACGTAAGCCAGCTTAGCGCAGGATAAAAATTATCTGCATAATTTCCGCCTTCCTGACGAAGCGTAAAGCTTCCATACATTGGCAATTGCACATAGGGACCATATCCGACACCGTAAGATCCTAGCGTTGTACCAAAACGCTGGCTTTGAGTCCGGGCCAGCTCAGTATTGGCTTTGCCCGCAACATCGATAAACCCACCAAGACCGAGCACACTATTTAAAAAGAAGCGTGTAAAATGTTTGCCGGCATCATTAATCTTTCCCCTGAAAAGACTATTTAACATACTGGCGGGTTCATCCAGGTTACCCAGAAAGTTGCTCAGTCCGGTACGTGCCGGAGCTGGCATATAGTTACGCCAGGCCACAGCCACTGGCCGCAAAACATAAGGATCTACCACGTTATAGTTAAAGTTGAACATAGCCCTGTTAAATCCCTCCAGGGGATCAGAGCGAACCTGAGTGTTTTCAGCAGGTTTTGATCCAGCACAACTAACTAAAAATGTGCTTGCCAGAGCAAGGCTCACCAGACGCAGATTCATCGCAGTTCTCCATGTACTTCTAGTTGCAGAGCACCCGCCATAACTGATACTAATTAATCTCAATAATCAACATCAGTGGATGGATAAGGTTACAGCGCCCTTTTCTTATCGTTTTCATACAAATTGCGGCTTTACCCTGCAATATGTGGCTCTGGCTGAAGCGAAATATTACGCCAGCCATTGTAATCAGTCAGATTAGCGCTATCGATTGTCAGTGATGTGAGGAAAATAGCCCAAAGACGATTCTTTCGTTCAGCCCGGCATGAAATGATGCCAGACACAGGAATATACAATATTCCTGCAACTGATAACATTTTTTAGCATTAAATGACAATAGTATTGTTGTAGCTGCTTATGTTGTTCCTGCTGCTTAGCTCACTAAATCATCGGATATTTTTTATAATAATTTATCATGAAGTTACTGCGGTGATTGACCGATAAGCATACTTGCAGGCGGGGAACAGCCAGCTACAACAGTGCTGGCCAGCTGCTAAGGATATTTTAACAAATCAATCAGATTATTTTCACCAAAAAGATGCAGCGCCCCTACCGCAACAAGATAATTACCTGGGGGCAACACCCGCAGATAGTGGGCCCAGCGGACATTACGATCATGAATTAACAGATCGCTTAGTTCATCACAAAATGTTGTTGGCAGCGTTATATCGGGAGAAGCCGGCGGAGCATCCAGCCACCAGCTGATCATAATTTGCAGGAGACGTGCGTTAGTCTGCCAGTGTAATAACGTATCCTCAAGCAGAGAAACCCCTCCGACAGGCAGAGCCTCCAGCAGGCTGAGCTGCGCCTCTGCACCTTCAAGTTCAATGACTGGCTGCTGTTGGCTATGCGCCGCATTTAATAACTGATGGTCAATTCCATAACAGGCATGCAACCCAAGTTGCTGAGCCTGCTGTGCTTGCAACATCAATGCAACCTGCCATGCTGGTAAAGACGATATACTTGCTATATCGATATTCAGCTGATGGCATATCTGGGATAATCGTTGCCAGCTGGCTTCGTCGATCTGCCGCTCAAGTGGCGCACAGGCAGTACTTTTGTCAAATGGAGATGCAGCGCTCATAATATCAGCTTCGACAATCAACGCATCAGCACGACAAAGTTTTGTTTGCAGGGCGCAAGGCAACGGCATCATATCGCACGTACCCATATGAATACTGCCAACCAGGTGAAACTGACTGCCATTAAACTGGACGTCCATAGCAGGCCAGCTATAACGTTCTGGCAGCATAGTTTTGAAAAAAGCCTGAATTGCCCGGCCGGCTTTACCCATGCATCCCTCACATCATTAGCGGTTAATTGTATTATGCTACCGATTAACGGCATCTTTGAACAGGTTTGAGGTCAGTGTTTCTGATGCGTGCGAAAACGTTGCAAGCGATTTGCGTTGGCTATGACAGTGATTGAAGAGAGTGCCATCGCTGCACCTGCAATAATAGGATTGAGCAAAGTACCAGTAAAAGGCCAGAGCACACCAGCAGCAAGCGGAATACTACAGATATTGTAGAAAAAGGCACCCAACAAATTCTGCTTCATGTTACGCAACGTTGCACGCGAGATTGCCAGCGCATCTGTCACACTACTGATATCGGGACGCATCAGGGTAATACCTGCACTTTCTATCGCAATAGCACTGCCACTACCCATTGCCATACCCAATTCTGCCTGCGCCAGAGCCGGGGCATCATTAATACCATCACCAATCATTGCGACCCGGTATCCCTGATGCTGGAGTGCGCCAATTGCCGCTGCTTTTCCTTCCGGGTGGACTCCAGCAATAACATGCTCTATACCTGCCTGTTTCGCCAGCGCCCGTGCCGTAGCCTCATTATCCCCTGTTAGCATCACCAGCCGATAACCCTGACTGCGCAACGCAGACAATGCCGGGATACTTCGGCTACGAAGCTGGTCACTGAGAATAAAGATCGCGACAGCCTGGTTGTCTGCCGCCAGAAACACAGGTGTAGCACCTGCTGCCAGGCTCGCGCAATGCGCTGCCTGAATCTGCGCTGTGTCAATCCCTTCCCGGCTAAGAAACTCACCACTACCTAATAACAGGTGGTGCCGATCCACCACACCACTTACACCCAGCCCCCCTCTCTGGCGGAAATGAGTGACTTCAGGTAGCACAGAATCCGGCGCCTGACGTACAATCGCCTGGGCCAGTGGATGACCGGAATTCTGCCCCAGCGCAGCAGCCCAGCGTATTGCCTGATGCAGGCTAACACCATGGCAGACCTCTGTTGCCACTACCTTTGGTTTGCCCTCAGTCAACGTACCTGTCTTATCAAATACCAGCGTGTCAATTTCACTGGCGCGTTGCAGAGCATCTGCATCACGCACTATCACACCTAACTCCGCAGCACGCCCAATGCCAGTAATGACTGCCATTGGGGTAGCAAGCCCCAGTGCACAAGGACAGGCAATAATAAGAGTAGTAGTAGCAACAACCAGGCTGTATATTAATTTTGGTTCCGGCCCCACTATTCCCCAGATAATCGCGCTGATCAGGGCGATTGCAATGACTGTCGGCACAAATACCGCTGAAACCCGGTCAGCCATCCGGCCGAGTTCACTCTTACTGCTTTGGGCCTGGCGCACCAGATGAATGATATGTGCCAGCATGGTATTTGTCCCCACCGCACTGGCACGAAACAGTGCACTTCCATCCTGTACCAGCGTGCCCGCACTAAGACGATCATCCACGCTTTTATGTTGTGGCAGCACTTCACCAGTCAGCATAGCTTCATCCAGCCAGACCTCACCCTGAACAATCACACCATCCACAGGCACCTTGTCACCGGGTGTCACCCGCAAGGTCATCCCTACATTCACCTGGTTTAAGGGACGCTGTTGTTCTCTGCCATTCTCTACCACGCGCGCAACAGGTGGGGCCAAATCTGCCAGTCGCTCCAGTGCGCCTGATGCATGCTGGCGGGCACGCTGTTCAAGTAAGTGACCAAGATTTATCAGACCAATGATCATCACACTGGCCTCGTAATAAAGATGACGTGCTTCAGGAGGAATATAACGCGGCCAGAGATTAACAAACAGTGAATAGAGCCATGCTATACCTGTACCCAGCGCCACCAGCGTGTCCATTGTTGTGATTCCACTACACAAGTTACGCCACGCATTACGATAGTAGTGACCTCCAGCCAGTATCATCACTACCAGTGTCAGCATTCCTGTCGCAAGCCAGCTTCGCTGGTTGCTGTCAGTGAGTATCATATTACTGCCAGTCATGCCCCAGATTATCAGCAAAATGCCTGTCAGCAGCGCTAAAGCTGACTGCCAGGCAAAGCGATACACCGAGTGAGCAGCCGAAGCGTGCTGTTTTTCCCGAAAGATAGTTTCATTCTTTACTGCCTGTGCCCGGTAACCCACCTTATTGACCGCCGAAACGAGCATCTCTGCATCGACAAAACCCAGCACCAGCGCGCTGCGATCACCAAGGTTAATCCTGACCTGTTTTACGCCAGCAACTCCATTAAGCGCCTTTTCTACCCGACCGACGCAACTAGCACAGCTCATGTCTTCAATCAGCAGATAATGCAGATTATCCGTGTTTAGTTCAGCCGGCTGGGCGGCTGTAACTACCTTCGGCCCGGACTGATGTTTTATGGGTAGGTCAGGCTCCCCCGGAACAATGTCTTCTGCCAGGGTAGCCTGATAACCGCTTTTTTGAATATCAGCAATGAGGGCCTCTGCCGTAGCAGTAGAGATAACCCGTGCCTGCTTTAACGTAACATCTGCCCTGGTAACATCATCGCGTCTTTCTAGCGTGGTTTTGACCCTGCCAGTGCAGTGGCTGCACGTCAGGCCCTCAAGATTAAGTCGTATTGTACCAGACATCATTCACCTCACCATCTGAACCTCAGATCTGCATCAGCGTAACGTGCTTACCGGCAATTATCAGGCTGCCCGCATAAGTGTAACGTTTTACGCATTACACAGTATGATTTCTGCGCCGGGCTATCACGGCCCTACAGAGGGTAAACCTTCCGGTAACGGGAAAGTCAACAGATACTCTTCCCATCTGATATCAGTCCCTGCACCACAGCCTTTAAAAGAGCAAATTTTGCGCACAATGTGCACAAGATGGTAGGATCAGAGCAGCCTTTTTTAAATCCCGGCTGTATCACCTGCAATGCAGCTGTCTGGAATAGTGTGATTCAGGAGCAGAAAAGATGAACATTAGTGACGTGGCCAAAAAAACGGGGCTAACCAAGAAAACAATTCGATTCTACGAAGAAAAGGGAATAATAACACCGCCAGCACGCCGCATAAACGGTTACCGTAGTTACAATACCCGGCACATTGAAGAGCTTTCTCTGCTACGTCAGACACGTCAGGCCGGTTTTTCTCTGGAGGAGTGCCGGGAGATGCTACAACTATTCAACAACCCAGCGCGTCGCAGCGCTGATGTAAAACAGCGCACGCTAAAGAAAATCACCGAAATTGAGAAACATATTGCCGCGTTGATTCAGATACGCGACCGCTTACTGGCACTAGCCACAGAGTGTCCGGGTGATGACAGCCACGACTGCCCTATCATTAATCACCTGGCCTGCAACACCGCAGAATGAATCTGTGGGAGATAATCGAGTAATGTTTATCTCTGGCAGGATAGTTGTTTCACATCATGGTAACATGACGGTTGCGCTTTATTGATGCGCAACCAAAACGTGAGGCTTTACCAACGATCTGGACAAGTTACATCGTCAACATAGATAAAAGACGGCTGTTATAAAATCTGTCAGTACAATAAAGCGTAAAGCAGACGGCGATATCTGGCCGCCAGTGCGTCACCTGTGCCTAACGCTGCCAGGATCTCCTGTAATGTTTTGCGTACCTGTCCGTCAGAGGCAGTCAGATCATCCTTCAGGAAAGTAAACAGCATATCCAGCGCTTCTTCATTACGTCCTACCTGATGTAACTGTACTGCCAGCATACATCCCAGCCCACAGTTATTAGGGTCGTCACTTAATTGCATCTGGAGTTGTTGAATTTCAGGCGTATCAGCCGCCTGTCTTAGCAAATCTATCTGAGCAATCAGTCCCTGATAACGCGTATCCTGATCCTGCAAAGGTACTGCCTGTAATACCCCCTCAGCATCATCACTACGATTTAAGGCAATCAGTACCTCTGCCAGTGAAAAACCAATTTCGCTGTTTTGCTCACTAAGCTGCCAGGCTTCTCTAAGTAACGGTAATGCTTCTAGCGGTTTACCGTCGTTGAACAGTGCTATCCCGGCTTGTGCTTTAATCTCTTCTGGTTTGGGCAACACGTTTTCCAGTAACGCCCGGATTGCATCTTCAGACTGAGGGCCCTGTAAACCATCTATCGGCTGACCATTCCGAAACAGATAGAGGGCAGGAACTCCCCGCAATCCAAATTGAGCCGCTATCAACGGTTCAGAATCACAATCGAGTTTAGCCAGAATTACGTGACCACTATGCTGCTGTGCCAGCCGCTCGAGCATGGGTGTAAGCTGTTGACAATGCCTGCTGTTCACTGACCAGAAATAAAAAAGTACCGGAACCTGCATCGATTTTTCCAGCATCTGGTGAAGATTGGATTCGTTAAGATTAACAATCGTAGCTTGTGATGACATACGTAGTATCTCTATTTAACTGAAATCCCCACTCTTATGGGGGTACTTACTGTAATGATCAAGGAGAAAATCAGTACAGAATTATTTTTTACACAATACGCGATCCTTAAGTACCGCCGGCATCAGGCGTAGCAGTGATACTGCCCAGGCGATAGGGGTAACAGGATAGCGCCGCCGTGGATATTTGCTTTCAAGAGCGTGCTGCAATGCAGGCAAAACCGCTGAAACAGGACGCGTAAGGTGTGAAATACTGCCGGGGTTTTTAACCGGCTCAGCAGCCTGTGCCTGCCAGACATTTTCAGTAAAACGGCTATCGATTGGGCCGGGTTCAATTAAGCTGACGTGAATGCCGCTGCCATAGAGTTCCTGCCGTAAGGCATCACTCCAAGCCTCAAGCGCAAATTTACTGGCAGCATAAGTGCCGCGGCCAGCAGTAACGACAAGCCCTAGCACCGAGCTGGTGTTAATTATTCGCCCCTCATCCTGTAATTGCATTGCGGGTAGCAGCTTCATCGTCAGTTGATGTGTACCGAACAGATTGGTGGAAAATTGTCGCTCCATCTGAACACGGCTGATGGCATCTAATTTCCCATATATAGCAAAACCAGCATTATTGAAAAGGCCATAGAGGCGATGGTTACAACGTTCCAGCACGGTATCTGAGGCACTGTCAACACTTTCCGGATCATCCAAATCAAGCTGAATGCCGTCAAAGCCGAGCTGATTCATACGAGCGACATCTGCTGGCTTGCGGCAGGCAGCCAGCACGTAATAGCCACGACTCAGTAAGTGGTTGGCAGCGGCTAGTCCAATTCCGCTGGAACAACCAGTAATAAGCACTGCTTTTTGCATAATGTTACCTGATGCAGCTTTATGCCACATTTGTTGATGCACAATTTGTCCAGTCAATGATTTTACCGCCATCCCGTCAGTAAACTCCTGTGCCTGAGGCACAACGGGAATACCATCCGGTTACCTTCACTCAGCACTAATCCAGATCCGTTGCAGACCCTCATCAGACCTGATTTTTTTGCCAGTACCTGACAAACAACACATAAGGCTGACTATGATGGCTGCTATTATTTGCCGGAGGTGTTGGTTACAAATTAAGAGTAACATACGCTGGAAGAAGGTCCAGTTGTGGGACGTAATACATTACAGCTGGTTTGATAAGACAATAGCTTTAAACCGCAGAGAACTGTGCCGGAACAACTATTCATTTAGTTGTTGTAACACCCATCCTGTGCTGTGCTGATAATCCTCTGGTAACATCTGAGTTAACGCTTTAACTGTCAGGCTGAGAACGGTGCGATCAGAATAACTGAGATTAAGATGGCCGACTTTGCGTGCTGGCCGCACCATTTTGTTATACCAGTGCAAATGCACCAGTGGCAGATCCAGCCACTGATAATTCAGCTCCGTACCTATCAGGTTTATCATCACTGAGGGTGAGCTGACTACTGGTACGGGTAGCGGCAAACTAAGAATTGCTCGCAGATGCAGTTCAAACTGGCTGATTGAGGCGCCATTCTGAGTCCAGTGACCACTATTATGTACTCGTGGAGCTAGCTCATTAATCATCAATTCCCCTTCCACGATAAAACACTCCATCGCCATCACCCCAATGTAGCCAAGTTTATCCATAATGGCAGAGAGCATCTGCTCGGCCTGCTGCTGAAGCCTGGCGTCTGGTTCGGCCAGTGCAACACTGGCGTACAGCATCCCCCGCTGATGCAGGTTGTATGTTAGCGGATAGAATACGGTGCTGCCATCACGACCTCTGGCGCCTATTAGGGAAACTTCACCTGAAAAATTAATAAGCTGCTCAGCCAAACAGGTACCATAACACGCCGCTGGCAACAGGTTAGTTTCATCCTTATGCACACGCCACTGGCCACGCCCGTCATAACCACCACTGCGCCGTTTAACAATGACCTCTTCACCCATACGGGTAAATATCTGTGGCCACTCAAGCGTTTCAGCGAGCGGCTGCCAGAGTGCAGTTGCCAGTTGTAGCTCATCCAATAGTTGTTTCTGCGTTAAACGGTCTGCAATAAGCGGAAAGATATCGCGATTTACAAAAGCTTCATGATGCGCCAGCCATTGAGTAAGTGCTGTTTCCGGCCAGCATTCAATTTCAGCCGTAACCACACTCTGCTCCACTGGCAGTGTTTCAGGCTTAGCATCTGGCCCGACAGGAAAAACGGTAATACCCAGCGGCTCACCCGCCTGGCGCAACATGCGACCTAACTGGCCATCGCCAAGGACACAAACTGACTTCATTTAGCCTCCCGTGGGTCCGAATTGTTAAGCACTTCATCAGTCTGACGTTGACGCCAGTCTGCCAGACGCTGTGACAACGTACTGTCATTAAGGGCCAGAATCTGAGCAGCCAGCAGAGCAGCATTAGCCGCACCAGCTTTACCAATCGCTAGCGTGCCAACCGGAATACCCCGTGGCATTTGTACGATAGAGTAAAGGCTATCCAGGCCACTCAGTGCCAGACTCTGAACAGGTACGCCCAGTACTGGCAGCAGAGTTTTAGCTGCCAGCATTCCGGGCAAGTGTGCGGCACCTCCGGCACCCGCAATAATGACCTGATAGCCGTTATCTACAGCCTGTTCAGCAAATTGATAGAGTTTATCAGGTGTGCGATGGGCAGAAATCACTCCAGCGTGATAAGGAAGTCTGAGGTTGTCGAGCATGCTGGCAGCATCACTCATGGTCGCCCAGTCACTTTTGGAGCCCATTACAATAGCAATTCGCACCGGGATGGCAGAAGAAAGCATGCGGATATGACCCCTGTTATTATCGAGCCTGCTATCAGGAGAGAAAGATACCCCAAGGCCAAAAGCAAAATCATAACACGTTCAGACCGCGTGGGAAACGCCTGCCCCAGCCGTCTGTCTGTGCCTGCTCTGCACACGCATCATACTTTACCAGCGAAAAGTTATTAACTCTGTCTTGGCAGGCGTCACTTTAATGACTGAGCCTGTTTCATTCCATGCGCCCAAAACGATACGTTCAGCATCAGCACCATTAATCCGCAAATGGTGAACCGCCGGACGATGGGTATGCCCATGAATCAAACGCTGAACCCGGCAATTCTGCATCACTTGTTCCACTGTCTGCTGGCTGACATCCATAATTTCTAAGAATTTTTGCTGCTTGGCAGCCTTACTGTTAGTCCGTATCCGATTACCAATCATCAGACGCAAAGAGAAGGGCAAACAGCGATACAAGCGCTGTAACCAGCGCTGATGTACCACACGGCGAAAACGCTGATAACGCTTATCATCCGTGCATAGCGTATCACCATGCATTATCAGCGCTGGCTGACCATAAAGATCGATCACCTGTTGTGCCGGTAGTAATCGTAACCCTGACTGACTGGCAAACCGCTTTCCCAGCATAAAATCACGATTACCATGAATGAAATAACAGGGGATCCCAGTGGAACTTAAGCGAAATAGTGCAGCAGCTACCTGCTGGTGAAGTGGGCTGGGGTCGTCATCGCCAATCCACGTATCAAATAGATCGCCCAGAATATAGAGTGCGTCCGCACAACACGCTTCCCGCTCTAAAAAAGCAATAAAACCGGCTGTAATCGTCGGTTCTTGCGGTGACAGATGAATATCTGAAATAAACAGTGTGGCAGACATTATTCAGTGACAGTCACTTTTTCAATAATAACATCCTCTTTGGGAACATCCTGGTGAACACCGTTACTCCCGGTTGCCACAACTTTAATTTTATCGACTACATCTTCCATACCCTCAACCACCTCAGCAAATACGCAATAGCCCCACCCTTGCAGGCTTTTATCACGAAAATTCAGAAAATCATTGTCCTTTACATTAATAAAGAACTGGGCGGTAGCTGAGTTCGGTGCCTGAGTACGAGCCATAGCGAGAGTACCACGGGTGTTTTTCAAACCATTGTTGGCCTCGTTTATAATCTCTTTTTCGGTGGTTTTTAGCTTCATGCCTGGCTCATAACCACCACCCTGAATCATAAAATCCTTGATAACACGATGAAAAATGGTGTTATTGTAGTGGCCTGCCCGGCAGTAATTAAGGAAGTTCTCAACAGTGATAGGCGCTTCTTTTGCAAAAGTTTTAATCACAATATCGCCGTAATTTGTCTCGAAGGTGACCATCTGTTTGTTCCCATAAGGTTAATATTGACATGAATACTGCCAGCCTCCCCAGGTTCTGGGAGAATTAACACTGACTTATATCACAGATTGTTACTGTGAGTCAGTTATTCGTCTTTACGCAGAGATTGCTATTTTGCATGGCGCCCGGCGTCACAATCGTTCACAATGGGCACTTTCTCGACAACCTGTTTTACTTTGTAACCCTGACCGGGATTTCTTAATGTTAAAGATTTTTAATACGCTGAGCCGTCAGAAAGAGCAGTTTAAACCCATTCACGCAGGGAAAGTAGGTATCTACGTATGTGGTATTACCGTTTACGATCTTTGCCATATTGGTCATGGTCGTACTTTTGTCGCATTTGATGTGATTTATCGTTATCTGTGCTATCTGGGTTACGAAGTGAACTATATACGTAATATCACCGATATAGACGATAAAATCATCAAACGCGCTGGCGAAAATGGTGAAACGATAACAGCGCTGACTGAACGCACAATTACCTGGATGCATGAGGATTTTGCTGCACTGAATATCCTGCCACCCAGCTCAGAACCCCGTGCTACCCACCATATTGATGAAATCATAGCGCTTACTGAGCAGCTGATTGCCCGCGATCATGCCTATGTCGCCTCTAATGGTGATGTTATGTTTGCCGTAGATAGCGATACAAATTATGGTCAGCTTTCACGGCAGGATCTGCAGCAACTACAGGCAGGTGTACGTATCGAACTTTCTGATGTTAAACGTAATATCATGGACTTTGTGCTGTGGAAAATGTCAAAAGCAGGTGAACCCGGCTGGCCGTCACCGTGGGGCTATGGCCGTCCTGGATGGCATATTGAATGTTCAGCAATGAATCGCAAACAACTTGGTAACCACTTCGATATCCACGGGGGTGGCGCTGACTTGATATTCCCCCATCATGAAAACGAAATCGCCCAGTCTACCTGTGCCCAGGAAGGTCCCTATGTCAATATCTGGATGCACTCGGGGATGGTGATGATTGATCGCGAAAAAATGTCAAAATCGCTCGATAATTTTTTCACAGTGCGCGATGTACTACAGCACTACGATGCTGAGACTGTGCGCTATTTCCTGATCTCCGGGCACTACCGCAGCCAGCTAAATTACAGTGAAGATAATCTTCAACAAGCGCGTGCGGCATTGGAACGCCTGTATACTGCACTGCGTGATACTGACGACAACACCGTGGTAGCTGACGGTGCATACTATGAGGCACGTTTCCGTTCTGCAATGGACGATGACTTCAACACACCAGAGGCCTGTTCAGTACTGTTTGACCTGGCGCGTGAAATCAACCGCGCCAAAGCTGAAGATATCATTCTAGCCAACAGGCTGGCGGCGCGCCTGCGTCAGCTCGGTTCAGTGCTGGGACTTCTCACCCAGAAACCCGAGCAATTTCTGCAAAACCAGCAGGGTCATAACACTGAGGACCTGGCGAAAATTGAAGCGCTGATCAAAAAACGGCTTGATGCACGTAAGGCGAAAGAGTGGGCAACTGCTGACCAGGCCCGCGAAGAGCTTACTGCAATGGGTATTATTCTGGAAGATGGTCCTCAGGGCACCACCTGGCGGCGCAAATCTTAGAAATAAGCTTCAGATGATTTTTGCCAGAAAAGCTGAATAACTCGTGTATCCAGTCTTCATAACGTCCAATAAACCTGGAAAGCAGCCTGGATCCCATTTATCACCATTGGTATTATCCGCTGAGTCCAACCGCCAGAGTCAGTTATCTGTAAATAACCAGCCCCCGGCGGCGGGCCGGCAACAATGCTCCAGTCTATTTACCGGCTAATGCACCAAAATGGCAGGAGTGTGATTATATCAGTCTGCACGCTAACAGAATTTAGTTTGTAATGGTAACGCTAACGCCATCATAGCTTACCGTCTGACCAGACTGGATTTTGCAGCGTTTGCGTGTTTCCACAACACCATCGACAGTCACCTGTCTGGCAGCAATCACGCTCTTAGCTGCCCCACCACTCTCAACCCAGTTTTTTAGCTTAAGCAGTCTGCAAAGTTCGATATGCGACGTGCCTTTCAATGAAAATACCACCACTATTCCACCAGATCAGTATCAAATGATTCGCAGGCTTGCAGAGTATTTTGGATCAATGTAGCAACCGTCATCGGGCCTACCCCCCCAGGCACTGGCGAGATGTAAGAGGCACGTCGGGCTGCCTCCTCATAGATAACATCACCAACAACTTTACCGTTTTCCAGCCGATTGATACCCACATCAATGACAATAGCACCAGGTTTTATCCACTCACCGGGAATGAAGCCCGGCTTACCTACCGCCACTACCAACAGGTCCGCATGGCTGACATGATGACGCAGGTCACGAGTGAATCGGTGAGTAACCGTGGTAGTGCAGCCCGCAAGGAGTAATTCCATACTCATTGGCCTGCCCACAATGTTTGAAGCCCCAACCACCACAGCGTTCAGACCCAGCGTTTCTATTTGATAGCGCTTCAACAGAGTCACAATGCCATGTGGTGTACAGGGACGCAGACGAGGAACCCGCTGGCACAAACGGCCAACGTTATAGGGATGAAAACCATCAACATCTTTTTCTGGCCTGATACGCTCCAGCACCTTCAGATTATCGATGCCTGCGGGTAGCGGAAGTTGTATCAGAATGCCATCTATCTCCTGATCATGATTTAGCTCATCGATCAATTCCAGTAATCTGGGTTCGCTGGTACTGGCTGGCAGGTCATAAGAGCGTGAGAGAAAACCTACTTCCTCACAGACCTTCCTTTTGCTGGCGACATATATTTGTGAGGCCGGATTATTGCCAACCAATACTACCGCTAACCCAGGCCTGCGCCTGCCTGTTGCAAGGCGCTGCTTGACTGTTGCCGCCACTTCCCGACGCACTTGCTGGGCAACGAATTTGCCATCAATAATTTCTGCTACCATCGACACGAGCGTCCATCTGTTGAAAGTTAATTATATATGACATTTATTTTGGCAGAAGTGCGTGCCACTGTCAGGCAGAGATTAGTATCACAGCAATACAGGATGATTTTTAAGAAAAACATCACCACAAGGAGCGCCCTGTTGTATATCCGTTTGTCAGTCTGAAGAGCACGTAAGACATTAATCACAAAAAACCAAGGTTAAAATCATGATGGTTTATATTTCCCCGCAGAACCATTTTGCTGTCTTTAACGCACTTTTGAGAGAACATAAAACCTGCACTCTCATTTTATCTTCTCCTGTGTGACAATATTCATCTGCATTATTGCTTTGATTGACTCAGATAATCATTCAGAAAATATCCGGCATTACCCTCTGAGGATAATCCGCTGCTGTAGTATATATTGTACGGGGTATCTTCACCCGGCAGATAAAGCTCTCCGTAGTTATATTTGTAGAGTACCAGCACCACAAACTTTTTCCCATTATGCTCTATACTGTAATCGCTCCGGCCGGGCTTTTTCTCAACAGACATTACCTGAATTTTCTTGTCCCAGGCGTGATCAATATTTGTTATTTGTACCAGAGCAGTATGATCATTGCGGGGGCCATATCGCAGGGTCCAAACCTGGATACCTTCAGTTCCTCTCCATGCTTTCACCACATGTGCCGCTCCGAGCCTGATGGTATTATCGGCTGCCACAGAGACGTGTAACATCATGGTTGTCGCCACGGCCAGTATAATGATAGTCATTTTTTGGAACATTTTATCTCCTTGTTAATTATTATATTCCAGTCAATGCCTTCGGAGGGTGCCCTCAGTTTTTCTATGAAAACCTCGCCAATTACACAGGCACGAACTCACAGATAACAGCCGTCAGCTATATACTCCGTCAACTTTCACTTAGCGCTATCCGTGCTTTTCGATAGCCTCCACTTTTGCAATCCGACGTCTTTTTGTAACCTCAGCCCATATTTCTGGCGTATTTTTTATAATCACGTTTTGTAAAAAATAAGGAATCTCTGTTCCTGTAACCATGTATACCTCCTGTTTTACTGCTTATAACATCGGCAGTTACTGACTATGTCCACTAAAAAACGTTGACTCGACGTACCGTAACCTTAATAATCCGAACCAGACAGACTGCGCCCTTAGCTCAGCTGGATAGAGCACCGGCCTTCTAAGCCGTAGGTCGCAGGTTCGAATCCTGCAGGGCGCGCCAATTAAATCAAGTGGTTAACATAGTTTGTGGTCATTTTAAACTATTAACAGGTGTCTTAACGGGTGTCGCAAGGAGAATAACAGGACTTAACAAACGATTTTTTGTTAAATGGGTATGTTTAAAATGATGTTGATCTCATGCAGGAAGCTTCTTGCAGCCAGTCTCTTCTGTCTGCCGTTACTCTCACCATTACCCTCACTGGCTCTCACACCAGCAACCCCGGAAATCGTCACAGGCTTTTCCCCTGACGGCTCCGCAAGACAGCTTGTTCTGGAAACAATAAATGATGCAAAGAAAAGTATCCGCATGATGGCATACTCTTTTAACCTGTCGTGCAGTTCCGCGCTTGTTTCTTGTCCGCTGTTCCAGACGATTGCCTAATTCTTTTGCCTTCCCGTGTAAAAAATGACAGTGCTATACTCTACTTCTGACAGTGATCGACATAATGTTTTTCCTTCTGTCTGCTCACCCGCGCTCGCGCTCGCATTACGGTTCAGGGATGGATTTGAGACATATTCTATACATGCAGATTTCAGCACAAGATATTTGCCGGAATTGCCACTTGTCCGGCGACCAGTAAGCTCGCCCTTTTTAATCAGCTTGCTTACGGTACTTTTCGATACCTGAAGGTAATCAGCTGCCTGAGCAAGTGTCATTGGCTTTTCATCATTCATAATTCCCTCTGCTATTTTTAAATTTCTGAAATTATTTCTATCCATCAGGTAATGGGGTTGTGCTGTCTTTGATCGATTTGATTTAACATTATTCAATTTTGTATGCGGGTATACCTCGTCAGTTAAAACGCTAAAAGAAACCCCGGCAGTACCGGGGTTAGGGATCAATCTCTGAGTTTCTCAATTTATTTTATCATCAGTGGTCTGACTGACTCAATCCGGTCTTACTTTAAAAAGATCACATCTGGAAAGTTTATAAGCTTTGCCAAAACTGCAATAGCAAAGATTGTCAAGTTTACGCAGGATTTTTTGAGATTTGTAATAATTGATACCCAAAATTACTGTTCCCCCTCCCAGCAGTATTCCTATAGATATTGGATCATGCCGGGTATTCAGAAAGTAGTTTGCAACTAGGGCAAATACGCCGTAGCCAGTAACACACACTTATCCATTTATTAGTGGTAGTGTTTTCAAATTCCTTTTCTAGTTTTCTTACAACATCTATATCTATTGGTGGCCGTTTTATATTACTTTCTTTCATATTGCATCCCTTTCTGCCGTGTCCAGTTCCTGTACAACCGGGATAATATAAGTACCTCAGACATAAAAGTCCCACCCGGCTTTATCTGAAATATGATACTAAATTATCTGCACGTCTGACGTATGTAATCAAAGTCAGGGCGTGGGTTCAGTACCTTTTTGTACTAAAGGTAATCCATAAAAACAGGATTAGGTAAGCGTGCTCATATTGAAATCGAATGACCAAAAAGTGATCTTTGTTAACCCGATTACTCAATTATAAAAATAAGGATTAGAAAATATGCAGGTTATAGCAATAGTGCTTTATATCGCCATAGCACTGGTTCAGCTTGCCGCCATAATCAGTGCGATGGTGGACTGGACTGGATTGGCATGAATGTTTTTTTCGCGCTAACTATCGGGTTACTAGTGTACTGGTGGATTTTGTCATTTATCCCTTTTCTGGGGTCAGTTCTGGGAGTAATGGGCGCCGTGCATGGATGGGGCTGGGAATGGTGGCAGGCGGGTTTCCTATTCTTCGGCAACTTCATACTTATCCTGCTTTTTGGCGGTTTAGAACTGATATCGGAAAAACTAAAACAACACTGGTAATGACCACAGGACTGTAATGCAGTCAGGGTTCAGACCAGGACTTTGACTAACGGAGACAAAACACAATGAAATATATTACAGCAATTCTTGTAACACTGCCTTTTTCAGCACTTTCAGCAACTCACTGTTTTTACAATCTGTCAAACGTTGACGTCTGCAAACAAGCGGCCAAAATGGCAAATGAAATAAAATCGGATTTGCCATTGAATGTGTCCAAGGATGTCAGCCTTTATGCTGTTGAGGTAAAAGATAATAAGCTAATTGCTTATGTCAGATTAAATTATAGTGAATATGATGCTTTAAAAATTTATCCATGGGCAAAAAAATCATGGGGGTTCTTTAAAAATCAATGGAGAGACACTGTCACAGCTTTTGCTTGTGGAGATGAAAATAGTTTGAAATCTTTCGTCAGAATGGGCGGCGAGCTGCAATATATTTATTCTTTCATCAACGGCGACCCATACGACAGTTTCAGCATCGTCTATTGCAAGTAAAGCCTCTGACTACTTCCCAGAAGAGGAAAGCGTTGTTTTACAGCCTGCTCCGACAGTTTTAACTTTGGTGCAAAGTCTGACTTGCAAAGCAATATGGCTTTAGGGAATTAGCTTCTTACCCATCATTTGCAATTTTCGGTTTGTCTTTGTGCTTCAGACAGAAGTCAGTACGGTCTTCACAGTATTTCTGATCGATCAGGTTACATAATTCTTTACTGGCTTTCATCCATAATTCCCCGGCAAATACGTATTTACCCTGACATTCATAGTACATTGCTTTTTCTAAAATCTGTTAGTAAACCCGGCAGTGATTTTTCATAGTATTTTTCTTCATAAAATTTATCTGATAGAGTTCCAGCTTCAAAAAATATCGCAACCGTAATAACTCCTGTAAGGATTTAGACTAAAAAGAATGTAGCTACATTCTCAATATACATTTATCCGAATCTTATATATCTCATTACATACCTGAGAGTTATAAAATATTTCTTTTCAGGATTAATAGCAAAAAATCTATTATTTATATAAACTAGTGATTTATGCTCATAAGAGCATAGTATTGCAACCAAACCAAAGTCACGATAAAACTCGCGTATGCTTTTTATATCTAGAGTTTTCCACCTAACCACTTGTCTCGAATTTATAAAAATTACTAACTAGATCATTACCAAAATTCAAATCGAAATGATCTGGTTTCTTCAAAAGGAAAACCCATATTTTATAAGATCAGATATTCTGACCACCATTTTTATCAAGGAGTTTTCTGCGATGAGTAGGAGTCTCTGCGAGATCTGGTTCCAAACCGGTAACACATAATTTGCAGCTTTCCCGGCTTACGAATCTGATTAAAACACAGTGCAGGGATTCATCCCTGCTGTTTGTACTGTGCAGTTCATATTCCTGCAAGCGCCTTTCTTTGCGAATTTATTTGCCCGGTTTAATAATATGCTGATTATGATAAAAAATGCCATTATTCAGATAACTCAATATCAAGACTGTTTAATAGCGATACCGCTTCAGGCAAGGTGAATTTTGCATTTTTAATATTGTTATGAAAGATATTGATACTGTAGTTTACAGAGTCAGTAAAGTTGGCATCCGTCAAATTAGTATGATGAAATGTGCTGTGTAACAGGTCACTCCCGGTGAAGTCCACTCCCTGACAATCAGCTTCGTTGAAGTCAGCCTCGTGAATACGGCATTCTGCCATTTTTACTTCAGTCAGATTCAGGCCGAAGAAGGAACTGTCATTAAGAATACAGCGTTCGAACGCAAACGATACCGCCATTTTTACTGAGGGCCAGCTAGCACTGGTCCAGTTGATACCTAACATCTTGCAGCCGATAAATTTTACATCCATAAAGCTGCTTTGCGGTAGCTGAAGCAAACTTAAATTACAATCAATAAATTCGCATTCACTGAATTTACATTGGTGAAACACTGCTTCAGTAAAATTAGACTGCCGGAAGATACACTCTTCGAATCGCATCCGCTTGTGAACCTGCATGGAGTAATTCTGATTATTAAAAATTTCTCCGACGTATACTTCTTTTGTAAATTGATCGTTCTGCATCAATACTCACCTAGTTGATCAGTGGTTTTCAGATAACATATATTCTTCATTCTCACATGGCACCGGCTAGTAGCTGCGTGAAAAAGTGACTCACTGAACACGTTATATTGTACGCTCTCGTCATATCATTCATACCACCTTCACTGCGAAATATCATAACAGCCAGAGACGCAACAAGCTTCTTTTCATGCTGGCGCTGATTATGATCAAATTCTGTAACACGGGTCCGGTCTCTGAGCAACCAGCCGGTCAGCTATCCAGCGCCCGGCCGGCCCCGGAGGAGTACGGCGTGACCATACCGCATCCACCTGGATCTTTTGTGGCCACCCCCTGACTGGCAGTTCAGTTAACTTCTGATGGCCAAACTGTTTGACCAGCCAGCAGGGGAGTATACTCCAGCCAAACCCTTGTTCTGCCATCTCTAACAGAATTAAATAAGAAGGTGCAAACCAGCTGGCATGTATAGCGGGTAGCGAAAACTTTTCTGTATAAGTATTCAGACGTAGCTGACGCACTGAACGCAAATCAGCCTCAGTAACCTGAGACTGACGGCAAAGCCGATGACTATGATGAAGGTAGATCGCCATTTGTGCTTCTACCTGTAGCCGCGCAGTGACGACATCTGTTGGATAGGCTGGCTGTACACGAATAACGCCAAGGTTGGCCCGCTGTTGTTGCAGCAGTTCAATAACATCTTCATCCTCAGCGATCAGACATTCAAATTCTATATCAGGATATCGTTCAGCAAATTCTCTCAGTAGCTGCTCATGGTAGTTGGCCTGCCAGAAGTCAGAAATAGCGAGTGTCAGGCAGGGTTCCACCTCACCTGAGAGTCTGACTGCTAGCTCATCCAGCCTGGCGCCAGCCTTAAGAATCTCCTTTACCTGTTCCAGTGCCCGCCTGCCTTCACTCGTGAGCGCCGATGCCCTCCCCTGACGATGAAATAATAAAAATCCCAAATCACTTTCCAGATTTGCAATGGCGGTACTAATAGTGGACTGACTTTTACGCAGTGCACGGGCCGCCGCAGAAAATGATCCGCTTTCCGCCGCCTGCACAAAAGCTTCCAACGATTCCGGTGAGTAACGCATTTATCTATCGCTTTTATCGATGAGTATTAATTTTATTTTAACAAAACATCAGCAGATAATATTGTTTTTGCCGGAGGCATACCATGCGTACCCGATCATTAACAGAAAGAATAATTCACGCTGTTTTTTATGAGATAGTAGCAATATTCACGCTTTCCCCGATTGTGGCTTTAGTTATGAATAAGCCTTTTTTCCAGATGGGAACACTGGCGGTGCTGCTCGCGACAATTGCTATGATATGGAATATGATCTACAACGCCGTGTTTGATCGTTTTTACCCTCCGGGTACTCCACGATCACCGCGGGTACGTGTGTTGCATGGTTTGGGTTTTGAAGGGGGATTCATTTTAATAGGAGTCCCCCCGGCAGCATTGATGCTTAATATCAGTTTACTTCAGGCGTTTATGCTGGACATCGTTTTCTTTTTGCTCTTTCTCCCCTATACCATTATCTACAACTGGATATATGACCGCATTCGAGCACACATCATAACGAAGATGCAGTCTGGTCAATGATCTGTTCCTGCTTCAGCTAAGATGGGCTGGGGATGACTCAGCGAATATACAATTTCATTTGCAGGTTCAAAACTGCTGGCATCCAAGGGGCTGTGCTGCTCGATATAACTTTTCAATATCTCATTAATAGCTATACCTGTACTGACAAAACCAAGTCGGTTATCAAGGACAGGATAATCTGCTCCGCCAGCAGCAAGATAATCTATGGTTGCCAGACGATAGATTTTATCAGGGTTTAGCGGCCATCCATCGATTTTTATATCGTGAACATCTTGACCATCCGATACCAGACTGACATTGGCAAACTGAGTATAATTCTTCGTACCGTTGACAACATGAGTAAGGTATTTTTTCACCTCACGGCCATCCATTTCCACATACGCTAAAGTGCTTTTGAACGGCAGCATTTTAAGTATGTCGCGATAACTGATATCACCATCCCTGATCGAATCACGAATGGCTCCGCCATTGATTAACGCGAAATCAGCATTGGCCTTTTCCCTCATCGCCGTCAGCAATAAACGAGCCAGGTTGGTCTGTTCAGTACGGACTTTTCTCCGATCTCCCTCAAGATGACCCTTAACATGACCAATCTTGGCATCGAGCAATGACTCACCCTTCTCCTGAAACGGCATCAATAGCTTTTGCATTTCTGGGTCCTGTGCGGCGGGTTTAGTATAATTTACCCAAGTAGCAGTACCATCAGAATTAATCACTTTGTGTTTCAGATTGACCGGTATCAGTTCATAATGCTCAAGCTGTAGTTTGCCGTTGCGAAATGTAAAATCAGCCCGGCCAACATACTTACCCCATTCACCAGCCTGAACAATCCAGGTACCGTTTTGTTTATCCGGCAGGCAGGGTGTACCTGGGATGTAGTCTTTCTGCGTATGATTATCATTTTCCATGCAAACTGTTTGCTGAGTGTGTCCACCGACAATCAAATCCAGAAAACCTGTTGGTAGTTCACGTGCCATACTGACATCACCCGGCGCTTCCAACCCGTGCTTGCCATCGTCGTAATGTCCCATATGGGTGGCAGCAATGATGACGTCTGGTTTTACTGTGGTGCGTAACGTTTCTACAACCTCTCTCGCCTCGGTGGCGGGTTTATGCAATTCGATATCCGATAGATTTCGCGGATCACTTACTTTAATTGTGTCATCAGTGGTCAGCCCGATGACGGCAATTTTTAGCCCGGATCGATCAAACACTGCCCACGGCTGGAACAGACGGTGGCCAGTGCTTTTTTGGTAAATATTTGCCGACAATAATGGAAACGTCGCCCACTTCTGCTGTTGTCGCAGTACCGACGATGGATTATCAAACTCATGATTACCAAGCGCCATGGCGTCATAACCAGCCAGACTCATTCCACGAAAATCGGGTTCAGCGTACTGCATATCCGATTCTGGTATCCCGGTATTAATATCACCAGCAGAGAGCACCAGCACCGAGCCACCATCTGCCTGTACCTCCTACGTATCTTATCTATTATGGTTTTTTGTGCAGCCAGCCCATATTCACCATACTCATCTGGCCAGAAATGGCCATGGAGATCATTGGTATGTAACACATTGAATTTATAAGTTTTGTCTTCTGCCCAGCCGCTGGCCAGAAAGGGAGTTATTGATAGAGAAATTGCCAATCCGATGATAATACTTCGCTTGATCTGTTTCACTACTGCTCTCCTTACTTAAATTTGTAGGTAATTTTTACCTAGATCAGCGCTGACAAATCCAAAACTTGATTTTTAGCGATATAACACATCACTACTCTTTATTTCCGCCTCTGATACGCCGTACCACTTGATCAATCCGGCATAAAGGCGCCATAAAAAGTTAATCAGGTCCGCTGATACAGTGAGTTTAAACGTCAGTCATTATGTCAAAGTAAGCTCTAATCGGAAGGCAGAACAGTTCACAACTGATCGTATTTTAATCATATGAGCTGATTCATTGATTTTGATACTATAATGGTCCTAAGAAGAATTGAGATTTTTTAGAAAGAATTCGTAATGTAAGTAATCACTAATATCAATTAATTAGATATTTCACATTGACGAAAAATAATTTCTATAATTTTTCATAAAAAATAGTCACGAATATCTGAGTTATATGTGATTATTTCCAGTTTTTATTCAGTAAAATCAATGAAATTTTTGATATTACTCTCTGATACGATATTTAGTAATCAATGACAGGACAATTTATGATTTTATCTGGCTTGTCGTCTTAAATGGTGAGTGTTAAAAATTTTAAATCAAACTGAAACCTACCAGCGAGTCTGTTTATACACAGTTAATAAAGGAGGCCGGGATGCATCATGCCACACCCCTCATCACCACCATTGTGGGTGGATTGGTTCTTGCTTTTCTGTTGGGAATGCTGGCTAACCGGCTGCGTATTTCTCCACTCGTGGGATATCTGCTGGCTGGGGTGCTGGCTGGTCCATATACACCGGGATTTGTTGCCGATACCAATCTGGCGCCTGAGTTAGCTGAGCTTGGGGTAATTTTGCTTATGTTTGGTGTAGGGCTGCACTTCTCCATGAAGGATTTAATGGCGGTAAAGTCAATTGCCATTCCCGGAGCAGTACTACAAATTACCGTAGCAACGCTGCTGGGCATGGCCTTATCGACTTTTTTGGGCTGGTCTCTGCTGGCGGGTCTGGTATTTGGCCTGTGCCTTTCAACCGCCAGTACCGTTGTTCTGCTCCGTGCACTGGAGGAACGGCAACTCATTGACAGTCAGCGTGGTCAGATGGCCATTGGCTGGCTGATTGTCGAAGACCTAGTGATGGTGTTAACGCTGGTCCTGCTACCCGCCATCGCCGCCATGCTTGAAGAGGGTAAAGCCAGCTTCGGTTTACTGGCCGGGGATTTACTGTTTACCATCAGTAAAGTTGTGGCTTTTATGGTTCTGATGATGGTAGTTGGCCGCCGGATAGTACCGTGGATTTTAGCGCGTAGCGCCGCTACTGGCTCGCGGGAACTTTTCACTTTGTCTGTGCTCGCGCTTGCACTTGGCATTGCATTTGGCGCGATCGAGCTTTTCGATGTCTCATTTGCATTAGGCGCTTTCTTTGCAGGTATGGTACTTAATGAATCAGAGTTAAGTCAGCGTGCTGCTCACGATACCCTGCCACTGCGAGATGCCTTTGCTGTTCTCTTTTTTGTTTCTGTCGGCATGTTGTTTGACCCAATGATTCTGATTGAACGACCACTGGCAGTACTTGCCACGTTGACAATTATTGTAGTGGGGAAATCAGTTGCCGCTCTATTTTTAGTTCATCTTTTTGGTCACTCAAAACGTACTGCTCTGACCATTGCCGTCAGTCTGGCTCAGATTGGTGAATTTGCTTTTATTCTTGCAGGGCTGGGAATTACTCTTGGCATCATGGAAGCTGAGGGACGTAATTTAGTGCTCGCTGGGGCAATTTTGTCGATTATGCTCAATCCGGTCCTCTTCGCACTTCTTACACGTTATCTGGATAAAAATGAAACCATTGAAGAACAGACACTGGAAGAAGCGGGTGAAGAAGATATTCAAATTCCAGTTGATATCTGTGGTCATGCAGTAGTCGTTGGCTATGGCCGGGTGGGAAGTCTGCTTAGCCAGCAGCTGATAGCATCCGGTATGCCCGTTGTGGTAATAGAAAATAATCGCACGCGTGTGGAAATTTTGCGTGAACAAGGCATAAGGGCTGTATTAGGCAACGGTGCTCGTAGCGATATTATGGAGCTAGCCCGGCTCGACTGCGCCCGCTGGTTATTACTTACTATACCAAATGGCTATGAAGCTGGAGAAATCGTCACTGCTGCCAGAGAGCAGCGTCCAACTATTAATATCATCTCACGTGCCCACTATGACGATGAAGTAGAATATATTCTGGAACGCGGGGCAAACCATGTTGTCATGGGTGAGCGAGAAATAGCAGGCAGTATTCTAAATAAGATGATGGAGCAGGAAAATGCTGCAACACAAAGCCTGTCCGTATAAAGACAAAAGGTACGATTAGCACCGGAAGATGTCTCTCAGCGCCTTCAGGCTTAGCAATGCCCCCCGGCGCTTATGAGCTGGCTAATGGCCAGCTAACATCGGTGTGTTTGAGTGTCTGTTTCAGCCGGAAAAGTGGATTGCGCGAGATATAGTCGCGATTATCACCAGCTGTTATAACCTGTCTCTACAGAGTATCAAAGCAGCGCTTTCTGCCATCATATTCGATTCAGAGAATACCCGGCCGCCTGACCTTTCTCCAAAATATTATCTTCTGTTTTATCAGTGAGATAGCCAAGGAGTCACCAGCTCAGCCATCATAGTAATGTGCTGTGCATCATCATTTAACGCGGGTATATAGTGGAAATGTTTGCCGCCTGCATTAAGGAAAAAATGCCTGTTTTGTTCATTAATTTCTTCCAGTGTCTCCAGACAATCAGCAGAAAATCCAGGGCTTATAATCTGGAGATGTTCCACTCCAGCCGCCGGCAGGCTTTTAATAACCTCATCAGTGTAAGGCTGCAACCACGGTTCGCGCCCAAAACGGGACTGAAAAGAAATTCTAACCTGATCCTCTTCCAGCCCCAGTGCAGCCACTAGTGCCTCGGACGTGTCACGACAGCGTTTGGGATAATCGTCTCCTTCCTCTGTAAAACGCTGCGGAATGCCGTGGTAAGAAATGACCAGCACATCGGGCTTGCCATGCTGAGAAAAAGCCCGCTCCACAGATGCTTTTAATGCCATTATGTAGGCGATATGGGTAGCGTAATCGCGAATGAAATGAACTTCAGGCAGAGAACGATAAGTAGCGAATACACGGGAGATACCATCCCAGACTGCGGCAACCGTTGAACAGGAAAACTGTGGATAAAGTGGCAACACTACCAGCCGGGTGACGCCCTGAGCAATCAAATTATCCAGTGCCGTTTTTAGTGCCGGATTGCCGTAAGTCATACCCAGTTCAACCGGGCATCTTAGTTTTTCTCTCAATGCCACGCACTGACGCTGACTCCAGACCAGTAGTGGCGATCCATCTTCCATCCATATTGAGGAATACAGTTTTGCAAGACGTAGCGAACGTATGGGCAAAATGCCAGCATGCAGGACTGGCCACCAGATCCAGCGTGGCAAATCTACCACCCGTTTGTCACTAAGAAATTGTTTCAGATAACGTCTCACCGCTACAGGCGTTGGCGCATCAGGCGTACCCAGGTTCACTAGCAGGACACCGGATTTATCTTGCCTCATTGTTATTCCTTAGCAAAAAGCAGTTATACCCACAAACAACACAGGTATGAATGAGAACATATAGCAATTGTAACGAAATAAAACCGGAGTCAAACCAATCGCTGCAACAGGACGCCAGAAGAACACGCTGGCTTGTGTGTGGAGTAGTTAATCGAGGATCCTTGCAAGCTGATGACTGACATCACTCACTGAGCGGGTACCATCAATTTTGTGGTATTTAGCAAACCCATTTCTGGCTTCATCACTGTAGTAATTTATCAGCGGTGCAGTTAACCGATGGTACTCGGCAAGACGTTTGCGCACAGTGGCTTCTTCATCATCTTCACGGATGGTTAATGGCTCACCTGTAACGTCATCTTTGTCTTTCACCTTGGGTGGATTGAACTTAACGTGATAAACACGGCCGGAAGCAACATGAAGGCGACGGCCAGCTATACGTTCAATAATGAGCTCGTCCGGAACGATAAATTCAAGGACATGATCCACACTGACTCCGGCCGCTTTCATCGCATCAGCCTGAGGAATAGTACGCGGGAAACCATCCAAAAGATAACCTTTATGGCAGTCCGGCTTTGTAATGCGCTCCTTAACTAATGCGATGACCAGTTCATCCGTCACTAGTTTACCCTCATCCATCAGCACTTTTGCCTGCTTTCCCAGCTCGGTGCCAGCTTTAACTGCCGCACGTAACATATCGCCTGTGGAAATTTGTGGTATGCCATATTTCTCCATAATAAAGTGAGCTTGGGTTCCCTTACCTGCGCCCGGCGCACCGAGCAGAATAATACGCATTGCGTCAATCCCCTTGCAAATAACTTAAATGGTAATATCAGAAGGCCATGAACATATCACTAAGGTTATCAATCCACAAGAAATGGCTGGTGTTATCCAGCATTCAGCCAAACAAACTCAGAAATACGACATGCCATGTAAGACATTCAAAATAATTTAACAATTAATAAATTATGCATGATTTATTTCCGCCAGTGCAGGTTACGTCTGAGTAATATACCAGCAGGATGGCGTAGAGATTAGTATGCACTGAGTTCGTGATAACTGAGCAGAACATAAAGGCCATTACAGCAATATGCAGATACAATACAGACAATACCGCATGTTGCTGATACAACTATTTTTTCGCACTTAAATTTTGATTAACTACCCCATAGTTGCTGAAGATCCCGCTCCACCTGTTCAGTCATATCGACAGCCTTGCGCCCATCTCCACGTACAGAATACGAAAGCCGGATAGTATTCGTATCAGGAAAGTAGGTTGCACCTAATTCCTTTACCTGTTGCTGTAGCTTATCACTTAGCTGTGGTACGCTGAAACAACTGAAAGGTAGACCCATATGACTGACAGAGTTAAGGCTGACACCTGCTATCTCTCTCATCTTTAGTGGTTTTACTTGCGCTACGTTGTAGGGCTGCCATTTATTACTGATAATTTGTGTCAATGCTTCTAAAAATGGACTTGCTGAAGAGGTGTTCTGTTCAAACAGACGAAGTTCACTGCGCATTAACGTACTAAAATGCTCAGGCCTCAGTGCGATGATCGCCAGCCCGGACGTGAGCAAAGCGTGTTTATCTAACGGCGTGATAAAAACAGAGCTGTCATTAATTAATTCATTATGCAAATTGGTAGCGAAGCTATGGGCCCCATCAACAACCCCTTTGCCATGGCTATTTTTTAGCGTGTTGACTTCGCCTGTGCAGGGATTGACGTGGGTGATCATCCGGATACTCCCCGGGCCGGTAAGACATCCGCGAGTATAAAACCGCTCATTAACAGGTTGATAGCGAGCATATTTTGCCTGACAAATGCTAATTTCCTGTTTGTAAAACAAATGCGACAAAATCACTAACCCCGTCTTTACCGATTCAACAAAAAAGATATCGAAACTATCGAGTTTATAAGTTTGTGACAGGGTCTCACGAAGTTTGTCTTTCAGCATATATGCTCGCTTATAGAATTGATCACCATCAATCTGCCGAAACGGCGGTAACTATAGAAGATGCATCCATTAGTTAGTTAACTCTTGTTAATACAACCGTGGTATGACCGTTAATGCCAAAAAGAGCGCCTGTCACAATTCCGGGAAAAGACTAAGGTATTAACTCAAATAATTTGCTTAATACTTACTCCAGCATGCAGGCTGATCAACACTCTTGACATAATAGACATAATTTCCAATAACGGCGTACTAAAATTATGCCTGAGCATAAAATGAACCATTTAACTGATACATTTTATTCTGCCATCAGATCCCCAGTTATCCATCTTAGCAGAGCTACAATAAATTGATGTTAACTGAAATCTGATGTTAAAAATGAGAGTAGCTTAAAATCCAGGCCTCATCAGCCACACTGAATTTAGTAATAATAACCATACATTGCATATTACCTTAGATGATTTTCTTAGCAGGTTCCATCCCCACGTTATTTTGCGTTAATTTCTGATGGTTTTCCCTCTCCATAGCATTATCATATGAGATGTTAACAACCAATATCACTGGCATTTTCCTACAGAAGGACGAATTAGCAATTATTCGTTGCTAACCGTGATTTCTTGCAGCGATACCTGAATGAAGTTTGCACCGGGACTGGAAACTATATGCAAAAATAGTCGCTTCGGTTAGCTCAGGTAAAATATTAATCCATTATATTCAATGAGTTATATTTTTACAGGTTGGCTGTATCATACTATTGGCAGCAGATAATTTTATTGTTTACTGCCCGCAAAAATTCCCAGCTGACTGATACCAGTATGATAACATTATCTGATACTAGTTATTGAATTTCATACAGAATATTAATCGCAACCTACTAAAAGCAATATTCCAAATAAATATGTAATTTTTTTCTTTTAAATTTGCAGTCATTTTCTATAAAAATGTAGGATAACTATCCATTTCCCAGATAATTATCACACTGTGTGTTCTGTTGATATCTGCGGCCATTCCTCCTGAAACAAAATTGCAGAAACAGCAGATCATTTACAGTGAATTAAGACCATCAGGCATTATGATAAATTAGGTGATTATCATTGGATTAATTCAATAAAAATTCTCTATAGTGAAAAATAATATGTCAGTATTATCCTATAACACTTACTAAATATCAGTAGCTTTGAGTACAATAACTTACCAACATTGATGTTCTCTTCGTTTACTTACTGGGTGTCCGTTACCACACATATTCAACTGCATCATAACCAGACAACTGGTGTTATCTATTTAGATTTTATTTAATCACTAGCCAGAGAATAGCCAGTAACGGCCCGGTTGCTTACGGCTAAAGACAGCAGTTAGCAAATATGCAGCCATCCTGTCTGTTATCTCTTTTGACCATAATTATGATCATTTTACAGGCATTTCCGGCAGGGGCATAACACGCGCTCCAGCACTGAGCCAATGCTGACAATCCAGACGACACGCGGTGATTTTAGTGTAATAGTGCACTACATATTCCGATGACAAAGCCCATTGAAGTGATCTGATTGTTAGCCGGGAAATGCTGAAGACATGACGCAGACGCAAAGGGGAAGTTAAGATGTTCTGTCACCGATCACTGGAATAGGCAGAAAATATGACAACAGCACCTGTATCTGCCATCAGATACAGAGCAATATCAATAAAATGAGGTGCTGATTAAAGGAGTGTTATTCCCCCATCTGGCACCTCTTTTTATAAATTTCGCGTTTATGCCAGCAGTAGCTGATTCATCCGGCGTATAAACTGGTTTGGATCTTCGAGTGCACCACGTTCAGCCAGTAACGCCTGATCCAGCAGCAAATTAACCCACTCACCAAACTGCGTTTCATCCTCAATATCAGCGATATGCTTCACCAGAGGATGAGCAGGATTAATTTCTAAGAGATATTTGACAGTCGGCACGTCCTGACCAGCCGCCGCAAATAGTTTTGCCATCTGAGTACTCATTTCATTAGCATCTGTAGTCACAACAGCAGGTGAATCTGTCAGACGCTGCGTCAAACGGACCTCTTTCACCCTATCTCCGAGCAGACTCTTCACGCGCTCAACAAAAGGCTCCAGCGCTTTTTCTGCCTCTTTTTGTGACTCACTGCCCTCTTCGTCAGCCAGTTTGTCCAGAGATTCATCCGCTTTACTTACCGACTGAAAATTTTTGCCATCAAGTGCTGTCAGATAACTCATCATCCATTCATCTATACGATCCGAAAGCAGCAATACCTCAATGCCTTTTTTACGAAATAGCTCCAGATGCGGACTATTTTTGGCGGCAGCATAGCTGTCCGCTGTGATGTAATAGATTTTTTCCTGGCCCTCGACCATCCGGGCAACATACGTTTCCAGCGATACATTTTGCGCAGCACTCTCGCTATGAGTTGAAGCAAAACGCAATAGTTTTGCTATCGCTTCATTATTCGCAGAATCCTCAGCAGGCCCCTCTTTCAGCACCAGACCAAACTGCTGCCAGAAAGTCAGATATTTTTCATTATCATCTTTAGCCACTTTATCCAGCATCTGAAGTACACGCCGGGTCAGTGCCCCTCGCAGAGTTTGCGTTACGCGGCTGTCCTGTAACAACTCACGGGATACATTAAGTGGTAAATCATTTGAATCAATCAGACCACGAATAAAACGCAGATAGCCGGGCATAAAAACTTCAGCATCATCCATGATAAACACCCTCTGAACGTAGAGTTTCAGGCCATGTTTGTGGTCTCGGTTCCACATATCCCAAGGCGCCTGAGAGGGAATATAGAGCAGGCTGGTGTATTCCTGCTTACCTTCTACCCGGTTATGACTCCAGGTAAGTGGGTCAGTGAAATCGTGCGAAATGTGCTTATAAAATTCCTTATACTCATCTTCACTGATGTCAGATCTGTTGCGAGTCCAGAGCGCCTGCGCTTTATTTATTTTTTCCCAAGTGGTGGTATTGTTCTCTTTGTCGTGATTTTCGATCTCAACTGGGAGGGCGATGTGATCAGAGTATTTGCTAATGATGCTACGCACCCGCCAGCTATCAAGAAAATCATCTTCTCCTTCACGGAGGTGCAGAGTAATGTCAGTACCGCGGGTAGCTTTGGTTATATCTGCCAGTGTATATTCACCTTCACCAGATGATTCCCAAAATACCCCCTGATCGGCATCAGCTCCTGCTGCACGAGTTTGCACGGTCACTTTATCTGCAACAATAAAGGCAGAATAGAAACCCACACCAAACTGGCCTATGAGTTGACTGTCTTTAGTCTGATCAGAACCTAACGAATCCAGAAAAGCTTTAGTACCTGATTTAGCAATAGTGCCAAGATTTTCGATAACCTCTTCTCGTGACATGCCAATGCCATTATCACTCAGGGTCAATGTACGTTTATCTTTATCAACAGAAACACGGACACATAATTCCCCATCGCCTTCATAAAGTTCAGGAGCTGACAGCGCCCGAAAACGAAGTTTATCGGCAGCATCTGAGGCATTGGAGATAAGTTCTCTCAGAAAAATTTCTTTATTAGAATAAAGAGAGTGAATCATTAAATGCAGAAGCTGCTTAACTTCTGACTGAAAACCGCGCGTCTCTTGTCCTTTCATGGTGATGGTTACCTCAGCTGCAATTAGTTTATTCGCAAAGTCGAGGTTACAAATGGGGGAAACCACTGTTATTTTCAAGGGGGGTAATAGCGACTATTGCGAACTAATTAACAGTTTATCCTCTGGCGGCCCACCAGCGAATGGGAAAGTGTCGTGCCATCAACCATGTCAAGTTCGCCACCGACAGGGACGCCATGGGCAATACGGCTGGCTCCTGTGCCATACTGATTGCACAATTCAGCAATATAATTGGCTGTGGCCTCTCCCTCCACTGTGGGGTTAGTCGCCAGGATGACCTCAGAGAATGTCTCTTTTTGCAGCCGCTGTTCAAAACGATCAAGCCCAATATCGCGAGGGCCAATACCATCCAGCGGTGAAAGATGCCCCATAAGCACGAAGTAAAGACCTGCAAACTGACCTGTCTGTTCAATGGCATGAATATCGGCAGGACTCTCTACCACACAGATCTGGCCACTTTTATGACGGCGGGAGTTAGCACAAATAGCGCACATCTCCTGTTCGGTAAAGGTCCGGCAGTCAATACAGTGGCCAATTTCGGACATTGCCCGCGTCAGAGCCTGAGCCAGCTGCATACCGCCACTACGATTACGTTGTAGCAGATGGAAAGCCATGCGCTGCGCCGATTTTGGACCAACCCCCGGCAAAGAACGCAGCAATGCTATAAGAGATTCAAGAAGCGTGCTACCTTGCATTAAAAGGGCATCTTAAAGCCAGGTGGCAGCTGCATACTGGCTGAAACAGAGGCCATTCTCTCTTTTTGCGCTTCTTCAATACGGTGGGAAGCGTCATTAAAGGCGGCAGCGATCAAATCTTCCAGCAATTCTTTATCATCCTCCAGCAAGCTGGGGTCGATGAACACGCGTAAGCAGTTATGTTTACCGTCCAGAGTGACCTGCACCATATCAGCCCCGGCATTACCGGTAACTTTCAGTGCAGCAATCTCAGTCTGTACTTTGTTCATATCTTCCTGCATTTTCTGAGCCTGCTTCATCAGATTGCCCATACCACCTTTACCAAACATAATTTTTTCTCTTAGCTCAGGCCACTTCGTAAACTAAAGCGGCATATTATTAAACCGGTCGGATACTCTCTTCATCGACAACTGCATCGAACTTGCAACAGAATGTCTTGATATGATTATCCGTGCTAATTGACTGACGCGCCCGCGTCAGTTTTTCCTCATAAATCATCTTACGCAACTCAAGCGGCGTTTTAACCGCTGGATTATCATCTTCCACGATATGCAATTCAAGAGAACGACCTGCCTGCTCGCTTAGCGCTTCTGTTAATAATTGCCGTGCACTGGATGAGTTGAGATGGCGATGAGCACTTCGCAAATGCAGGGAAAGCCCATGTTCCGTCTCTTCCAGCCAAGTATTGAGTGCCAGCTGTTGTACTAGTCTGGAAACAGGCAGACTAAAAATACGGGCGGCCCAGGGATCGCGCTGCTGCATTTCCAGCGTCAGCTGTGCAATGAGCTTATGGTCCTTATCTTGTTCAAACGCCTCGCGGAGTGTTTCCGGTGTAACAGTCGGTGATGATTCTGTCTCTGCCTGTGCCCGCCAGCGATAACGCTCTTTTTTCTGCGCTACTGACGCCTCTCCGGGAGTAGCAGGTTGTGATTTTACTGTCATCTCCGGGGCAAGCCCTCCTGGCTTCTGACTAACCGGCCGCGTTCTCGCCGCCGGTTCACTCTTTTTTGCGTTACCGCCTCGCTGCCGTGAAAGCTGAGTCCGGGCTTTTAGCAACTGACTGGTGGTATCAGGGAGAGAAGATGAAGAGCCGCTATCCTGGTCCGGTGCAATAGCTGGTGATACAATCTCAGCCACAGAAGCACGTTCGGCCTCTTCTGACGGGCGTTTTATAACAGCAGATTCCGTTATCATCTGCTGTGGATGAAACGCCAGCGCACGAAGCAACGTCATCTCGATGCCCATGCGTGGATCTGGCGCATAGGGAAGCTCTTTACGTCCAACCAGCAGTGTCTGATAGTAAAGTTGTACCTCTGCTGGTGGAAGCGTTCTGGCCAGTTCTCGTAAACGCTCCTCCTGTAGAGTGCCATCACGCTGCACACCGGGGAGCATCTGAGTCATCGCAATCTTATGCAACCACGACAGCATCTCTGCCAGTAAGGTCTCCCATACGACACCGCGACTGGCAGCCTGCTCTAATAATGTCATAGTGCCCTGAGCGTCAGCTTTCACCAGCGCTTCTACCAACGCCAGCGGTTGATCATCATCCAAAGTACCGAGCATAGTACTTACCACTACAGCCGTGATCTGCCCCTGCCCCAGCGCAATAGCCTGATCGGTTAAACTCAGACCATCACGCATACTGCCATCGGCTGCCCGTGCCAGAAGCTGCAATGCACGCGGCTCTGCCACAACAGACTCCTGCTCCAGAACATATTCCAGTTGTTGACGAATCTGCTCTGGCGTCAGCACTTTTAAATGAAACTGAAGGCAGCGTGACAGGATTGTGATCGGCAGTTTTTGTGGGTCAGTTGTAGCCAGCAAAAATTTGACATGGTCAGGAGGCTCCTCCAGTGTTTTTAGCAGCGCATTGAAGCTGTGTCTGGAAAGCATGTGAACTTCATCGATCAGATAGATCTTAAAACGCCCACAAGAGGGCGCATATTGCACGTTATCGAGCAGTTCGCGCGTGTCTTCGACTTTGGTACGCGATGCTGCGTCAATCTCTAGTAAATCGACGAAACGCCCCTGTTCAATCTCACGGCAACTGCCACACTGACCACAGGGAGAAGCCGTGATGCCGGCTTCGCAATTTAACCCCTTGGCCAACAAACGTGCAATCGTTGTTTTACCAACGCCCCGTGTCCCGGAAAACAGATAAGCGTGATGAATACGCCCCAATGACAGGCCATTGGCCAGCGCTGTTAGCACATGTTGTTGGCCCACAACATCGGTAAAAGCTTGTGGACGCCACTTACGGGCAAGTACCTTATAGCTCATTAACATCAGGAGAAGTTGTCTGTACTGATAGATTATGCTACCACAGCCTTACTCTTACAGCGAGAACGAGATCGTAGTCTGGACAATTAGTGTCCAGAAAAATTTATAAGGCTGTGACTCTCAATGCCTAACTTTTTCAACCGGGCTTCACCGCCAAGATCACAGAGATTGATAATAAAAGCAGCGTGACTCACTATGCCTCCCGCCCGGCGGATCAGTTTTGCCGTTGCCTCAATCGTGCCCCCTGTGGCCAGCAAATCATCGACAATCAGGACTTTTTCACCGGGCCTGACAGCTCCCTGTTGTAATTCCAAAGAGTCACGGCCATATTCTAGCTCATAGCTTTCAGAAAGTATTTTGCCGGGAAGCTTACCCGGCTTGCGCACTGCCACAAAACCAACACCCAGCCCCAGTGCAACGGGAGCACCAAATAAAAAACCTCGCGCTTCAGTCCCGGCAACCTTGTTGACTCCCTTGGAGAGAAAATAAGCAACCAGTAAATCTATACTGAGTGTAAACGCTTTTGGATCTGCCAGCATGCTAGTGATATCGCGAAAAAGAATGCCGGGTCTGGGGTAATCGGGAATACTGTTGATAGTACTTTTAAGAAACTGAATCTGCTGAGGGTTCGCGATCATGATGTTGGCCTGAAGAATCGGATTCGATATTTGCGAGGTCCCACTGTTAAAGCAAAAATTGCTGAAATCAATCAGCCAACTTGTTATCAGGAGAAAAACGCACGCTAAAGCGCCCAAATTTATGTAAATCGCCGCATGATTGCAACCATATTTATATTATTTCATCACACACTTCTTTGCATATCTGATGAAACCAGCCCACCGCCTGAGCCGTAAGAAAAAATAACCATTATTTGCCAAACAGTGCGCAGTGCATACGCAGCCTCAAAAGTCAGAACGTAAGGACACTATCAGAGTAACAGCAAAGTTATGTTTGCCATCTGAACTCTGGTAGCACCTGAGGTCAGACAATCACAGATGCTGATGCCGTAATGCATGAAACTATCACCTCAGTGAAGAATTTTCCTGGTAGTATCTGCATTGGGCAAAATAGTATTTTATACTCTCGTAAACTAACCTGAAATCACTATTTATTACCCAAACAACGATGAAAAGTGCGCGAAGGAAACGTTGAATAACCTCAGGCAGTTGAGCCAGATGGCCATATTAGGAATATTATCAGGGATTGAACAGGCTATTAAACTGCGCAGAGAATACTGAAAGTTACAGAATTGAGGTGAAGTGCGCCTTCATCAGCCCTGAATTGTTTGATTATGTTTATTATGGTTAGTAATATAGCTTTTATACTAATAATTTTCAGATTTACCGGGCAAATGGCAGCTTACTGTCAGACATCAGACAGGTGAAAGCAACCCGCTCAGAACTCTACTTAGTGGTAACCTGCGCCTTATTGAACTGTAAGTTTTCATTTCTTAAGTTACCAAAAAAGGAGGAGTTCTGTTGCTGAAAAATGCCCTTGCTGAAGTCAAATTAGCCGTTGACCTAATCATGTTGCTGGAAGTAAATAATGTTAGTATCGATACGGTTCTCACCGCGCTTGAGATGGTTCGTAAAGATTATGAAAAAAAACGAGCCACTCTTCAGGATGATGATAAAGAGGGCTGAGTCAGCGTCGGGCTGTACTGCAGCATTTCAATCAGGGTAGCGACTAACAAAGACGCTTCCCCGGCCAGGTCAAAACTGTCAGGCATAAACAACCAGTTTTCAATCAATCCTGTTATATAAGCACGTATAATTACGGCTGCCCGCCGGATTGTTAAACCTTCAGAGAATTGTCCGGCGGCTATACACTGCTTAAGAGTAATTTCAATTTTATCATAACATTCAAGATAGAAACTTCTCTGCATAACATGCAGTGTCTTCATTTCACCAACGAATTCACATTTGTGGAACATAATTTCTGAAACCTGGCGCCGACGTTGATCCTCTGCGGTTGTCTTGAGAACGTAGACAAGCATGTCCCGCAACACAGCAACTGGATCTGATGGGTGCTTTAACCGATACGCTTGTGCCTGATTTTCTAGCAAAGAGTCCGACTGAGTAAGGAGCTCATTTAGTAAATCTGTTTTGTTTTTAAAATGCCAGTAAATGGCCCCACGGGTGACACCTGCTGCACAAGCGATATCTGCTAAAGACGTTGCAGACACACCAAACTCAGAAAAACAGGAAACAGCAGCATCAATAATCTGGTTTCTTGTCTCTGTCGCCTGTTGTTTGGTTTTTCGTGCCATAAGAAATGTGATTTTACATTTATTGTAATTTACATACATTCAAGAATGTATGTAATATATCATAATAGCTAGTTTTATAACAGTATACGGAGATAGCAATTTTTGTGCTCCATACTGAACAGAACATTGGAGGTTTATTTATGGTTAAAAAACAAAGGGTTACGTTTGTAGCCCTTGTTGTAATACTCTCAAGCAGTATGATGCTGGCAGCATGTGACAATAATACACATACCGCCTCACATCAAGCGCCTGAAGTAGGTGTAGTGACATTAAAGAGTACATCGCTAACTATCACCACTGACCTTCCCGGCCGGACTTCCCCATTTCGTATTGCGGAAATCCGCCCACAAGTATCCGGTATTATTCTTAAACGTAATTTCACCGAAGGCAGCGAAATTAAAGCAGGCGAGTCGCTATATCAGATTGATCCAGCGACTTATAAGGCAGATTACGATAAAGCTAAAGGCGATCTTGCTCAGGCCCAGGCTAATGCCTAGGTTGCAGCCATGACACTGAAACGTTACAAAACGCTGCTACATACTCACTATATTAGTCAGCAAGACTATGATAATGCCTCGGGTACAGCAGCTCAGACTGCCGCTGCGGTAAAGATAGCACAGGCAGCGGTGGAATCGGCGCGCATCAGTCTGGCATATACCAAAGTCAAGTCGCCTATCGATGGCCGTATTGGTAAATCTTCAGTAACATGAGGGTGCGCTAGTGAATTCTGGTCAGGCCAGTCCGCTGTCAACCGTTCAGCAGCTTGATCCCATTTATGTCGACGTGACCCAACCCAGCAGTGACTATATAAGGCTTCGCCGCCAGCTCGAAGAGGGTAGATTAAGCAACAGCAAGGTAAAGCCCAAGTTAAGCTGATAACACAGGATAGCAAAGAGTATTCCCAGCCAAGTACGCTGGAATTCTCAGACGTGACAGTTGATCAAACTACTGGATCCATCACACTGCGCGCTATTTTTCCAAATCCTCAGCATCATCTGCTACCGGGAATGTTCGTTCGTGCCCGTCTGGAAGAAGGAACTAATCCCGATGCACTTCTCGTGTCGTGCCCCAGCAGGCGGTGACCCGCACGCCAGCAGGTCAGGCAACTACAATGGTGGTCGGTACTGATAATAAAGTCACCAGTCGCATTATCAAAGCAAAGCAGAGCAAGCAATCGGCGACAAATGGCTCGTCACCAGTGGATTAAAAAACGGTGACCGTGTCATTGTTACCGGATTACAACGTGTAAAACCCGGCATGCAGGTGGAACCAAAAGAGATGGGTGGCCAGGCGCAAAATGACCAGGCTTCACCCACTAAGACATCATCTGAGCAGAGTAAATAAGCCTCAATTAAGGAACCGTTGATTCATGGCCAAGTTTTTTATCGATCGCCCCATTTTTGCTTGGGTAATCGCCATCATTATCATGCTGGCGGGCGCACTATCGATCATCAATCTGCCCGTTGAGCAATATCCCCAGGTTGCTCCGCCAGCAATTAAGATCCGGGCAATTTATCCTAGTGCAGACGCCAAAACGCTTCAGGATTCTGTCACTCAGGTGATTGAACAGAACATGAATGGACTCGATGGCTTGATGTATATGGCCTCAAGTAGTGATTCATCGGGTACGCTGCAATTGACACTGACGTTTCAATCTGGGACCAATCCAGATATTGCTCAGGTGCAGGTACAGAATAAACTACAGCTGGCTATGCCATTGCTGCCACAAGAAGTGCAACAACAGGGTATTCAGGTAGAAAAATCATCCAGTAGCTTTCTGATGGTGGCAGGTTTTATCAATACCAACGGCACTATGAATCAGAACGATATTGCAGACTATATTGCTTCAAATATCAAAGATCCTATCAGCCGGACGTCAGGTGTAGGAGACACTCAGATATTTGGTGCACAATATGCGATGCGCATCTGGCTCGACCCCCATAAACTCAACGATTACCAACTGACGCCGGTTGATGTGATCAACGCACTGAAAATTCAAAATACTCAGATTGCTGCTGGTCAGCTGGGCGGTACACCTCCCGTACCAGGGCAGCAACTCAATGCCTCCATTATCGTTCAGACACGCCTGACAACCACCAAAGAGTTCGGCAAAATCTTTCTGAAAGTTAATAGCGACGGCTCCCAGGTACTATTGCGTGATGTGGCAAAAATTGAACTGGGGGGAGAAAACTACGAGATCATCGCCCGCTTTAATGGTGAACCAGCATCGGGCATCGGAATTATGATGGCCACAGGAGCAAATGCGCTGAACACTGCCGCCGCAGTGAAAGCGACTCTGGCAAAACTGGAACCCTTTTTCCCATCAGGGCTGAAAGTGGTTTATCCCTATGATACAACTCCCTTTATTACGATTTCAATTCACGAGGTGGTCAAAACACTCTTTGAGGCGGTATTACTCGTTTTTCTCGTTATGTATCTGTTTTTACAGAGCTTTCGTACCACAATCATTCCAGCAATTACTGTGCCGGTGGTTCTGCTGGGAACATTCGCTATCCTTGCCGCTTTTGGTTACTCAATCAATACCCTGACGATGTTTGCAATGGTACTCGCTATAGGAATGTTGGTAGATGATGCGATTGTGGTGGTCGAAAACGTTGAACGTATTATGAGTGAAGAGGGCCTGTCACCCAGAGAAGCAACGCGAAAATCAATGGGACAGATACAGTCAGCGCTGGTAGGGATTGCTATGGTGCTATCAGCTGTATTTATTCCGATGGCATTCTTTGGTGGCTCAACAGGGGTAATATATCGTCAGTTCTCAATCACTATCGTATCGGCAATGATTCTGTCAGTGATTGTGGCGATCATCCTGACCCCCGCACTCTGCGCCACTATGTTAAAACCTATAGAAAAAGGTTCTCACGGTAAAACTTCAGGCTTTTTTGGCTGGTTTAATCAGATATTCGATAAAAGCAGCCATCATTACGTAAAATAGTGTAAGCCGCATTGTCCAGCGTACGGGCCGCTATCTGGTAATTTATCTGGTCATTGTCATTGGTCTGGGATATTTATTTATAAAACTCCCCTCCTCCTTTTTGCCCGAAGAGGACCAGGGCCTTCTGTTGGCTCAGGCACAATTGCCATCGGGCGCAACTCAGGAACGCACTCAAAAAGTGTTGGACCAGGTCACTCACTATTTTCTGACTAATGAAAAAAATGACGTGAAATCAGTGTTCACTGTCAATGGTTTCGGCTTTGCAGGGCGCGGCCAGAATACCGGTATAGCTTTTGTCAGCCTGAAACCCTGGGATGATCGAAAAAACAAAAAAGATAAAGTTCCTGCGATTGCAGCGCGGGCTACTAAGGCATTCAGTCAGATCAAAGACGCCATAGTTTTTCCATTCAACCTTCCAGCGATTATCGAATTGGGTACTGCCACAGGATTCGATTTCGAACTGATAGACCAGGCTGGTCTCGGGCACGATAAGCTGACACAGGCGCGTAATCAGCTTTTAGGACTTACAGCACAGCATCCCGATACTCTGATTGGTGTTCGCCCTAACGGGCTTGATGATACACCACAATACAAACTGACCATTGATCAGGAAAAAGCTTCTGCACTAGGAGTTTCTCTGTCTGATATCAATACCACGATAGGAACATCCTGGGGTGGCAGTTATATTAATGACTTTATTGATCGTGGGCGGGTAAAAAAAGTTTATGTAATGGCATTAGCGCAATATCGCATGCTGCCAGACGATATCAATAACTGGTTCGTACGTGCGAACAATGGTGTCATGGTTCCTGTCAGTACTTTCGCCAGTGGTAAGTGGATTTACGGCTCTCCACGTCTTGAACGTTATAACGGACTGCCTTCTATGGAAATTCTCGGCCAGGCAGCTCCTGGTAAGAGTTCCGGTGATGCCATGAAACTCATGGAACAGCTTGCAAAACAATTACCAGAGGGCATTGGTTACGACTGGACAGGCATGTCCTATCAGGAGCGTTTATCTGGCAATCAGGCACCCGCCCTGATAGCCATTTCATTACTCGTAGTCTTTCTCTGCCTGGCCGCTCTTTGTGAAAGCTGGTCCATTCCATTTTCCGTCATTCTGGTAGTACCGCTTGGTGTAATTGGAGCGGTAATTGCAACCTCTATGCGCGGATTTAGTAATGACGTTTATTTCCTGGTGGGTTTGTTAACAATCATTGGTCTTTCAGCTAAAAACGCCATCCTCATTGTGGAATTTGCCAAAGACCAAATGGAGATCGAGGGTAAAGGTTTGATAGAAGCTACGCTTACAGCCGCACGTATGCGTCTGAGACCCATTCTGATGACTTCGCTGGCATTTATTCTTGGAGTACTCCCCCTCGCCATCAGTTCCGGAGCGGGCTCTGGAGCACAGAATGCAGTAGGTACAGGCGTAGTGGGAGGAATGGTAACTGCAACTGTGCTCGCTATTTACTTTGTCCCTGTGTTCTTCGTGGTAGTACGACGCCGTTTCAGTAAGTACAGAAAAAATTTGCAGACGCACTCAAATTAACAGCCTCTGCCAATTATGACACTACAATTTAAGAGGTTTCTTTCGGGTTACCTCTTTTTACATCAACAGTAATTTAACCAGAAAAATGCAGGACAGGATGAGAGAACAAGATTATCATATCTGTGCTATGATAAAATATTTATACTTTCTAAAGATATTACAAAAAAATTATTTAGCAAAAAATCCAGAAGTATTGCATATTGGTTTAATGCTGCTCATCATGTCATTGCTGGAATGACATAAGTTAGAGACAATTTCAAATAATTCATGTATCACGGATAGCAAATCTATATCATGATAGATGGGCTGCAATACCAAGGAGCCATAATTCCAACATCCAGATAACCCGGAAAAGGCCTGACATATAGTCAACCATATAAATTATATGATTTCATTTTAATATCGCTATCAGAATTTCTTGTCAGGAGTTAATTGTCAAACACTGTCAAAATTTCTGATTTTTGATTTAACAGACAGCATAGTAACCATCAAGTGATTGCACCAGATAGATATAATAGACAATCTTTTTTCCAGGCCCTGGTTTTTATCGCAACAGTTACGGAATAAAGTTATAATATGAGTATCGTGCTGACAGGAGCTATCTTAAATTCCTTCTATGATATCAATGTATCATCAGAGCAGAAAAAGTTAGCCATTCATCTTCTGGCGTACTCTTATTCTTAATCATTTCATTAGAGGGCAATGCAGTCTGACTGCTAAATTGTAATTACGAGTTGCTTATAGTTCTGTTTCAATAATTAACGCTTTTAATTAAAGATTAGGTCGTATTAAGTTATGGGACACATTTTCCCTAACTACTTATTGAACAATCTGATTAATTTTTTTGCTACAGGGGGGAAAAAGATGGACGAATACTCACCGAAAAGGCATGATATTGCTCAGCTAAAATTTTTGTGTCATAACTTGTATGATGCGAGTCTTGAAACACTGAACAACTCACATCATGGTTGGATTAATGACCCAACGTCTGCCTTTAATCTACAACTCAATGAGTTAATTGAGCATATTGCAAATTTAACAATGAGCTACAAGATAAAGCATCTTGAAGACAGTGTAATGATTGCCAAAATTGATCATTATCTGGACAGCACATTTATGCTTTTTAGTAGCTACGGGATTAATGCTCAGGAATTACAATGCTGGCAACATTTAGCAGAGACGTTGTTCAGGTTTTTTGACGAGGAGTGTGTGAACTGCTTTTTGCATGCATAAGCTACACATACCAGTAACTTATTATTTTTATTATGGTTTAAAACATGACTGAAAAAGCCCTTACCAAAAACGACTATCTGTTGCGCCTGCGCAAATGCCGTTCAATTGATACGCTTGAACGAGTTATTGAAAAAAATAAATATGAATTATCAGACGAAGAGCTTGCTGTGTTTTATTCTGCCGCTGATCATCGGCTGGCTGAATTGACCATGAATAAGTTATACGACAAAGTGCCAGTCTCTGTCTGGAAGTATGTTCGCTGATAGCTGATAGTAAATATAACGAACGATGTTACATAAAGGCTGAATGGCGGAAGCTCTGCCAGCTGCATCCCGGCACACACATCATCTGCTGCGGCTGCTTTCTTCCGAACCTGACCGGATTCACAGATTAGCATTGCGGGAGAACCAACAGAGCTTCCATAGGCACCCTAAAATTCAGGGCCCAAGCATTATCAATGAAGCTCCTGGCAATTGCAAGCATCGGTGCATTCGGGCACCACCGTTGTTTCCATGCCCCTTTTTCTCGCTACGAGTAACACCTGCAAGTAACACGTTAAACACACCTTCATCATCTATGTCAGATAAAAAAATTTTAACGAAATATTGCCCGCAAGAGTTCCGCCAGCGCGTCTGGCAGGTGCTGATGGCTGTCCCATATGGCAGAGTTGCAACCTACGGTGATATAGCCAGGCTCGCAGGCACACCCAGAGCAGCCCGGCAGGTAGGAGCTATTCTTAAATGTCTGCCCAAAGAGAGCACGCTGCCATGGCATCGTATCGTCAACCATCAGGGGAGCATCTCACTCACTGGAACCGCCAGAGAACGCCAGCGCACTACTTTAGTGGCAGAAGGCGTTATCGTCACTCCTCAGGGCAAAATTTCACTAACCCGTTATCGCTGGATAATATAAAATTCTGCTGAACACACGGTGAGTTGCCCATGCAAACTTTTATTGCATCGCGAACAGATAGTAAACAAAGAAATGTCTCACTTTAAGGGGCATCTGAAGCCGTGTCAGATGCCGCAGGCACCGCTTTATTAGGCACGAGCACTAGCTTCAGATCCTGCATCGTGCCCCCTCGCTTAGCCACTGGTTCAACTTTTTCAGGGACGAAAGCCAATTGACCATCCGTAGTTATTGCTGCACTGAGGATAGCATTTGCTCCTAGTTTAATATCTGCTGGATCATAGGGCAGTTCGAAATTAAATGGCGACTGTTTGTCTTGTGTTGTGACAACCTGCCGGGATACGATGGCTACAGGCCCCCCTCCCTGTGATAGCTCAGAAATCGTTACTGTCAATTGAGAGTTTAATGGCAGTTTGACGTTTTTCGGAATCAAAATTGAACCCCTGACCATTTTCTTATTATGAGGCACACTCTGCTCGCCACTCGTTGCCTCCGATACCACGGCAGATGCGCCTTTACCGTCGTTAGCATTGCAAGAAAAAATTACTGTCAGGGCAGCCCCACTCAATAAATGCCATAATTTCATTGACAACTTCTCCTTATGAACAGCGTTAGTCAAAGCATTAGAATAAAAAAACTGCTATGCATTATGTTTTTAATCCTGGCACAAATTACTTTTTTTGCAGATTAAGCACGCAGAAAGTTTTCAGACCTGATCTCTCCTTGTTGAGGGATTGCCGAAATAGGTCAAATTATGCAAACTTAACTTTCAATAATTAAGGAAGGGGTTCATGAGCCAATCGCTGGACAATTTATTATTTCTTCTTCGCCCTGAAAAGCTGGAAGAAGGTTTATTTCGTGGCCAGAATGAGGATTTTGGGCTAGACAGGGTTTTCGGTGGCCAGGTAGTTGGACAGGCAATCTATGCTGCCGGGCAGACTGTGCCTGGCAAACTGACTATTCACTCTTTACATTGCTATTTTCTGCGTCCCGGAGACAACAAAAAACCTATTATTTTCCAAGTTGAGGTACTGCGTGACGGTAAAACTTTCAGTACCCGCCGCACCTGCGCCATCCAAAATGGTCTGCCCATCTTTTATATGACAGCATCGTTTCAGAGAGCAGAACACGGTTTTGAACATCAGAAAACGATGCCACAAGTAACGAGCCCTGATGAATTACCCGACGAAAAAAGCATGCTAGGGCAATTAGCGCACCTGTTACCCGAGGCAAAATATGACCGATTTCTGGCTGAAAGACCATTTGAAGTCAGGCCAGTGAACTTCTATCATCCCTTTGGCGGATATACCGGAGAACCGTGTCGTAACATCTGGTTTCGTGCGAATGGTAAAGTGCCTCGTAATGAATACATGCATCTGTCTCTCCTTGGTTATATATCTGATTACAATCTGCTACCCGTTGTACTTCAGCCTCACGGGAAAGGTTTTCTGGAACCAGACATTCAGATAGCCACTATAGATCACGCAATGTGGATCCATCGGCCTTTTGATATTAATGACTGGTTACTTTACAGCATAGAGAGTACTTCAGCTTCCGGTGCTCGTGGTTATGTGCGCGGAGAGTTTTATACGCAAAATGGCACACTAGTTGCCTCTGTAACTCAGGAAGGCGTAGTCCGCTGTATATCCGTAAAATCTGGCTGAACATTACTATTGTAAGCGAACCTCAACAGTAAGAATAAAAAAAGCGGGATAACCTGAGAACAGCTTTCACATTAGCGCCGAACAGGTAAATCACACATTTAAAATATTTTAATAAAAGTGCCCTGTTACCCAGCAAATCGCTAACTTCTGTAGGAATAATAATCCTTCTGCGACGCATGCTCAATTCTGTCAACAGACAACTATCTTAGTTCCATACAATAGTTACTCTCTGAAGAGTGACTGAAATCTGGTTCAATATCGAGAGGACAACAGCTGAAAATGGAATCATCATAAAAGGTATTCATTCCAGCAAAAATTATGAGCATAACCAGTGTGGTACAAATTAGCACTATTTCTTTCTGTCTTAACATATCTTGCAAAACGATACCCCTGCATACAACATCCTGCTTCTGGCTCCTGTATTACTAATTCATAATTATAAAAATAAAAGATATCTAAAAAATTATGGCAGTAATTTAGGCTGCTATTTTTATATACCATAGTATTCTAAAAGTGTATTGTGCCAGAAACTTAATAATTATTAGTTTAAAGGATAAATAAATACTGATCTGTTATTTTATCTACCCTATATTCAGTATCGATTCCAGAGATATGGCCATGAAAATAAATACTGACCGTGCATTGATTATTGCTGGTCACTGAACCGGACAACGTTATTTTCTGGGTGATATCGCAATCATACTCACCCGTGTGTTTTTGCTTATAGTGTATCTGAAGACCCCAGCTGATAACCACAGACAGCCGTCATTGATGATAATATTGGGCATCATCAATATTAGTCATATATCTCCAGTCTGTTTAAAAATAGTTATCCGCAGTCGCCACTATGTGTATTTTTTCTTAGAAAATTCTAAGCTCATTAAGACGTTGTTACGTATCAATACTGATTGCCAACCACATACTGTGGTGATAGTTAATTCACTCCTTATCCAGAAATAAGGTCACACCAACTGGTGTGACCCGGGTGTTATTAATGCCTTGTTTATGCTTATGACTGATAAGCCAGGAAGCAATTAAGGTTACAGCTTCACTTTAGACAAATTGCGTTCCACCAGCGTACTGCCAATTCCCGGAACCTCCCGTAATTGTTCAATAGCAGTGTAAGGGCCGTACTGCTCACGGTAACTAACAATGGCTTCCGCTTTTTTAATACCGATGCCATCGAGTGCAGCCGCCAGCTCAGATGCACTGGCATTGTTAATACTGACCTGCCCCTCGTTATCTGAAATCGCTCTATTTTCGACTTCCTTTTCCACAGAAATTGTCTCTGTTTTACCCTAGGTTGTCTGTTCTGCGGCGTATACCGGCCCTGAGCCAATTGCCATCAGAAAACCCCAAATTAATGCTGAAATCGTTGGTCTATCCATACTGTTTCTCCACTATATTACACAGTGGATACAACCTTAACCAGCGTACCAGATTGCCGCAAAACGGGGATTCTGATTCAGGAAAAAGGCCCGCAGGACATCATCATCATTACAACTCGCTACACAACTCATTACGTGTAGCATCACAAAACAGAAAAAGGGACAACAAGACCGGTCCCTTTACGAGCAGTTTTGATTATTGCGTGGCTATGCCAGACCCATATTGTATCTTCGCTTCTCGGCGTAGATTGTTCAGTAGTGATTCAAAAGCCATTTGGCCATTATTGTTTATCTCCTGGCTTTTGAGGGTTTGTTCCACCATTTTTGATGTTTTACCTGGTTCAATCCTGTCCAGTGCTAACAGTACAACATTACCCTCATTATCTTCACTGATGCCGTAAGACGCTCTATCTTTCGCTGGTGCAGGTAAATTAAAAGCAGCCTGGGCAATTAAAGAGCTGTCACTGCGGTTCAGAATTTTGCGATCACTAAATTTCAGGCCTGATGTTCTGAGCGCATTGGCCCCCTGCCCTGCCGTGAGTTCGGCGACAATTTTTTCTGCCTGTGTTCTGGCTTCCTTAAGCGCTTTATCATGAAGAAGTGAGTTGGTAATTTTAGCCTGTACCTCAGACAACGGTTTCAGTACTTCTGGTTTATGTTTAGCGATACGTAGCACAAATGACCTGTCTCCTTCTGCCGTGATGAGTTCAGAGTTCTTACCCGCTGAGCTGTGATCTTCTAACAGGCTGCCATTAAATATCACCTCCTTTACTGGCTCAAAATTAAGCTCCTTTGGTACAGAGTCACGGGTAAACCACCCGGTTTCCATAACCTTGACACCCTGCACCCGCCCGGCAGCTTCTAAAGAGCTGTTATCGTTTCTGGCGGCATCATATACCTGCCCTTGTAAGCGATTATAGGTATCCAGCGCCTTTTCATGCTGTATTTTTTTGGCAAGCTGATTACGTATTTTAGAAAGCGGTTTGATCTGCTCAGGTACAATGTCATCAAGGCGTGCGATAATAAAACCAGTTGAATAGGGAATAACATCTGTGATCTGACCCTTTTTTGTCACTTTCGCATTTTTTAACTCGTCCGGTAAGGTCTGCGGCTCATACCAGCCAATATCTCCCCCTTTTGACGCAGTATAGGTGTCAGTAGATTTGTCTTTAGCCAGCGTGGCAAAATTTTTACCCTTCTTTAGGTCCGCCAGAATAGCCTCTGCCTCTGCTTTTGTTGCAGACCGGATAATACTGAAACGCATGCGCTGCGGCTGGGTATACTGCTGCTTGTGCTTTTCATACCAGCTCTGGATTTCATTTTGATGCACCGGTTCCTGCAGGTTTGCTGCATCCAGCTTGATATAACTCACCCGAAACTGTTCGGGGGCCATAAAGTCCCGCTTATTCTGTTGGTAGTAGCTATTTATCTCCTCTTTAGTGACATGTTGTCTGGCAACCAGAGCATCAGTATGAATAGTCGCCTGGCGTACAACGCGCTGCTCAGTCAGCAGAGTACTTAGCGTGCTTGCCTCGTCTTCCAACAGAAAATCAGTACCGATGATCAAATTTTGCAATTGCTCTCTGACCATATAGTCACGCAAATTTTTCACAAACTCATCTGCTGTATAACCACGTATGGCGAGCTGGGAATTATATTGTGCATTGTTAAATTTACCGTCGACCTGAAAGATTGACTGACTCAAAATAAGTTGCGTTATCTGTTCATCGCTAACCAACAGACCCATTTTATGCGCATACTGGTTAAGTAACTTTTCATCTATTAATTGTGAAAGTACTTGCTGACGCAGTAGTTTCAGATACTCTTCGTTACTGGCAAGATCAGAAAAATGTCCGCCCATATTCTGTAATTGTGAACGCTGACCAGTAAAATCCTGGTCAAGTTGCGCGCGACTTATTCTATCGCCATTGACTTTTGCGGCATAATCAGGATGACTGCCCGGCAAATAATTGCTCACGCCAGTTAACACGAATGTTAGAATAATCACACCTAGTAGAACTTTGAGCACTATATGCCCTGACATCGCACGTAGATTGTCCATCATGGGATGACACCACTCCGTTATAGTTTGAAAGTAAATCTTAACAGTCAAGGCCGGCAGCTCCTGAAATTTATCTGACGCCCCGATAACGTTTTTAATTCCACATATGATATGACACTACAAAGAGAGGTGTCACTGCCAGATAAAATAAAAAGGCACATCACTTTTTTGATGTGCCTTATATAATACTTGACAAGATAACTATGATCCTCACTTAGTCATAAAATGCTAAGGCTGCGAGGATAAGAATGCTCTCATTTAACGGCTTCTTTAAGCGCTTTTCCTGCGCGAAATGCTGGAACTTTTCTGGCAGGGATAGTGATCTCTTTGCCTGTCTGCGGATTACGTCCGGTACGTGCCTTACGCGAACGTACCAAAAAAGTACCGAACCCAACGACCACAATATCACCGCCATTTTTTAAAGTATCAGAAACGGAGGCTGTAAAAACATCCAGTGCACGTCCAGCTGCTGCTTTACTAATATCGGCATCAGCAGCGATCTTATCTATCAATTGTGACTTATTCACGCTATTTATCCTCTTATTTATTAACACCGACTAAGTAACAGGTTTAGCGCGACTGCGCGTTAATTTTCAGGCAATTCTTTATGAAATTAACCAGACTTTAAATGGTTAATCTGTTACCGAAGGGTTTAAACTAACGGCACAAAAATAAACTAGCAAGTACGTTTTTACTTACTAGCTTCAATTTAATGCTATTTTGTTTTTTATATTGTTATTATACCAGAGTAGCTTGTATTCCATAGGGCGCATTTTGCAAAGCCAGTGTTAATACTTGCTCAATCCTGTCTACAGGATGAATGGTTAAATCGGCAATAACGTTATCCGGAATTTCTTCCAAATCCCGTTTATTCTCCTGCGGTATCAGCACTGTTTTAATGCCTCCGCGGTGAGCTGCCAGTAGCTTTTCTTTCAAACCACCTATAGGCAGGACCTGACCCCGCAATGTGATCTCTCCTGTCATCGCCACATCAGAACGTACCGGATTACCAGTCAGGCAGGATACCAACGCTGTACACATGGCAATCCCTGCACTTGGGCCGTCTTTAGGTGTTGCTCCCTCTGGAACATGTACGTGAATGTCCCGCTTCTCATGAAAATCATTATTGATACCGAGCTTTTCAGCACGGGCTCGCACTACGGTCAACGCTGCCTGGATAGACTCCTGCATTACCTCTCCCAATGAACCGGTATAAGTCAGCTTACCTTTGCCCGGCACAGAGGCGGTTTCAATGGTCAGCAGATCGCCACCTACTTCAGTCCAGGCTAATCCTGTCACCTGCCCGATGCGATTTTCGCTATCTGCACGCCCATAATCAAAACGCTGAACACCAAGATAGTCTTTTAACGTATCACCAGTAATAGTGATCTGCTTAACAGACTTTTCCATCAATAACGTTTTTACAGCCTTACGGCATAACTTAGAAAGCTCACGCTCAAGGTTACGTACTCCGGCTTCACGAGTGTAATAACGAATAATACCAATGATGGCACTGTCGTCCACACTGATCTCATCCGTTTTCAGTGCGTTACGCTCAATTTGTTTGGGAAGCAAATGCTTTCTGGCAATATTGAGTTTTTCATCTTCGGTGTATCCCGAAAGCCGAATCACTTCCATTCTGTCCAGTAAAGGGGCCGGAATATTCATGGAGTTGGACGTTGCAACAAACATCACGTCCGAAAGATCGTAATCCACTTCAAGATAGTGATCATTGAAAGCGATATTTTGCTCAGGATCCAAAACCTCCAGCAGAGCTGATGCCGGGTCACCGCGCATATCCGAAGACATTTTGTCAATTTCATCCAGCAAAAACAGAGGATTTTTAACTCCTACTTTTGCCATTTTCTGAATGAGTTTACCTGGCATAGAACCTATGTAAGTACGGCGGTGTCCGCGGATTTCTGCTTCATCCCGAACTCCACCTAGTGCCATGCGTACGTATTTTCGCCCTGTCGCACGGGCAATAGACTGTCCAAGTGATGTTTTCCCCACGCCCGGCGGTCCTACCAAACAAAGAATAGGTCCTTTAATTTTACTGACCCGTGTCTGCACAGCCAGATATTCAAGAATTCGATCTTTTACCCGTTCTAAACCATAGTGATCAGTATCGAGTGTTTCCTGTGCTTTTCGCAGATCTTTCTTCACTTTGCTGCGGGCATTCCAGGGTACCTGGACCATCCAGTCTATGTAACTACGTACCACCGTTGCTTCGGCCGACATGGATGACATCATTTTCAGTTTTTGTAACTCGGCTTCTGCTTTTTCTCGCGCCTCTTTCGGCATTTTTGCCGCATCGATTTTACGTTTTAACGCTTCATTTTCATCCGGCGCATCATCCATTTCGCCTAGTTCTTTTTGAATAGCTTTCATTTGTTCATTGAGGTAGTATTCGCGCTGGCTCTTCTCCATCTGCTTTTTGACGCGATTACGTATCCGTTTTTCTACCTGCAACAGATCAATTTCTGATTCCATCATCGCCATCAGATACTCCAGACGTTCATTAACGTCTGACATTTCCAATACCGACTGCTTATCCCCCAGTTTTAACGGCATATGCGCAGCCACGGTATCAGCCAGGCGTGCTGCATCGTCAATATTGCTTAGGGAGGTCAACACTTCGGGTGGAATTTTTTTGTTAAGCTTGATGTAGCCTTCAAATTGATTAAGCGCCGTGCGGACTAGTACTTCCTGTTCACGTTCTTCAATATCAGGTGAAACCAGATTTTCCACCATAGCACAGAAGTGGTCGCCATTATCTGTCAACGTAGTAATGTGCGCCCGTTCCAGCCCCTCCACAAGAACTTTAACAGTGCCATCGGGTAGCTTTAGCATCTGCAAAATGGAAGCGATGGTACCTACTGAAAAAAGATCGCTGATGTCAGGTTCATCCGTTGAAGCCTCTTTCTGCGCGACCAGCAGAATTTTCTTATCATGATCCATCGCTGCTTCCAGACAGCGAATTGATTTTTCACGACCTACAAACAGTGGAATTACCATGTGCGGATAAACCACCACGTCACGCAACGGTAACACAGGGATTTCAACGCGTTCAGAACGCTCGGGATTCATAGAGCTCTCTCTTTAGTTTAATTTCCGCCAGGTTACGGTACTCTGCACAATACGCACAGTGTCTCCCCGCATTATTTTTTTGGTATATGGGGATGATTATCAGACATTCAATGTCCCAGATGGCAGAAAGACAGCAGAAGAATAAAAAAGGGGAAAAGATCTCCCCCTTAGCACTTACTTAATCAGGTGGGTCGTCTATTCACCCGCAGCCTGTTGTGTTCCATGCTTACTATAAATTAGTAACGGGGCAGATTCCCCCTCAACTACAGACTCATCAATAACAACTTTTTCCACGTCTTCCATAGAAGGCAGGTCATACATAGTATCGAGAAGAGCATTTTCGACGATCGAACGCAGACCCCGAGCCCCTGTCTTACGTTCCATTGCTTTCTTTGCAATAGCTTCAAGCGCTTCATCCCGAAATTCCAGTTCAGCACCTTCAAGACTGAACAGAGCCTGATACTGTTTAGTCAGTGCGTTTTTCGGCTCGTGTAGAATCTGAATCAATGCTTCTTCATTTAACTGGTTAAGTGTCGCAACTACTGGCAGACGGCCAACAAACTCTGGAATGAAACCAAATTTAATCAAATCTTCTGGTTCTGCCTGTTTTAGCAGTTCACTGTCAGCAAACTTCTGCGACTCTCCTTTCACTATCGCTCCAAAGCCGATTCCGGAACCTGACTCAGTACGCAGAGAAATAACTTTTTCAAGTCCGGCAAACGCACCACCACAAATGAACAAGATCTTCGAGGTGTCCACCTGCAGAAACTCCTGCTGTGGATGTTTGCGACCACCTTGTGGAGGAACAGCCGCCACAGTACCCTCAATAAGCTTGAGTAAGGCCTGCTGAACACCTTCGCCAGAGACGTCACGGGTAATAGAAGGATTGTCTGATTTGCGCGAGATTTTATCAATCTCATCAATATAAACTATTCCACGCTGTGCCTTTTGCACATCGTAATCACATTTTTGCAGCAATTTTTGGATGATGTTTTCAACATCTTCGCCTACATAGCCCGCCTCAGTCAGGGTAGTAGCATCTGACATAGTGAAGGGAACATCCAGCACTCGTGCCAGCGTCTCCGCCAGCAGCGTTTTACCACTTCCTGTAGGACCGATAAGTAGAATGTTACTTTTGCCCAGCTCAACACCATTGCTGACGTCACCGCTACGCAATCGTTTGTAATGATTATATACTGCTACAGCCAGTACCTTCTTGGCCTGTTCCTGCCCAATAACATACTCATCCAAATGACGACGGATTTCATGGGGCGTGGGTAGTTCATTACGTTCGCGATGTGGTGCAACTTCTTTGATCTCTTCGCGAATAATATGATTACAAAGATCCACACACTCATCGCAGATATATACGGAGGGTCCGGCGATAAGCTTTCGCACATCATGCTGACTTTTACCACAAAAGGAGCAGTAAAGTAACTTACCTGAGCCATCTTTGCGTTTATCTGTCATCTGCAAACCTCATCAGTAGTCTTTATTCACCAGCTAAAGCGAGGGGATCGTAAAAGAACAGCACTCAATATCCAATATCTGTTATTTCGAAATAACCTGTAACTATAGCCAAAATACGTCACTCTGCGGTCACTCCCTGTGTGTCAGAATAGAATCAACCAGGCCATACTCTACCGCTTCCGTAGCAGAGAGGAAACGATCACGTTCAGTATCCCGCTCTATAACTTCGATAGGTTGTCCTGTATGTTCTGCCATAAGTTCATTCATGCGCTGCTTTACTTTCAAAATTTCGCGGGCATGAATTTCGATGTCAGTAGCCTGCCCCCGATAACCGCCTAATGGCTGGTGAATCATCACACGGGAGTTGGGCAAACAGAAACGTTTTCCTTTTGCTCCAGCCGTTAACAAAAAAGCGCCCATTGAACAAGCCTGCCCCATACAGATTGTACTGACATCTGGCTTAATAAACTTCATGGTGTCACAAATTGACATGCCAGCGGTAATAACACCGCCAGGAGAATTGAGGTACAGGTAAATGTCTTTTTCCGGATTTTCCGCTTCCAGAAAGAGCAGCTGAGCAACAATCAAATTGGCCATGTGATCTTCCACCTGACCTGTGAGGAAAATCACACGCTCTTTCAGTAGCCGTGAATAGATATCGTAAGAACGCTCTCCTCTCGAAGTTTGTTCGACTACCATCGGTATCAACGCCATCTGAGGAATCTTCTGTTCACGTGCGCCACTGTATGACATTTTCCATCTCCTGAATAATTTATTACCGATTTTACTTGAATCAGAGGATTCACACTATGATTTGAAATGGCCAGTCGCCCTTAATATCATCAGAAAAGCAGATCAGACTGTTTCAGTTTCGTTTAAATTTTATTGGATGCTATTTTCTAACTTCTTCAATCATATGTTTTTTCTGTCGATTAAGGGAAACAATAAGATCGCCACCCTAGCGATCAGTAGCACCTGTTCCACTCAACCGCGGCCCGGCCATAACCAGATAACATCAAAAGCTTATTCAGCTCTGAACTTAGCCAGCTATTCTTCAGATCTTCAGATTTTAAATATTACTACTATAGCAATTAGTTGACAGACTACGCTCCAGAACTGCCGTGCATCCCTATCCCCTACTTTTTTATTCTGTGTTAGCCCAATCGGGAGTTTAAGCCCAGATCAAGGTTTCATCCTGATTTTACTCACTGTTTTGCGCCAAAATTACTATGCTGCGCTCAGTCGCTGAAGTTAACGTTGATTTTGTAGCTAACTATGTCAACCTCAGCACTTGGTAAACGGGATATACCTGCCGGACTTACGAGAAAAAACGCACGACCGACGGTAACGGGCTTCAGGAATGATGCAGAAAGGTGCTATCACATCCGTGTCTTGTGGTTCAATAGTTCTTGAAAATTAGTCACTTTTTCAGTTACTTTTGCTTTTTCCAGCAATTTTTCAACCGCTTGCTCTTCAAGTGTGATATTGCGCACATTGTTCATCATCTCACTATTGTTTGCGTAATAGTCAATGACCTCTTGAGGATCTTCATAAGCTGATGCCATCTCTTCAATAGTGGTTTTTATGCGCGACTCGTCCGCCTTCAGTTGATACAAGCTAATAACTTCGCCTAATAACAAACCAACCATAACCCGGCGCTTTGCCTGTTCCTCAAATAAATTACGCGGTAGCTGCTGAGCTCTGTGCTCATTACCACCATAACGCTTGACTGCCTGGCGACGTAAAATGTCGATCTCGCCCTGAACTAGCGCATCTGGTACCTCAATGAGGTTAGCCTCTACTAACCCGTCAATAACCTGAGACTTTATGCGATTCCGTACCGCACCTTTCAGTTCACGCTCCATGTTTTTGCGTACTTCAGCGCGCAGCCCTTCAATTGAACCATCTTTAACACCAAAACGTTTAATAAACGCTTCAGTAAGCTCTGGCAGTTCACGTTCTTCTATTTTCTTCAGGGTGATTTGGAATTTTGCCGCTTTACCCTGAAGATTTTCAGCATGATAGTCGCCGGGGAAGGTAACATCAATGTCGAAGGCTTCTCCTGTCTGATGGCCAATAATCCCCTCTTCAAAACCCGGAATCATTCGCCCCTGCCCCATGGGTAGTATGAAATCAGACGCTTTACCACCCTCGAACATTTCACCGTCGATGAAACCTGAGAAATCAATAGTAACCCGATCTTCAGCGGTTACCGCACCCGTTTTTTCTTTCCAGCCCGACTGCTGCTTGCGCAGTGTTTCCAGCATAGTATCAACATTAGCATCAGTCACTTCGACCAGCGGTTTTTCTACCGTGATTGACTCCAGACCATTAAGCTTGATTTCAGGATAAACCTCAAACTCTGCTGAAAAGGTGAAGTCCTGCCCCATTTTGTACTCGTCTGGCACATAATTTGGTGCCCCTGCCGGATTGATTTTTTCATTAATAACAGCGTCAACAAAGTTGCGCTGCATAAGATCACCGAGCACATCCTGACGAACAGAAGCACCATAACGACGGGTTACAATGTTCATTGGTACTTTTCCCTTGCGAAATCCATCAACCCTTACCGTTTTCGCAACATTGACCAATTCGCTTTTAACCGCATCCTCAATCACTTGATTAGAGATAGTGATGGTTACGCGACGCCCAAGACCCTGTGTCGTTTCCAGTGAAACTTGCATTTTATTACCTCAAAAAAATCACCTGCCCGGTCAACTTTAAATGGCGAATGGCCTGATAGCAAACCGATTCATCATCCTCTGGTAACCGGGGCGGCCTCTAATTTTCAGGCGCAGATACCGGTCATCAGGAGCGTCCCGAAGACATCCTCAATAAAAAGTTGCGGCATTATAGCGATATCACTTCTGCACGTCGAGGCCGGAGGTTACCAACATTTGTACACCCGGTAATGACCAAATAAAGAAACTGTGTCTGCCTAAAAAAACAAAATATTTCAAAAGTGATTGGGTTCTATTAGCACATCTTCAGACCAGCATTCCGGCCCCCCGGCAATTCGGTGATGCAGGAACGGTTCCCTGTAATCCATTCCACTCCTGACTGGTGTAAGTATGTAGTGCCAGTGCATGTATACTGCCAGCCAACTCTTCTGCCAGCACATGATAAACCGCACGATGCCGCTGTAGCATGCGTTTATCCAGAAAATTATCACTAACTATTATTACCTTAAAGTGACTCTGTGCACCCGCAGGCACATCATGACGATAGCTTTCATCATGCACTTCGAGATGAAAGAGATCAAAAGCCTCCCTTAATTTCTCTGCAATTCTCTCACGAATCATTTTTTCCATCCTCGTCCAACATAATAAAACTCTGGGTTTTTTATGATTTATAATATGGCTCGTATTGATAACTGACCGGCTAGAGCAGAGTTAAAAAAATACCCTAATGGCTAAAACAACACCCTTATAAGCAATTAGCAGCAAAAGACAAGTCAGAATCCCCTTTCTCACTAGCTGCACAACCTGAGCCCGGAGCCCGATGATAGTTAGTGCATAGCTAAGGCTTTCTCTTACCACAGGTGATGATATGATGGCCACCGCTTTAACAGCAATACACATATACATTCAGAGATAATAACTATGCTAAAAAAACTGGCTGGGCCTTTGTTAACCGCGTTCTTTCTGGCAGGATGCATGAGTAAAGATACGGTTCTAATCATTAATCCGAAAATTCAATTACCACCGGGAGACCACAGTTTCAGAAGGGAAACTGTCACTATTACTGGCGTAGATCGGCGCACTGAGTCATCAATAGCAAAGTTGAATTTTGATGGTCATCTTATCACTTATTCAGCTTCACGCGATCTGCGTTATCTGCTGCGGGAGGCACTGGAAAAACAAATGGAGGCTCGGGGTTATTTAATCGGGCCTAGGAGCCAGATTAACTTACAAATTGTGATTAACAAACTTTATGCGAATGTCACACAAGGCAACCTTCGTTATACTATTACCACCAATGCCAACGTTGCAATTATTGCTACCAGTAAAAATGGCAAGAAACAGATAAAAAATTATCGTCAAACCTATAGCGAAGAGGGCGTTTTTGCAGTAACTAATGAGAAAATCACTAATGCTGTCAATACTACACTCAGCGGTATTATTACCGATATGGCGCTTGACACCTCTTTTGAGGATTTTATTAAACAAAATGCCCGTTAAGCCATACTCAGCACGGCTCTGGAAACGGGTTTAGTTCTCTGGAGCCTTAATGTTCGGTCATTATCTGAAAATTTTTACTCAGCGTCAGTCCGCTCTGCTTTTAGTACTTGGATTTGCTTCAGGCCTGCCTTTAGCTCTTACCTCAGGAACGCTTCAGGCGTGGATGTCTATTGAAGATATTGATATCAAAACCATAGGCTTTTTCTCCCTGGTGGGGCAAGCCTATGTGATGAAGTTTCTATGGTCACCACTGATGGATCGTTATACACCACCGTTTCTGGGCAGACGCCGTGGCTGGCTTCTGATAACCCAGCTACTGCTGATTGTGGGTATTGCAGCAATGGGAACATTGCAGCCAGCGCGAGATCTTGTAATGCTTGCCTTCATCGCAGCAGTGGTTGCTTTTTGTTCAGCTTCACAGGATATTGTGTTTGACGCGTGGAAAACAGACTTACTGCCACCCGAACAACGCGGCACGGGAGCAGCGGTTACTGTGCTTGGTTACCGGCTTGCAATGATGTTTTCTGGCGGCCTTGCACTCTGGCTGGCAGATCGATACCTCGGCTGGCAAGCTACTTACTGGCTGATGGCACTGATGCTGGTGCCCGGTGTGATTGCCACGCTGATGGCACCTGAACCCGTGCTCATGACGAAGACGCCGCAAACAATTCGTGAAGCCGTAATAACACCACTCAAAGATTTCTTCAGCCGTAACAACGCCTGGCTGATGCTATCATTGATTATTCTCTATAAACTGGGAGATGCTTTCGCTGCCAGCCTGACTACTCTGTTTCTGCTTAAAGGACTGAACTTCGACCCAGGCCAGGTCGGGTTTATCAATAAGACTCTGGGATTGTCAGCAACTATCGTCGGGGTGCTGTTTGGTGGTGTCCTGATGCAAAAACTTTCCCTATATAGGGCATTAATGCTATTTGGCATATTACAGGCAGTTTCAAATATCGGTTACTGGCTGCTGGCCGTTACCCCACCGCATCTGTGGAGTATGGCAATCGCTGTCGCTATCGAAAATCTGTGCTCAGGCATGGGCACATCTGCCTTCGTCGCTCTGATAATGGCACTTTGCAATAAGTCCTTTTCTGCGACACAATTCGCCCTGCTCTCTGCTCTCTCTTCCTTTGGCCGGGTCTATGTGGGCCCCGTAGCTGGCTGGATAGCTGCTGGCTGGGGCTGGCCGACGCTTTATACTATAGCGGTGCTGGCATCCATTCCTGGTTTACTGTTACTGGCTGCGGGGAAGCAAAGTTTTAGCCAACTCAGGGAGAAAACAGGATTTTTGCAGCGAGAGTATTTCAGTACCTGGTATCGGCTAACGCGAAATCTGATATGGAGCGGAGCTGCGATCCTGATCGCATGGCTGCTACTTTTTACTGCTACTAAAACAACGATTATCACACAGACACTATCAACTGGATGGCTATTTGAAATCAGTGTAGCACTGTTGCTTTCAGGTGTTGCTTTAGGCGTATTGCTCGATATATTTGCCCTGCGCTATTTACCACAGACGAGTTCAGAATGATAAATATCAATCATCAGCAATTATAATTGATCAAAAAATATCTGATAGAATTTTACTTTGCTGACATGATTAACATCGGACTATTATCAGATTATTACGCATACTTATTTGTCTTTCATTGTCTAAAATTCAAACAATACATGTTAATTTATATAACATTTATCACTGTGATGATGATCGATTTTTAACCCTTTAATGCGTTCTGACCGGGATGAAAAATTTGCTATTTTTAAAATTTACGCTGAATCTATCTGATTAAAATTGATAGAAAAGCTGTGTTTTTACAGACTGACCCCCATGAAGTAAAAATCATCTGTGACAGTGATTGCAAAAGATGCCAGTGCTTTTCTTACATACTCCTCCTTTGGTTTACAGTGTCGAAACCTTCCCGTAAAATAAAACTACACTTAGGACGACATATTAGAGCCCTTGTCATTGAGGTCGTTAAATGAGACTCAGGAAATACAATAAAAGTTTGGGGATGTTGTTATTAATTGCAGGTACGTTATTGTTAAGTGGCTGTAATAGCGCATTACTAGATCCCAAAGGCCAAATTGGACTGGAACAGCGTTCACTAATACTCACGGCCTTTGGTCTGATGTTAATCGTCGTTATCCCTGCTATATCAATGGCTATTTTTTTCGCCCGAAGATACCGGGCGTCCAATACCAGTGCAAAATATAGTCCAAACTGGTCTCACTCCAATAAAGTCGAAGCGGTGGTATGGTCTGTTCCCATCCTTATCATTGTATTTCTCGCCATTCTGACGTGGAAATCGACCCACGCTCTGGACCCCTACAAGCCACTGGTTTCTGATGTCCAGCCAATTGAAGTCGATGTGGTTGCGTTAGACTGGAAATGGTTGTTCATCTATCCCAGCCTGGGCATTGCAACTGTCAATGAACTGGCTTTTCCCGCCAACACCCCAGTGAATTTTCGTGTTACCTCCAACACCGTTATGAATTCTTTCTTCATTCCGACATTAGGCAGTCAGATCTACGCCATGGCCGGAATGCAGACTAAGCTTCACCTGATCGCAGATCAACCGGGTACCTTCAATGGCATTTCAGCAAATTACAGCGGTCGTGGTTTTTCAGGCATGAAGTTCAAAGCGATTGCGACTCCAGACAACGCAACGTTTGAACAGTGGGTAGCCAAAGCTAAGAAGTCCCCCAATAAACTCAACTCAATGGATGACTTTGAAAAGCTTGCAACCCCCAGTGAAAACCATCCGGTTGAATTCTTCTCTAGTGTCAGCCCGGCATTATTCAAAGATATTATTGAAAAGTTTATGGGCCACGGAGAAAACATGGCCATGCATGGTCACGAGAGTATGGCCATGGGTAACACTACTCACGCGGGAGCCGAGGAATAAATACAATGTTTGGAAAATTATCACTGGATGCTATCCCATACCATGAACCCATCATCATGGTAACGGTCGCGGGCATCGTCGTTGTTGCCCTGGCAATCATCGCCGCTATCACTTGGTTCGGCAAATGGAAGTATTTGTGGAAAGAGTGGTTTACTACCGTCGACCATAAACGTCTGGGCATTATGTACATCATCCTCGCGTTAGTCATGCTGCTGCGCGGATTTGCTGATGCCATAATGATGCGCAGTCAGCAAGTGCTGGCATCTGAGGGGGGAGGCTTCCTGCCACCTCATCACTATGACCAGGTCTTTACCGCGCATGGGGTCATCATGATTTTCTTCGTGGCAATGCCGCTGGTCATAGGTTTGATGAATCTGGTTGTTCCGCTACAAATCGGCGCACGCGATGTAGCTTATCCCTTTCTCAACAATGTCAGTTTTTGGTTCACTGTTGTTGGCGTTATTCTGGTTAACCTGTCACTGGTAGTGGGTGAGTTCGCCCAGACCGGCTGGCTGGCTTATCCACCCCTCTCCGGCATCCAGTACAGCCCTGATACGGGAGTTGATTACTGGATATGGAGCCTGCAATTAGCAGGTATCGGTACCACATTAACCGGTATTAACTTTTTCGTCACAATCATCAAAATGCGTGCACCAGGCATGAGTATGTTTAAAATGCCGGTATTCACTTGGGCCGTGCTCTGTACCAATGTTCTGATTATTGCAGCGTTCCCAGTATTGACCGTTACTCTTGCCCTGTTAGCTCTGGATCGTTACCTCGACTTCCATTTCTTTACCAATGAAATGGGGGGTAACATGATGATGTACATTAACTTAATCTGGATATGGGGCCATCCTGAAGTGTATATACTGGTGCTACCGGTGTTCGGGGTATTCTCTGAAGTGACAGCAACCTTTTCCAAAAAACGCCTATTTGGCTACACCTCGCTGGTATGGGCTACTATCGCCATTACCGTGCTCTCATTTCTGGTCTGGCTACACCACTTTTTTACCATGGGAGCAGGAGCAAACGTTAATGCCTTCTTTGGCATCATGACGATGATTATTGCTATCCCAACTGGCGTTAAAATATTCAACTGGTTGTTCACCATGTATCAGGGCCGGATTGAAATGCGTCCACCTATGCTGTGGACTATTGGCTTTCTGGTCACCTTTACCGTGGGAGGCATGACCGGTGTATTGCTGTCAGTACCTGGTGCAGACTTCGTCCTGCACAGCAGCCTGTTTCTGATTGCACACTTCCACAATGTTATCATTGGTGGCGTCGTCTTTGGATGCTTTGCGGGCGTTAATTATTGGTTCCCGAAAGCCTTTGGCTTCACGCTTAATGAGTCCTGGGGTGTGCGGGCATTCTGGTTCTGGATTATTGGTTTTTTTGTCGCCTTCATGCCGCTCTATGCCCTGGGCTTTATGGGGATGACACGCCGCTTAAGTCAGGACATCGACCCGCAGTTCCATCCATTACTTGTCGTCGCTGCTGTCGGTGCTGCATTGATTGCCTGTGGTATCCTTTGTCAGCTAATCCAGTTCTGGGTATCTATTCGTGATCGTGACCAAAACCGCGATCTTACCGGTGATCCATGGGGTGGTCGGACACTGGAATGGTCAACTTCATCACCACCTCCCTTCTATAACTTCGCGGTCATTCCTGAAGTCAGTGAACGCGACGCATTTTGGGATATGAAGGAAAAAGGTGTGGCCTGGAAACCATCTGCGCACTATGAAGAGATTCACATGCCCAGGAATAGCGGCGCAGGCGTTGTTCTTGCAGCCCTCGCTACTGTGTTCGGTTTTGCCGCTATCTGGCACATCTGGTGGCTGTTTATCGCCTGTTTCATTGGCATTCTAGCTACCTGGATCATCAAGAGTTTTGATGATGATGTGGATTATTACGTTCCGGTCAAAGAAATTGAACAGATTGAAAAAAAACACTTTGACGAAATCAGCAGAGCAGGCCTGAATAATGTCAACTGAAACTCTTACTAAGCACCACAACGCGCATGAAAATCATGCGCATCATGAACAAGAGACCGCTGCCAGAAAAATATTTGGCTTCTGGGTCTATCTGATGAGCGACTGCATTATCTTTGCAACGCTTTTCGCAACCTATGCTGTTATGGTCAACAACACCGCCGGTGGGCCATCGGGTAGAGAAATCTTCGAGTTACCCTTTGTCGCGGTAGAAACTGCCCTGTTACTTTTGAGCTCAATCACCTATGGCATGGCTGTCATCGCCATGAACCATAACCATAAAGGAACCGTTAATGCCTGGCTGATGCTGACTTTTCTGCTTGGTGCCGGGTTCATCGGAATGGAAATCTATGAGTTTCATAAGCTGATCATGGAAGGCTATGGCCCAAATCGCAGTGGTTTTTTATCCGGCTTCTTCACTCTGGTCGGAACCCATGGCTTGCACGTAACATCAGGGCTGCTTTGGATGGCGGTAATGATGTACCAGGTTGCTACCCGTGGTCTGACAGCCACAAACCGCACCCGCATCATGTGCCTGAGTCTGTTCTGGCACTTTCTGGATGTCGTGTGGATCTGCGTATTTACTGTAGTTTATCTAATGGGGGCCATGTAATGAGTCATTCTGTAAATCAACATGGCGCTTCACACGGTAGCATGAAATCCTATATGGCGGGTTTTATTCTCTCTATTATCCTGACAACAATCCCGTTCTGGATGGTTATGGAGAGAGTGGCTTCACAAGAAATGACTATTGGTGTAGTGGTAATATGTGCAGTGGTACAGGTCATTGTTCACCTTGTCTGTTTCCTGCATCTTGATACCAAATCAGAAGGTGGCTGGAATATGATCGCAATGGTTTTCGCGCTGATCATCATTCTGATCATTGTGATAGCTTCTCTGTGGATTATGTGGAACCTCAACGAAAACATGATGATGGGCCACTAACCGGGTTATGGTTATGATAAAGCGCTACCTTCAAGTGACTAAACCGGGAATTATTTTCGGAAATTTGATTTCTGTCGTTGGTGGATTTTTGCTCGCTTCCAGAGGCAACATTAACTACACCCTGTTTGCTGCCACTTTGGCAGGGGTATCATTAGTGATAGCTTCTGGTTGTGTCTATAACAACATCATCGACAGGGACATCGATAGAAAAATGGAAAGAACCCGAAATCGGGTTCTGGTTAAGGGTCTTATCTCGCCTGGGGCCAGCCGGATTTACGCCACTGTTCTAGGTATTACAGGATTTCTGTTGCTCTGGCTGGGCGCCAATCCTCTGGCGATGTGGCTTGCAGTGATGGGTTTTGTAGTCTACGTCGGTATTTACAGCCTCTACATGAAGCGTAACTCGGTTTATGGCACGCTGATAGGCAGTCTCTCTGGCGCTGCACCGCCGGTAATTGGCTATTGCGCGGTGACTAACGAATTTGACACCGGAGCCTTAATTCTTCTGGCAATATTCAGCTTATGGCAAATGCCTCACTCTTACGCAATCGCCATCTTCCGCTTCAGAGATTATCAGGCCGCTAATATTCCAGTATTACCTGTAGTCAAAGGCATTCCCACAGCAAAACATCATATTACGCTTTATATTCTGGCCTTTATGATTGCCACACTAATGCTGACTCTGAGCGGTTATGCAGGATACAAATATCTGGCTGTTGCAGCAGCGGTCAGCGTCTGGTGGCTGGGCATGGCAATTTCGGGTTATAAATCGGCCAACGATGACCATGTCTGGGCTCGCAAACTGTTTATGTTCTCCATTGTGGCTATTACCTCATTAAGTGTCATGATGTCGGTAGACGCTATGACGCCTCCCTCGCATGAATTATTAGCCAGGGCATGGTGAAACAGAATCGCAACGCAGGGGGACGCACTCTGTTGCCCCTGTTGCCCTCCTTGCTTGTCTATCGTTACTTTGTGTGAATTAATATTTTCCACCGCCCCCTCTTCCCATAAAATAGTGCACAATGATATCCCGAGAGGTTGCAATGAATGATCATAAAATGACCCCAACTGAACTACGGGCGGTTTGGGGTCTTGGCGCAGTTTTCTCGCTACGCATGCTGGGAATGTTTATGGTCCTGCCCGTTCTCACAACCTATGGTATGGCGTTGCAAGGGGCAAGCGAGGCATTAATAGGTATAGCCATCGGCATCTATGGGCTGACACAGGCGTTATTTCAAATCCCTTTTGGGCTGCTTTCAGATCGTCTTGGCCGTAAACCCCTGATTGTCGGCGGACTGCTTTTATTTGTGCTGGGTAGCATAATAGCAGCCACTACCACCAGCATCTGGGGTATTATTCTGGGCAGGGCTCTTCAGGGCTCCGGCGCTATCGCAGCGGCAGTGATGGCACTGTTATCTGACCTTACCCGTGAACAAAACCGCACCAAAGCGATGGCGTTTATTGGCATCAGCTTTGGTATAACCTTTGCAATTGCCATGGTAGCGGGCCCGGTGTTCACTCATGCCTTTGGCCTGCACTCGCTGTTCTGGATGATAGCTGCTCTGGCAGGTAGCGGTATTATCATCACTCTGGTGTTAGTGCCTTCCACGCCCCATCATTTGCTAAACCGTGAATCGGCTATCGTAAAGGGCTTCATGGGCCAGTTGCTGACAAACCCGTCACTGTTCAGACTCAATATCAGCATTATGTTTTTACATATGTTACTGATGTCCAGTTTCGTTGCCCTGCCCGGCCAGTTAGAACTGGCTGGTTTTCCCGCATCCAAGCACTGGCAGGTCTGGCTTACTACCATGCTGATTTCCTTCGTGGCAGTTCTCCCATGTATCATCTATGCGGAGGTCAAACGCAAAATGAAGCGGGTTTTTGTCAGCTGTGTCGCACTGTTACTCATGGCTGAAATAGTATTATGGCATGCGGGTCATCACTTCTGGGCTCTGGTCGCTGGTGTACAGTTGTTTTTTTTGGCTTTTAATCTGATGGAAGCCATTCTGCCTTCGCTGGTAAGCAAAGAGGCCCCGGTGGGCTATAAAGGCAGTGCAATGGGTATCTACTCCACCAGCCAGTTTATTGGTGTGGCCATTGGCGGTAGTCTGGGTGGCTGGCTTTATGGTCAGTATGCCCCGCACGTGGTATTTCTGGCAGGAGCAGCAATTGCAGCACTCTGGCTTTTGATAAGTTTTACAGTGAATGAACCCTCTTACCACAGTAGTTTACGCATCATACTGGATGATATGTCAGACTACAGCGAGCTGGAAAACAGGCTCAGGTCTCAGGCCGGCGTTTTTGCTGTTTTTATCGTACCAGATGAAAAAAGTGCCTACGTCAAAATTGATAGTAAGATCATCAGCCGCCCTGAACTGGAGATGCTGGCTGCCACTCCTGAACTGACCGGATAAATTGATCACTTACCTCGGGCGTGTATCGACGCAGATATAAATCTGCCCGGCCGGCACTATCGATCACCCAAAAATTTGGCCATGCTGATAATCAGAATGAAACGCTAATTAAGAATTAACTCTCTGACGAGGCAGACATGACCTGAAAACGGACTACAGGTGGGAGTTTACTCACGATTAAAACTAGTCAGTCATCCCGCACTAACCTGCCGGCCCGCTGTTTCAGAATACAATATCATTTTCAATCTGAATTGATCCCTCAAATGAAAAGCGTTTTGGATTGATAAATCGCTGAGGGAGATAACGATGCAGATTACGTTTTTCGCAAAATTCGGCAAAATCCGTGGCGCTATTGACACCCGCTTTTTCGTACAGATTTTGTACCATATCTTCTACCGTACGGCGGGAGCGATTAATTGTTTCAGCAATCACTTTACTGGTCATACCCTGTAGTTTCAGGAAGATAACTTCACACTCCTTCTCTGTAAAAAAGTCATCCGGGCGGTTTAGTAACAACGAACCGGGTAGCTTCCCTTTAATAAAGTCATTTGGCCGGTAAATTTCTAGAAATTTTACATGGTTAATCGTGCCTATATATTCATTATTTTCATTATAAATTGGCACTTTTTTATTAACGTAAGGACATGACGCTCCGTCTGGATGGATCTCAAGCATGCTGAGAGTATTGTGCGGATTATCAAGCATATACTGGTCCTGATCCTTCCAGTACTTTATTGTCTGCTCTTTCTGATAAAGAGGAGACTTAACCTCTTCATAATATCTTTCTGCCATTTCATCAGTAGTTTTGAGACTGGCAAGCTTTGCCAAAGCCATATTTGCGTACAGAATCCTCATTTGCGTACAGAATCCTCGAATCGGGGCTTACTATGCCGATTGGACTCAGAAAAAAAATCAAAAGCACGCGTCATCATTTCGGGAATAACGCTGTATGTCTGAATCTTTTCTTTCATCATTATCATCCTTTTGAGAAGCCAGCCTGAGAAAAACGTAGGCTTCCCGCATGTTAAATAAACCATCATATGTCAGCTAAGCTCAGACAGCTCAGACAGCTCAGACAGCTCAGACAGCTCAGACAGCTCAGACAGCTCAGA
>ERZ500997.29-NODE-29-length-65162-cov-11.469366_pt1 | contig 65162 bp, 58 predicted proteins | sample MGYA00248826_ERZ500997 | MGnify/ENA primary metagenome ERZ500997 (study PRJEB25958, sample SAMN03398524) | human skin metagenome | study: EMG produced TPA metagenomics assembly of the Human Skin Microbiome Metagenome (human skin metagenome) data set.
CGAGGGGCGTATATTACGCTTTCCCCCGGCGCAGTCAATCCATTTTTTTACTTTCCCTCCCACTCATTTTCATTACGCGCAATAAATAGTCATTGGGGATTTGCATGAGATGATTATTTCTGCTGCCGCAGAAATTTGGCAATTTCATTGCGCCATGGTATCGACGGTTGTCCACCCTGGCGTGTGACAGAAATAGCCGCTGCGGCCTGGCCGAAATCCACAGCCTGTTCCAGCGATTGCCCCTCAAGTAGTGCGGTTACTAGTGCACCGTTAAAGGTATCCCCAGCCGCAACAGTGTCAACTGCATCAACCCGGAAACCGGAAATCCACCGCCCAAAACCCTGCTGACTTAGCCAGACACCTCGATGGCCCATCGTGATCAATACATCTGCAATTCCTTTCTGATGAAATATCGAAGCCGCCCTGGCTACGCTCTTATCATCACTAATGGTGATACCGGTCAGTATCTGTGCTTCCGTTTCGTTAGGGGTGATAATATCGACCAGTGCCAGCAACTCATCAGTCAATTTAGTTGCTGGCGCTGGATTGAAAATTACCCGAGTGTGGTGATGCTTAGCGATCTCTGCTGCCAGCTGAATACTTTCAATCGGTGACTCCAGTTGCATTAGCAGAGCATCCGCCTGTTCAATGGCAAGTTGGTGGTTAAGCACACGTGCAGGCGTTAAGGCCGCATTAGCGCCTGCATGGATGGCGATAGTATTTTCACCAGCAGCATTGAGATAAATAAGTGCAACACCGGTGGATTCTTGTGATACCCGGTCAATCGCGGATGTATTAATTCCATCCTGAACAAATTGTCTGCACATTTGCTCTCCTGCGGCATCATCGCCTGTACAGGCGATAAAAATAGTATCAGCACTCGCACGGGCAGCAGCAACAGCCTGATTTGCTCCTTTTCCTCCCGGAGAGATTTGATACTGCCGGCCGATTACCGTTTCTCCGGGGCTGGGAAATCGAGTCATAGTGAGGATATGGTCAGCATTGATGCTACCCAGGACAACCAGTTTTCCACGTGTTGCCATCTTCAGCTACTCTAACTTGAAGGTCATAACAGGCATATTAACGCTGACTTGCAGAAAACGACACTGTATTAGCTTCAGCGCAATTATCGCCTGTCGGTGGCATCGGGCTGATATACTTTGGCAGATGTTGTAATGAATGAGCAGATACAAAACCGTTCCATCGAGACACAGTAGTGTTCGACAGAATTATTATGCGTTGCATCTGCTATTCTGCGCGAACTTAGCCCTGACGATTATTTCAGGATTTCAATCCGGCGGGGTTTCATTGCTTCAGGCACAATTCGCTCAAGATCGATATAAAGCAGTCCTAAATCGAGGCGGGCATCCCGCACTTGGACATGTTCAGCTAACTGAAATTTACGCTCAAAATTGCGCTCCGCAATACCCTGATACAGGTAAGTCCGCTCTGGCTGCTCTTCAGAGTGCGAACCACGTACAGTTAGCATATTATCGTGAGCAGTGATATCCAGTTCATTCTGGGCGAAGCCTGCTACGGCAATCGTGATTTGGTATTTGTTCTCTTCAAGCCGTTCAACATTGTAGGGAGGATAGCCACCATTGCTTTGGCTTTGATTGGACTCCAGCAGATTGATCAGACGATCAAAACCAATAGAAGAACGATAAAGTGATGCTGGGTCGAAATTACTACGCATTTTATGCTCCTGATAATCAGCAAGTTTTACGAAATCACCCTCCGATATGGACAGGTGAGAGGCCACAGGAGGTTGCCCTTCCGGCGCAACACGGCGCAACACGTTGTGCCCTGATTATGATGTAGTGGCGCCAGCATTTTTTTCAAGGTTGAGTGGCCATCTTTTTGTTTGACGCCATAGAGGCTTTGACTATCAGACTTTGATACACGGTTATCTGAGACCACCGCTGTATCAAAGCGATCTTATTTGACTGAATTGACCCTGACGCAGCCAGTTACAAAAGCGGTTCAGGGCTTACATGGACACGGTCAGGAGCTGGATTAGATATCAATATTAGCCGCTTTCAGCGCATTCTCTTCGATAAAAGCACGCCGTGGCTCCACTGCATCACCCATCAGCGTGGTAAATAGCTGATCAGCCGCTATGGCATCTCTTACCGTTACCCTCATCATACGGCGGCTATCCGGGTCCATAGTTGTTTCCCACAGTTGATCCGGATTCATCTCACCGAGTCCTTTATAACGCTGAACCGAAAGACCACGGCGCGACTCTTTTACCAGCCATTCAAGAGCCTGTTCAAAACTACTGACAGGGTAGCGACGCTCGCCGCGTTCGATGAAAGCATCCTGTTCAATAAGGCCGCGGAGCTTTTCACCCAGCCCGCATATTTTGCGATATTCAGGTCCGGCAATGAATTCGTTATCTAGCAAATAATCCGTATCAACACCATGCGTTCGCACTCTTACTACCGGCTCAAACAGATGAAGTTCACGGTTTTCGTTTATTACCACACTGTACTGGCTGCCATGCTGCTCACCCTGATTAAGATTATCCACAAGCGCTGCAAGCCAGCGGTTAACTGACTCAATATCTGTTATGTCGTGCAGGGAGGGATGGTAAACCAATGCCTGCAACAGGGCCATGGGATAACGACGCTCCATACGTTTAATCATCTTCTGCGTGCTGTTGTATTCCACGGCCAGAGTTTCCAGTTGTCGGGCTGCCAGCGCGGGCGCATTAGCGTTGATATGCAGCATGGCACCATCCAGCGCGATAGCCAGTTGATAATGATCCATCGCTTCATCATCTTTAATATATTGCTCCTGTTTCCCTTTCTTCACTTTATACAGAGGTGGCTGAGCAATATAAACATGGCCACGCTCGATGATTTCCGGCATCTGGCGATAAAAGAAAGTAAGAAGAAGTGTACGAATGTGGGAGCCATCAACATCTGCATCAGTCATAATAATAATGCTGTGATAACGGAGTTTGTCCGGATTGTATTCATCACGCCCAATACCACAGCCTAATGCCGTGATAAGGGTTGCCACTTCCTGCGAAGAGAGCATTTTGTCAAAACGCGCTTTTTCGACGTTGAGGATTTTGCCTTTTAACGGCAAAATTGCCTGATTTTTGCGGTTACGGCCCTGTTTGGCAGAACCGCCTGCTGAGTCACCCTCTACCAGATATAGTTCGGAAAGTGCTGGGTCACGCTCCTGGCAGTCAGCTAGTTTGCCCGGTAATCCAGCCAGATCAAGCGCTCCTTTACGCCGGGTCATTTCACGGGCGCGACGGGCCGCTTCACGGGCCCGCGCAGCATCTATGATTTTTCCGACGACAATTTTGGCATCGACCGGATTCTCCAGCAGATATTCGGCCAGCAGCTCGTTCATCAGCGACTCAACAGCGGATTTTACCTCTGAAGAAACAAGTTTATCTTTAGTCTGTGAGGAAAATTTTGGATCAGGCACTTTCACCGACACAACCGCCACTAATCCCTCACGAGCATCATCACCCGTTGCACTAATTTTAGCTTTCTTACTAAAACCCTCTTTATCCATATAGCCATTTAACGTTCGGGTCATGGCCGCACGGAAACCGGCCAGGTGAGTGCCGCCATCCCGCTGCGGAATATTGTTGGTAAAACAGTAGATGTTCTCCTGAAAGCCGTCATTCCACTGCAACCCGATTTCAACCCCAATTTGATCTTTTTCGCTACTGAAGTAGAACACATTGGGATGGATCGGGTTTTTATGTCTGTTAAGGTATTCAACAAACGCTTTAATTCCGCCGTCATAACGGTAATGATCATTTTTCTCATCACGCTTATCATGCAGATGGATAGAAACGCCGGAATTGAGGAAAGAGAGCTCACGCAAACGTTTCGCCAGGATGTCATACTCAAATTGCGTCACATTGGTGAAAGTTTCGAGGCTGGGCCAGAAGCGTACCTGGGTTCCTGTGGAATCCGTTTCTCCAGTAACAGCTAACGGAGCCTGCGGCACGCCATGATGGTAAATTTGCTGATGCACCTGTCCGCTACGACGAATCGTCAGCTCCAGTTTTTCCGACAATGCGTTAACAACAGAAACACCGACGCCGTGAAGGCCGCCAGATACCTTATAGGAGTTATCATCAAACTTGCCGCCAGCATGCAGCACCGTCATGATCACTTCTGCCGCTGATACTCCCTCTTCCGGGTGAATACCCGTTGGAATACCCCGTCCATCGTCCTGCACAGATAACGAATTGTCTGTATGGATAGTGACCAGAATTTCTTTACAATGGCCAGCAAGCGCTTCGTCAATGGCATTATCCACGACCTCGAATACCATATGATGCAAACCCGTGCCATCATCTGTATCGCCGATATACATGCCGGGGCGTTTACGTACTGCATCCAGCCCTTTTAATACCTTGATACTTGAGGAGTCATAAGAATTTGGCATCAATGTTTCTCGCTCATTTAATTTTCTTCGGGTTAAACCACTATTTTACCTTGTTCTATCCTGAACATCCTGCCCTTTTCATCATACATATCGCCGAGGTGCTCCGCACTAATAGCACTAACAAAAACCTGGGCCTGAGTTGCTTTTAACCGGGTAGCTAATAGCTGGCGATGGTTCTCATCCAGCTCAGAGGCGAAATCATCGATTAAATAGAGACAGCGCTGCCCACTTTGACGGGTAAGAAATTCTCCCTGAGCGAGGCGCAACGCACACATCAACAATTTCAGCTGTCCACGTGATAACAGATCTTCTACCGGCATGCTTTTCGCCCGGATACGAAAATCCGCTTTGTGCGGGCCACTTGTGGTATACGCCAAAGCACGATCGCGCTCAAATTGACGAGCCAGCAACTCACCGTAATCACTCTCTTTATCCCAGCCGCACTGAAAAGAGAAAGAGAACTCAAATTCTGGTAAAAACTGACTACAGGTATCAGTGATATTTTCTGAGATGACCTGGCTATACTCCGACCGCCAGCAGCTTATCTGTTTTGCTAACGGTACCAACTCCTGATCCCAGGGGCGAAGTTGCTGGTAACGTGTCACCTGACGCAAAGCTGCATTACGCTGTTTCAGCAGACGCCGTAAATCACTCCAGGCAGTATAAAAACCAGCATGATTGTGAAAACATCCCCAGTCTATCCAGGCCCGGCGATACCTCGGACCGCCATTTAACAAAGTAAAACCTTCCGGCGTAATAAGTTGTATCGGTAATATCTGTGCCAGTTCAGCCATCCTGCAACCATCACTGCCATCAATGCGCACATTGCCCTCGCCGAAGCGATTTCTGGTCAGGCCAACAGAAATTTCATGCCCCAGACCCTGGACACGTCCATGCAGGATGAAGTGTGGCTCCCCATGACGGATGATCCTGCCTGCCTGCAAACTACGGAACGAACGGCCATGCCCCAGAGTATAAATAGCTTCCAGTATACTCGTTTTACCGCTGCCATTAGCACCTATCAAAAAATTAAATCCGGGAGCCGGCATTAAATCTGCATTGGTAATATTTCGGAATTCTTTAATTAGCAGGCGGGTTAAAGCCATATAAAGCGGAAATCTCAGGAAAGTTAATAGTAATATCCAGGCCGTTCAACAGGTAATTTTCCTTAATTCAATACATTAATCGAATCAGACCTCACACGGCCCCAACAATGATAACCCGCACTATAAGCGCATTGGCATGACGACATAACACGCGTGCTGACTCGTGGCATCTTCGATCTGCACGCTGGATAGCGAATCGATCATCAGCATTCGCACCTCTTCGCACTTAAGCGCGTTTAACACATCCAGCACGTAACTGACATTAAAACCAATCTCCAGCGCGGCACCGTCATATTGCACATCCAGCATCTCTTCAGCTTCCTCCTGTTCGGGGTTATTAGCAGTGATTTTGAGATGATTTTCACTTATATGCAGCCGGACGCCACGAAATTTTTCGTTAGACAGAATGGCGGCGCGGGAGAAAGCATGTTTAAGGGAATCACACCCCGTCTGCAATATTTTATCGGGACTTTTTGGCAATACCCTTTGATAATTTGGGAAACGCCCGTCAACCAGCTTGGAGGTGAAGATGAAATCAGCCACATGAGCACGAATATTATTGCTGCCAATCTGAATTTTGAGCAGCGCATCGCCTCCATCCAGCAGGCGCAACAGTTCAATCACACCCTTACGTGGCACAATAACTGAATGTTTAGGCAAGGATTGCCCAACGGGCAGAGCACAGACCGCCAGGCGGTGGCCATCTGTTGCCACAGTGCGCAGTAAGTTATCTTCAGTTTCGAACAACATGCCGTTGAGATAGTAACGTACATCCTGATGCGCCATGGAAAACTGGGTTGCGTCAATAAGACGTTTCAACGTTGCTTGAGGAAGCGTGAATTCAACCTCGCTCTGCCAGTCACCCAGGTTCGGAAAGTCATTAGCTGGCAATGTGGAAAGTGAGAAGCGGCTGCGCCCGGAACGCACCAGCATACGCCCATCCTCCAGAATCACGCTTATCTCCGCTCCTTCCGGCAGTCCACGGCAAATGTCGAGGAATTTACGGGCCGGCACAGTGATTTCTCCAGGCTCAGAGTCCTGATTCAACGCTATGCATGCAACCATTTCCATTTCAAGATCAGTTGCCGTTAGCCAGAGCGAATTCTCATTATCAACCTGCAACAGCAAATTGCCCAGAATAGGTAGTGTCGGCCGGCCGCCTAATGGGCTACAGACCTGCTGAAGGGGTTTCAGTAAATGCTCACGTTCTACAATAAATTTCATAGCATCAGGAAGATAATGTTCTGATCAGATTGGAAAAATCTTCTTTAATATCGTGACTCTCTTCACGGAGCTGCTCAATTTTACGACAGGCATGCAGCACCGTGGTATGGTCACGACCCCCAAATGCATCACCAATTTCCGGTAAACTGTGGTTGGTCAGCTCTTTCGCCAGCGCCATCGCCATCTGTCGGGGACGCGCTACCGAACGTGAACGGCGTTTGGATAGCAAATCTGCCACCTTAATCTTGTAGTACTCTGCCACCGTCTTCTGGATATTGTCGATAGTAACCAGCTTTTCCTGCAATGCGAGCAGATCTCTCAACGCCTCGCGTACAAAGTCGATGGTGATGGCACGTCCGGTAAAGTTAGCATTGGCTATCACCCGGTTTAACGCCCCTTCCAGTTCACGTACATTGGAACGCAGTCGTTTAGCGATGAAAAAGGCCACTTCTCCCGGCAGGCGGATATGGTTTTCATCCGCTTTTTTCATCAGGATCGCCACACGGGTTTCAAGTTCCGGTGGTTCTATCGCCACAGTTAACCCCCAGCCAAAACGGGATTTAAGGCGATCCTCAACACCATTGATCTCTTTAGGATAACGATCTGAAGTCAGAATTATCTGCTGATTTCCCTCCAGCAGCGCATTAAAGGTATGAAAAAATTCCTCCTGAGATCGCTCTTTATTAGCAAAAAACTGTATATCATCAATTAGTAACGCATCAACTGAACGATAATAACGTTTGAATTCTTCGATTGCATTGTTTTGCAGCGCCTTAACCATATCCTGCACAAAGCGCTCGGAATGCATATAGACCACGATGGCATCGGATTTATGCGCCATAATGCCATTACCCACCGCATGAAGCAGATGGGTTTTACCCAGACCTGTTCCACCGTAAAGAAACAGGGGGTTGTAGGCACCACCCGGATTGTCCGCAACCTGACGCGCTGCTGCCCGCGCCAGCTGGTTCGATTTACCTTCGACAAAATTATCAAAATTGTGCTTTGTGTTAACGTTAGAACGATAAGAAAGCACAGCGGGCGCCGGAAGGTTATCCCAGCTGGGGCGCACCGCCTGACGAGCAGGCGCACTGGTTGTTGTGGCACTCACTGTCATAGGCTGGCTGGCACTCTGAGTAACCGGTTTGCTGCCAACTTCAAAACGCAGCAAAGGGGCATTAGCGCCACAAAAGTCGCTTAGTAATATATTAATATTGTTAATGTATTTATCTCTTACCCAGTCGAGTACGAATCGATTAGGCGCATACAGTGCAAGTGTATCACCCTGTAGCTCTGCCTGTAACGGACGTATCCACATGCTAAATTCCGTGGCAGGTAGCTCATTCTGCAATCGGGTAAGACACTGTTGCCATAGCGAAAGTGACACGGCGAACTCCACTCGAACAAAATCGATAAGTAAAAAATATAGCTATTTCATCGTTATAGACACATGCGCATCACAGACATGCTCACCACCATGCCCGGGGATTTCCGGCAGGAGCCCGGTGGTAGGATCCTAAAGCAGAATGGCCGATCATAGCGCAAACGACGCCAGAGATCTTCAATTTCAACACAGTTTTAATTCATTTTATCCACAGTGGTTACTACGCCCATGTAAGATAGCGCTCTTCTGAAGATTACACATTCAGCATCTTCTGTATTGGATGTAATTCGAGATCGCCTGTTGCCACACTAAATTCATAGCTTCATCACACATTCTGTTAAGAGCAGTTATGGTAAATGGTTGCTGGCAGCTCTGCATGTTTACAATTTATCGGTCCGTGATTGAAATTATTCAGAATCTATGCAGTAGTAACTGCCTGAATCAGAATATTTAAGTACCTGCCACAAAATTTCAGGTAAAGTCAATTGACTCCGCGCCGGGCAATTATTACAATCCTGCCTCTTTAAATTTCGTGACACTAAGGCGTAATGGCGTTAATTATATTAACCAGCTAGCACGCAATGGTAGTAAACCATCTGTAAAGTTTAGGTAGAAATCGCCATGAAACGCACTTATCAACCGTCCGTACTGAAACGCAACCGTTCTCACGGCTTTCGCTCCCGTATGGCAACTAAGAATGGGCGTCAGGTATTGGCACGTCGTCGTGCTAAAGGCCGTGCTCGTTTAACTGTATCCAGTAAATAAAATCAATTGCTGAGTGATCAGGCTCAAATTTCCCAGGGAGTTACGGTTGTTAACTCCTGCTCATTTCACTTACGTGTTTCAGCAGCCGCAACGAGCTGGCACGCCGCAACTGACTATCCTTAGCCGTTTTAACTCGCTGGGGCATCCTCGTATTGGCCTTACTGTTGCGAAAAAAAACATTAAGCGTGCCCATGAGCGTAACCGGCTCAAACGCCTGGCTCGGGAAAGTTTTCGGCTGCGTCAGCATGAACTTCCTGCCATGGATTTTGTGGTAGTAGCGAAGAAAGGCGTAGCTGACCTTAACAACCAGGCACTATGTGAAATCCTGGAGAAACTATGGCGTCGTCATTGTCGTCTGGCATGCGACTCCTGATTGGTCTGATTCACGTCTGGCAGCGTGTTATCAGCCCTTTTTTAGGGCCACACTGTCGTTTCTATCCCAGCTGCTCCCATTACGGTGTTGAGGCGCTGCGTCGGTTTGGTGTAGTAAAAGGCTGTTGGTTGACAACGAAACGCATATTAAAATGCCATCCTTTACACCCGGGTGGTGACGATCCTGTACCGCCGAAACTCGACGATAAGTAGAGAACATTAACGATGGATTCGCAACGCAACCTTTTTCTCATCGCTTTTCTGTTCGTGTCTTTTATGATCTGGCAGACATGGCAGTCGGACCACGCTCCGCAGCCGCAACAGACACCACAGAATACAAGCAGAACCACCGATAATGCCGCCAGCAGGGGCGAGCACACTCGTGCTCAAGGTAAAATCATCACCGTTAAAACCGATGTCCTTGCTTTAAACATTAATACACGTGGTGGTGATGTTGAGCAGGCGCAATTGCTGGCATACTCAGACAAACTCGGTTCATCACAACCGTTCGTCTTGCTGGAAAACAAGGCAGACTTTGTTTATGAGGCACAGAGCGGCCTGACTGGTCCCGGCGGCACAGATGATCCTAACAGTGGAATGCGCCCGCTCTATGACACGACCAAAACTCACTTCGAGCTTGGTCCTGACGACAGTGAACTACGAGTTCCTATGACCTTCACCGCAAAGGATGGCGTAACGTACACTAAAATTTTTGTACTCAAACGCGGTGAATATGCAATCAATGTTGACTATCAAATCAACAACCGTACCCAGAAACCGCTGGAGCTGTTGATGTATGGCCAGCTTAAACAGACTGTCGAACTGCCCAAATATCGTGATACCGGCAGCAACAACTTCGCCCTTCACACCTTTCGTGGAATTGCCTATTCCAGCAAGCAAACTAACTTTCAAAAAGTGAAGTTTGATAACGTTATCGACGATAAACCTCTGGAAATCAAGACGCCAGCCGGCTGGGTCGCAATGCAACAGCAATATTTTGCTTCCGCGTGGATACCGCACACAGCGGGCGACAATACACTCTACACTACTAATTTCGGCAATGGTGTAGCTGCTGTTGGCTATAAATCGTCCACAATAACAGTGCCTCCCGGCAGTCAACAGGATTTAACAGCTACATTATGGGTTGGCCCGGAAATTCAGCATCAAATGGCGGCAATTGCTCCCCACCTTGATCTGACCGTTGACTATGGCTGGCTATGGTTTATCTCCCAGCCACTGTTTAAACTGCTGAAATTCCTCCACAGCTTTATCGGCAACTGGGGCTGGTCGATTATCGCTATTACTTTCATCGTACGCGGTATCATGTACCCTTTGACCAGAGCGCAATATACCTCCATGGCAAAGATGCGTATGCTGCAACCGAAAATTCAGGCAATGCGCGAGCGTGTCGGTGACGATAAACAGCGTTTGAGCCAGGAGATGATGGCGCTGTATAAGTCAGAGAAGGTTAATCCATTGGGGGGTTGTTTCCCGCTGCTCATTCAAATGCCTATCTTCCTGGCACTCTATTACATGCTGTCGGGCTCGGTAGAGTTGCGTCACGCGCCTTTTGCACTCTGGATAAAAGATCTTTCCGCTCAGGATCCCTACTACATTCTGCCGATTCTGATGGGCCTGACGATGTTCTTCATCCAGAAGATGTCGCCAACTACCGTCACCGATCCAATGCAGCAGAAGATCATGACCTACATGCCCGTGGTCTTCACCGTATTCTTCCTGTGGTTCCCGTCTGGCCTGGTGCTGTACTACATTGTCAGCAACCTGGTGACAATCATCCAGCAGCAGCTAATTTATCGTGATCTGGAAAAACGCGGTCTCCATAGCCGGGATAAAAAGAAAGCGTAAGACTTAAGCTAAAACAGATTTACTCCCACAGGCGGCTGAATGCCGCCTTTTTATCTGGGCAGTACACACTGGATTTATCTGGCTCTGTTTTAATCCTGAAAAAGCGGCTTTGTGTTACAAAGTACTGTACTGTTTTAAAACAGATCCCAGCATTAAACGACAATACAGACTGATTGTTAAGACCGGGCATTAATCACCATTTACATGAGGTCAATCATAATGAGCCGCAACGATACTATTGTTGCTCAGGCGACACCGCCGGGCCGTGGGGGCGTCGGTATTATTCGAATTTCCGGTAGCCAGGCCGCAGCAGTAGCAAAAGCGGTATTAGGCAAAATCCCTCGTCCGCGCTATGCAGACTATCTGGCTTTTAACGACAGTGACGGAACCGTGCTTGATAAAGGTATTGCATTATGGTTTCCGGCTCCTCACTCTTTTACTGGTGAAGATGTGCTGGAACTGCAAGGACATGGAGGGCCTGTCATTCTCGATATGTTACTGCAACGCATTGCGGCACTGCCCGCCGTGCGCATCGCCCATCCGGGAGAGTTCTCGGAACGTGCTTTCCTCAATGATAAACTCGATTTGGCACAGGCTGAAGCCATTGCCGATCTCATCGATGCAGGCTCAAACCAGGCTGCCCGCTATGCCCTTAATTCACTGCAAGGCGCTTTTTCCGATCAAATTAATCTGCTGACAGAAGCAATCACAAACCTGCGAATTTATGTTGAAGCGGCTATCGACTTTTCTGACGAAGACATTGATTTTCTCTCTGACGACACCATCGGGGGGCAGCTTAACGATATTATTGCCAGGCTGGACAGTGTTCATATCAAAGCACATCAAGGCACGCTACTGCGTGAGGGGATGAAAGTGGTAATTGCTGGGCGCCCCAATGCAGGTAAATCAAGCCTGCTAAACGCGCTGGCCGGTCGTGAAGCAGCAATCGTTACCGATGTTGCCGGTACAACCCGCGACGTATTACGGGAACATATACACATCGATGGCATGCCATTACATATTATCGATACTGCCGGGCTGCGAAATACCCATGATGCAGTGGAAAAAATTGGTGTAGCGCGTGCATGGCATGAGATTGAAACTGCTGACCTGGTACTATTTATGGTTGACGGCTCGACAACCACCTCGATTGAGCCTGACCAAATCTGGCCAGATTTAGTCACCCGTCTGCCAGAAACACTATCGATTACCGTTGTGCGCAATAAAACAGACATTACAGGCGAAACACCAGGTACAACTGAAGTAAATGGCCACCCGCTTATCAGGCTGTCAGCACGAACTGGAGAGGGTATTGATCTGCTGCAAATGCATCTTAAACAACGCATGGGCTATGTTGAAAACATATCGGGGGGATTTTTGGCCAGACGTCGCCATTTGCAGGCACTGGAGCTCACGGCCACACATCTTGAATATGCCAGGCAGCAATTGCAGGATGCCTGTGCGCTGGAGTTAGTAGCTGAAGAGTTACGCTTAGCCCAGATGGCACTGGCGGAAATTACCGGTAAAGTCACATCAGACGATCTGCTGGGAAGCATTTTTTCCAGCTTCTGCATTGGCAAATAAAAGACCATGCATGCCATAACGGCTGATTCTGTATTGCGAAATGCGTCATAAATATAGCGTCTGCAAAAGCAGCATAATCGCCATGCTCTGTTTTTATGTTATTGCTTTTTTAGGGCAGGAACCGCAGTCAGAGAGAGTATTCGGCGGCAAAAGTCCTCATACTCTTCCCCCTCCCGTGCCATTAAACTGGACAGGGAGTAAAAACGATCTGTAGAAGGAGATTCATTTCTGGCTTTTATCATATCTAACTGGCTAACATTAACCACAGTCCAGCATTCAGTAAAACCGACTCGTCGTGCTTTTTGATGGCTCTTCTCAGCTTCCCCTATTCGGTTATGAATATTAGATATATCCGTGCCACTCTTGATTTCAATAGCAACAACATTACGGTTATGCTGATTTGACATCTCTTCTCTGATGATAATATCGGGGTCGGGCGCGAACTCTACGGAAAACAAACGCCCGGTAGCACTCATCACTTCCATTGAATTTTCCCCAAGCCGGGTAATAGCATGCTCTATAATTTCTTTAATGATTTTGAAAACCTGAACAATGCCAGCCACACCTATAGCATTGTTTGCACCGCCTCTGAATTGTGGGCCAACGGTCAACAGCGTTAAATCATCTAACAGCGCTTTCGATATTCGTAAAGGGCCCAAACCTTCTAACAATTGCGATGCAGAATGACAAAAGGCCCGGCATAAATCATCTATCTGATTAGCAGCTAATTTCCCGATGCGCCCGCCCATTTCCATTGATTTAAAATGCCCTACACCGAATCCTTTATCCTTGCCGTAAAACTCTTTTTGGCTGTAACCCATTAGTAGGCGGTAATATCCTATGAGATAAGGATTGGTTTTTAGCAGAACAGGCACAGGAAATAACAGTTCTCCACGTAAACCGAACTTAGCGAGTGTTGCTAAATCTTTTTCGGCAACAAAAGCTGCCAGTTCTTTATCAACTTCTGTTATATCGATTTGCTGAATAGTTTCAAATAACGCCTCCTGCAAACAGACTGAGCGAAATTTTTTTAGCGCTAAAGCAAATCCTATTTGCAACACCGGGGATGAAAAACTGAATTTATGGCTCATGCGACAGAAATCCTTATCACATTATTCTCATCACTTTTGAGCCTGTTAACTGCAATAGAAACATACTCGGGGTTCAGTTCAATTCCCAAATAATTTCTTCCTTCATCCTGGCAAACAACACCTACAGTACCCGCTCCAAAAAATGGGTCTAACACATAATCGCCCGGCTGCGTTGAAGCCATAACACATGGTCTGACTAACTCTGTCGGGAAAGTCGCAAAATGGGCACCAACAAAACCTTTTGTCTTTATGCTCCAGACGCTACGACGATTTCTTGTCTTACCGTTATCCGCAGGTTCTTTCACCGCTTCACAGTCGTAGTAGTAACGCTCAGACTTCGAAAACATAAACAGGTATTCATGTGATCTTGAAGGCCTGTCCCTGACGCTCTCTGGCATCGCATTAGACTTGTGCCAGACAATGTCGCTTCTCAGATACCATCCATCATCCTGAAGCGCGAACGCCAGTCTCCATGGTATGCCCAATAAATCCTTAGGTTTAAGCCCCTCAGGAGTATCAGGCCTGACACTCATAGCTCTCGCAGGATTTTTCTTATCAGGTGCCCGATAGCTCCGATTACCACTGGTATAACCATCCCCAATATTGAGCCATAACGTTCCATCATCAGTCAGAACTCGTCTGACCTCAGAGAAGACGGCTATAAGCTTGTGAAAGAACTGTTGCATTGACTGCTCAAGACCAATCTGATCTTTAATGCCGTAATCTCTCAGCCCCCAGTAGGGAGGTGAAGTTACTACGCAGCGCACTGAACCAGACGGAATGCATCGTAGAACTGTCAGAGCATCTCCCTCGAATATAGTTGAGGCATCAATAGAGACGAAATCATCCCTGCTTATTTTTTCTACCTTGGGTACACGTTGATTCATAGCGTGATGTTCCATTCTTAACTACCGATTACAGAGAAACTCAATTATTTTGCAGTGTTATAAATTGCCGCTCCAAAAACATCGTATTTCTTTGTTGCTCTAACTGACACACATATCAAGTGATATTAAGTAAAAGCTCATTATGCCCTGTCTTGTAAAAAGCAGGTTTTATTCACAAAAACGATGACATGCTCAATCATCTGACTTATATATAATTTTATTGCATAACATAGGGAAAATTATGGGGATTTTAACATTTCCCCCCCAGTAAAATCATGCAAAAAATTGCCGTAAAATGATAGATAATAATGTAGTTTTGGTTAATCATCACTAGTGAATGGAACAGAAATAGCTTATATAATTGTAAAAGAGATACCAGCCACTAAGCTAAATCTAACCGCTTCATAAATCAGCATTACGACTACCTAGAATGACAGAGCTCTGCCAAATACCAGGGGGGATAAATCCGAATCTTGATTTTAATCCGTTAGGGGAAGTGCAATGTGGCAAGCGGATTTTTACAATACAACTAAGATTAACAGGTTTCGTCCATTTTCACGGAGCGACAGATGGCCACTCATTTTGCACGATCTGCATTCTCAGCCAATTACACCACAACACATCGCCTGCCCTCAAATTTAATCACTCACGCCAGCCGTTTTAACCTGCGTCATCGCCAGCGATTCCTTACGGCGCTGGCATTACTGGCTGAACTGATGTTTAATTTTTATGGTTATCACACTCTGCCTGTGCTCATCACCAGCAGCAGCGGACGTCCCTGCTTTGCAGACAACCATTTGCCAGATTTCAGCCTCGCTTATACTGGTAACATAGTGGGGGTAATGCTGGCTGAAAAGGGATGCCGGGCGGGCCTTGATATTGAAATGATTCGGGCTCATAACCGTCAGAAACGGAAACATCTGGCAGATAAATTCTCTTGTGGTGAGCAGGCGTGGATCAACAGCCAACAGGATCCTCTGGAAGCCGCTACGCAGATCTGGGTACTACGCCAGAGTATATTAAAACTTACTGGAGAAGGTGACAGCGGCATGACTTCACTGTGTCTTCACCCGGCCTACGGGCGTTTACGTTCCTTCATCCTGCCTGATGTTCATGCAATTTGTGATGCAGAGCCAGCACTGGTATGGTCCTGTGCACTCTCACCTGCCTGCGATCAACTGAAGTTATGGGAATGGGATTACAAAGGGTTGAAAGAACTGCATACTATTCAGGTACAGAAACAAAATATGGGGCCACATTTGTTACGGCTGACGAGTCTTCCTCACGAAGGTTCATTGATGCTATGATTTGATCCAAAAACCAATGACATTCTGGTTTCTTAAGCGTTTGAAGCATCGTCGCGAGCAACTGCAAAAGACTCTGTATAATTTGATATCAAACCAGTAATGCCACCACCCTCACAATCAATCCCTCATGTCCAATTAGGCAGAGGATTGATTGCAGCACCCACCAGCCTTAATAAACTGACTTAAAAAGTCCCTGCTTTATCCATCTTCCTCAGTAATCTCTTATGCCGCCGTCGCCGTGGACCAGCGTGTAATGAAAATCCATTCATGCTGGCACTGATCGCGTTTATAACATCTACCTAGCAGGCAGAATGTTAGCGTTTCAAACCGGCCGGTGACCGGTCGATTATCATCATTATCGATAAATTGAATATTGTTCCTGCATACTAAAAAAGTAATCACAACCAGGCCTTGGCAGGACAATTATGTTACTTCATCTCCTTATCTATCAGGAACAATGTATCATCACTCGCTTTTTCGTAAATTTATACTTCAGTTTTATAGATGAGAATAATTATTATTTGTATAATAATACCCAGTCCCTAATATATTATATTGGTTGATGAAATGGCCGTAAAAACCAAAAAATTGTTTCGTATTGCTGGCTACAAAAGCAGCATTAACCCCGCCTGGCGGCAAAAGTTATTATCAATTGGCATGGTACCAGGAGCGCTTGTTGAGATTATCCGCACGGCACCGCTGGGTGACCCTGTCCAGATTCGCACTCACCGTGTCAACCTGGCAGTCAGGCAAAAAGATCTCATGACAATCCTCCTTGAAGAAATTGCAGTATGAAAAAATTGAATATTGGCCTGATAGGTAACCCCAATACCGGGAAAAGTACGTTATTTAACCAACTCACGGGCGCACGACAGCGCGTAGGCAATTGGGCTGGCGTCACTGTCGAACGTAAAGAAGGGCAGTTTTTCACCGCAAAATCTGATGTTCGACTGGTTGACTTACCCGGTACCCGTTCACTGACGACAATATCGATGGATACATCGATAGATGAAAGAATAGCCTGCCAGTATCTGTTTAATGATAATGCAGATTTAATAATCAATGTGGTGGATGCGTCCAGCTTAGAAAGTAATCTGTTTCTCACTTTCCAACTTCTGGAATTAGGCCTGCCGTGCATTATTGCGCTAAACATGCACGATATTGCCCAAAATCAGCGAATTGAAATCAATGCAGCCGCACTGTCCGATCGGCTGGGATGCCCGGTGGTATTAATGACGTTAACTCGGGGGGAGGGAATCGCAAGCCTGAAAGAGATCATTGACATCCATGAAAGAAATTTATCACGAAAATTAGTTTCTTATCCGGCTGTTATTAATGAGGCAGTGACAAAACTAAGTAAACCCATGCCACCAGAATGGCCCCTTCAAAAAAAGCACTGGTTAGCATTGCAGATGCTGGAGGGCGATATTTACAGTAAAGAACTCTGCCCGGTGGTTTCATCTCTGCTGCCTGATATTGTCGAAAATTCTGATGGTGATCCTGGTATTATTATCGCCGATCACCGCTACCAGGAGATTACTGCCCTTTGCTATGCGGTGAGCAATATTCAAAAGTCCCGTCCGAACAAGCTTACCGAAAATCTCGATAAAGTCCTCATTAATCGCTGGTTAGGTATTCCAATTTTCCTTGCCGTGATGTATATGATGTTTTTTTTATCAATAACCATCGGGTCAGCATTGCAGCCTGTCTTTGATGGCGGTTCTGTTGCATTATTTATCAACGGTACACAATGGCTCGGCTACACACTACATTTCCCGGACTGGTTAACAGTGTTTCTCGCACGTGGTATCGGAGCCGGAATTAATACCGTACTTCCTATCATTCCTCAAATTAGTTTGATGTATCTTTTTCTCTCATTCCTTGAAGATTCCGGTTATATGGCACGTGCAGCTTTTGTCATAGATCGTTTAATGCAATCACTTGGCCTGCCCGGTAAATCCTTCGTTCCACTTATTGTTGGCTTTGGTTGTAACGTTCCATCGGTACTTGGTGCCCGTATCATTGATACACCACGGGAACGCCTGACGACTATTCTTATCTCACCGTTTATGTCTTGTGGCGCACGTCTCGCTATCTTCGCAGTATTCGCCGCAGCATTCTTCGGCGCACATGGCGCCAGCCTGGTATTCTCACTATATCTTCTTGGCATTGTTGTCGCGATGATTACCGGCTTAATGCTTAAAAACACCCTGCTTACTGGTGAAGCCTCCCCATTCGTTATGGAAATGCCGGTTTACCACAAGCCAAACCTCAAAAACCTGCTGATTCATACTACATTACGCCTGAAAATGTTTGTTGTCCGCGCAGGTAAGGTGATCATTCTCGCCAGTATGATTATTGGTGTACTAACCAGCTTCTCTTTTAGCGGCAGGCCAGTTGACAGTATTAACGACTCAGCGCTGGCGACAACCAGTAAAATCATTACACCGGTTCTTTCCCCAATAGGCATAACTTCAGACAACTGGCAGGCAACGGTCGGGCTGGTTGCAGGCATAATAGCTAAAGAAGTTGTAATAGGTGCGCTAAATAGTCTTTACACAAGTGAAAACATCCAGGAAAAAGAATTCAACCCAAAAGAGTTCAGTCTGTCCGGCGAACTAGCCAGTTCGTTAACAGATACTTGGGAAGGATTAAAAAATGCATTCAGTTTAAGCGTCCTGTCTAATCCAATTAAAGCCAGTCAGGGCGACGGAGAGATGTCCGGGAAAGAAATGGGCGTTATGAGCAAGAAATTTGGCAGCGGTTTCGCCGCTTATAGCTATTTAATCTTTGTACTGCTCTATATTCCGTGCGTATCTGTTATGGGAGCGATTTCGCGAGAATCTGGCCGGAACTGGATGATATTTTCTTTCTTATGGGGATTAAACATTGCGTATTCGATTTCAACACTATTTTATCAGACTGTCACTTTCAAAGCACATCCCGGTTTTAGCACCCTTTGTATTTCTGTTGTAGTTGCACTTAATGCAATTATTATCATGATGCTTCGTTACTTCGGCAAACGGCTAAAAGAGAACATGGCTTCAGCCCTGCGCGCCTGAAATGGAAAATCGGCTGTGGTAATCCCGTATCCCTTCTGAGCCTGATCCGTGGTATATCCTTAAACAATGGTTTAAGGATATACCAGCCTGCCGCCGCTTATAACCAAATATGCCCCCACACGCACAGCTTAACACCATGCGAATATGAACATCGGTGGAAAACAGCTATGCAACTTCAGAGTTTACTCGCTACTACACAATGAATTTCGCGATATTATTAGTGAAATATTTTGTTAAGCATAAAAAAGTTATTGCTCGGTTTTTTGTTATATAACGATTTTTTCATAGCTGTTAACTAATCAACCGAGACAACAGTAATATGACCAAAAAAAATCAAGGCCAGCCGGACTTAAGCCGCAGACGGCTGCTGGCCCACACTGGCATTATCGCTGCAGGTGCCGCGCTTTCCTCAGGCATATCCGCGCAGACACCATCCGAATCATCCCGCCCGGCTTGGGGCCAACCATTTACCGGCGTTATCCCTGAAACACTCCCCAGAGGCTATAACATTCTGCTGATTACCACCGATCAGGAGCACTATTTTGAAACCTATCCATTCCCGGTGCCAGGGCGTGAGCGGCTGATAAAAACTGGCACGACGTTTACTAACCACCAGATTAACAGCGCCATCTGCACACCGTCACGCAGTGTATTGCATACCGGCTTTCATATGCCACAAACTCGGATGTTTGACAACTTAGGATTACCGTGGATGCCCTGGGATTTAGCACCAGAGCTATCGCTGGGCCATGTCATGAAGCAACTGGGCTATTACTGTGCCTATAAGGGCAAGTGGCATCTAACTAAGGCACTGGAAGAACCGTTTGAGGGTCTGCATTCGCACGATCCAAGCGATATCCGCAAAGATAAGCTGCATCAGAAGATGCAGGAGTATGGTTTTGAGGATTATCACGGTGCCGGCGATATTATCGGCCTTCATCAGGGCGGCTATTATTACGACGGCGTTATCGGCAGTCAGGCAATTAACTGGCTACGCAGCAAAGGGCGCCTGATGGCGGATAAAAACCAGCCCTGGTTTATGACGGTGAGTCTGGTTAACCCTCACGATGTAATGTTTATTGATACCGACGCGCCAGGCGAAAAGGTACAGTGGCGCAAATCACTCAATAGCGATAATCCTATGGCCCCCGCCCGACCGCCAGAAAATGCGCTTTATCAACAACGCTGGCCGGAAGTACCATTACCAGACAGCCGACACCAACCATTCGATGAAACAGGCAGGCCGGCAGCGCATGGAGAATACCAGCGCGCTCGTGCAGCAATGGTAGGGCAGTTCCCTGATGAAGATCGCCGATGGCGTAAATTACAGGACTACTATTTTAACTGTATCCGCGACTGCGATAGAAACCTGACTATCGTGCTAGATGAATTGGATGCGCTTAATCTGACGAACAAGACCATCGTAGTATTTACCTCTGATCACGGCGAGCTGGCAGGCTATCACCAAATGCATGGCAAAGGCAGCAGCGTTTACCGCCAGCAAGTACATGTCCCAATGATTATCAGCCATCCGGCCTATCCGGGTGGACAGCGCTGTCGGGCGCTCAGCTGCCATCTCGATTTGGTCCCCACTTTAGCCGGGCTGACCGGATTACCACAAGCACAACTTTGCCAGGCACTGCAGGCACTGGGTAAACGCAAAGGTAAGGATTTTAGCGTGTTGCTCCATGAACCTACCGTAGCCCGGAGCGGTCAATTGCGCAGCACCAGCCTCTACTGCTACAACATGATGTTGTATGCCGATGCCAATTATTTGGCCAAGTTTCGTGCATTAAAAGATAATCCGCATCTGACAGCAGATCAGGTAAAAGCTCGCATCCGGCAACTGTCACCAAATTACCAGCACCGCAGTGCCATCCGCATGATCTATGATGGGCGTTATAAGTTCGCCCGCTATTTCTCCCTGAAGCAGCATAATATGCCGCAAAACTGGGAACAGTTGCTGGCATATAACGATTTGGAACTATATGACCTGCAAACCGATCCGGGCGAACGGCATAACCTGGCATGCAGTCCGGAACGACATAAAGAGCTTATTATGCATTTAAGCAATCAACTCAATGCTCTGTACCGTGCAGAAATCGGCGAAGATGATGGCCAGTTTATGCCCGCACTGGATGGCGAACCATGGGATTTGACTATGACGCAGTTTCAGCAAATGGCCAACGATTAAATCTTTATGCAGTGACGCTAACTGGCAGTCGGTGTTTGTGGGCCAATACCTGGGCTTTCTGCCACGACTAGCTGCAACATAAGAACCCGGTAAAAAAGTGCCATGCGTTTCCCCCTCTGGCAAGCACGGCACGGCTGCATATAGAAACCTGTCGCTTGTTATTCACTCTCCCCTGTATAACACCTTTATTTACCGTACTGCTGACATAGCAGTATCCAAAATTGATATGCTGACCCAGTCCACTTTTGAACTCTCATCACTATCATCATATTAATGCGCTATCAGCTTGTCTGAGCACCAATGCATTCACATTTCCAATTTTCATCGTATGCACGAATGATATCAGCAGTTTTATCCTCGATTTCAATAAGTATACCCACATCATCCCAGCCGATAAGACTTAATTAAGAAAATTATCAGCCCGTGTACAGCTGATAGGGAGATTTGTTGCGTGTTACAGATACTATTTACAACTCGCTAAATACCGCTTCATATCCTGCGCCTGTTTAACACTCCCTATTCCCCAGATTAACTAGCTCGCGCGTTCCAGCAGGCCTTGGGAGTATCTGGCCAGTAAGGATTGCAGTGGGGCAGCCAAAACTGGTGTGTATCCAAGCCTTGGTTTCTGCGCGTGCCATTGTGCCCGGCATGAAAGCTAATGGCGGGGGAGATAAAATCTGTATACCAATATTTGAATGGATAAGTGTATGACGACAAGATAATAATCATCCTTGTTGTTCAGAACTGATTTTTATGTTTTTCATAACATTAATCTCTGCGTGAATATTCCCGCACATCCTTAGGCTTAGAAACTAATAAATAACCAAATTTTTACTGCCTGATTTTTATTAATTTGTTTATTTTTCACATATTTTTTACAAAAATAAAACCTTTTAACAACTAATTTTAAATATAAAAACACAATAAACACATATTCAAACACAAAATTTATGTCATTAAAAAATATTAATTAAAGTTATACTTTTTTTGGTGAAAATTACTATATTAATTTTCAAAAAAAATGTTGTATTTTTTATATGAATATTAAAGAATAAACGAATTGGAATTTTATGATAAGTTGTTTTTTATTTACACTAGCGTATAACTTCTCAGTAACATCCATTACGATCCGTTAACCTTTCTGTATTTCTGAAATAATGCGGAGTGGAAATGTTGCTGTCAGATAAAAGATGTTACTGGATTTTGGCCACCGTTTTTATATGTAATCAGATACGGCAAAAGAATGAACAGGCATACGTCAGAAAAACAAAATACTTTTAGGTAATAGTGCTATTTTTCATGCAGCATGTTACCTCTTATCACCTGTTCAAGTGATATTAATCACATAACAGAAAATAATAAACGTCACCCATTCTGGCATAGTCCTGTAGTTACAAATTTCTAAGATGATATACCGAAAAATTGCTTTTTTACTCCTCCAGTCTGTAATATCTGTCACCGAAATCTGGCCGTCTGCCCTGATAAAACGCCATTTCATTACTCTTTATCGTCGGACTACTCAGACCTGCCTTCATGCCACAGAATCTGGCAGCACAATATATTTACCTGTATTCGGTTGTGGCTCTATGGCATTACAGCACTCTAAACTCAATCAATCTGAATTCAGCATCTGCATCGTTAATGGACAGAACTGCTAATAACGTCTGGCGGTATGGTTTTGGAGAAATACCAGCCGTTAATTTTGCGCTCATTATGACAATTATAGGGTAATTAAGGGTATGGTTATGTCCTCCTCGTCCGTCAAAGTTCAGGTTCAGAGCTTTGGCCGTTTTTTAAGTAATATGGTAATGCCCAATATCGGAGCCTTCATCGCCTGGGGAATTATTACTGCAATATTTATCCCGGCTGGCTGGATACCAAATCCCACACTAGCCAGATTGGTTGATCCCATGATTACTTATCTGCTTCCTCTGCTCATTGGTTATACCGGTGGCCGTATGGCAGGGGGGGATCGTGGCGGCGTTGTTGGTGCAATTACCACGATGGGGGTTATTGTCGGTGCCGATATGCCGATGTTCCTTGGTGCAATGATTGCAGGCCCATTAGGTGGATGGACGATCAAAAACTTTGATCGCCTGATCGAGGGCAGGGTCAAAAGTGGCTTTGAAATGCTCGTCAATAACTTTTCTGCCGGTATTATCGGGATGTTGCTAGCCATACTGGCGCTTCTTGCTATAGGTCCGCTGGTAGCACAGCTTTCTGGTATGCTAACTCACGGCGTTGAGCTGATGGTAAAAAATAACCTGCTGCCGTTTACATCAATTCTGGTAGAACCTGCAAAAATTCTGTTTCTCAACAATGCGATCAACCACGGTATTTTTTCGCCTTTGGGAATACAGCAGGCTGGCGAAACAGGTAAATCAATTTTCTTTCTCATTGAAGCCAACCCGGGACCGGGTCTGGGCGTTTTGATCGCCTATATGGTCTTTGGCAAAGGCAGTGCCCGAAAGTCGGCGCCCGGTGCAGCAATCATCCATTTTCTGGGTGGCATCCATGAAATTTACTTCCCCTATGTGCTGATGAATCCGCGGTTGATCATCGCTGTTATTCTGGGGGGAATGACGGGCATGTATACCCTCATTTTGCTTCATGGAGGATTGGTTTCTGCTGCCTCGCCTGGTTCTGTTATTGCCGTGCTGGCAATGACACCTAAGGGCGCTTATTTTGCTAACATCACTGCGATAGTCATCGCCTTTATAACCACCTTTATTGTTTCCTCAGTATTATTAAAAGCCAGCAGGATAAATGAAGATGATGACATTGAAGCAGCAACCCGTCGTATGCAGGATATGAAAACGCAATCCAGAGGACCAAACAGCCCTACTGCCTCCAGCGGCAATATTGCAGATCTTCACTTAAATCACGTGCGTAAAATTATTGTTGCCTGTGACGCTGGCATGGGTTCCAGTGCAATGGCAGCAGGTGTTTTACGTAAGAAAGTGCAAAATGCAGGCCTGCATCATATTACCGTTACTAACATGGCCATCAATACGCTGCCCGAAGATGCAGACCTGGTAATCACTCATCAGGACCTGACAGAACGTGCGATTCGTCAGATACGGCAGGCTCAGCATTTATCTTTGAATAATTTTCTCGATAGCAATCTGTACAACGATCTGATCTCTCGTTTGCTCGATGTAAATTGTGACAAGGCACATCGTGTAGAAACAGATCAAACCATCTCCGACACTATCGTCAATAGTGGTAACAATCTATTTAGCTTAAGTGCCAATAATGTTTTTCTTGGCCTGCGCGCAGAGAATAAGCATCAGGCAATTCGTTTTGCCGGCGAACAGCTGGTTAAAAACGGCTACGTGCATCCTGATTATGTTGATGCAATGCTGGAACGAGAAAAAATGACTTCTACCTACCTCGGTGAATCGATTGCTGTCCCCCACGGGACCGTGGCTGCAAAAGATCGCGTGATTAGAACAGGTGTCGTGTTCTGCCAGTACCCAGACGGGGTAAAATTTGGCGTGGAAGAGGAAGACGTCGCCCGTCTGGTAATTGGTATCGCCGCTCACAATAATGAACATATTCAGGTTATTGCCAGTTTGACCAGCGCACTTGATGATGAAAATGTAATTGAGAAACTCGCCAATACAACTGATGCCGCTGATGTTCTGGAGCTCCTTTCCATTCATAACACACCCTTCCATGAGAAAGGGTGATGCTTCGGATAGTCCGCCAGAAAGTTGATGTTACTTTGAAGTGAGTATCCGCCTGAGTCAGATAGTCTGTTTATGCCACAGTCCTGGTCACTTGCAGAGTCAGAGAAAAAGAGGAATGAACCTGATGAATTTGTCTGTGGTGTTATTAAAAAGATTAATAAAGGTATTATTATGAAAGCGTTACATTTCGGTGCGGGAAATATTGGCCGTGGCTTCATTGGTAAACTACTGGCCGAAGCGGGGATTGAGGTCACCTTCGCCGATGTCAATCAGGTGCTGCTGGATGCGTTAAATGCCCGTGGTGAATACCCTGTTCGGATTGTTGGTGAGCAGCAGTATACTGATATTGTCAAAGGGGTGAATGCCGTTAATAGCACCAGCGACGATGTCATCACCGAAATTGCGCAAACTGAACTTATAACTACTGCCGTAGGCCCGCAAATTCTGGAACGCATCGCACCAATTTTAGTTAAAGGCCTGATTGAGCGCTGTAAAAATGGTAAAAGCTGCCCACTCAATATTATTGCCTGTGAAAATTACATTCGCGGCAGCAGCCAGCTTAAAAAGTATGTCATGAATCTGTTGCCAGAGCCCTATTTTGCCTGGGCTGAAACCCATGTTGGCTTTGTAGACTCTACGGTAGATCGTATTGTTCCACCTTCCACCGCTGATCGCTCCGATCCGCTGGAAGTCACAGTAGAGAGCTTCAGTGAATGGATAGTTGATAAGAGGCAATTCTTAGGTACGCCTCCATCCATCTCTGGCATGGAGATGACGGGCAATCTCATGGCATTTATCGAACGTAAACTCTTCACACTTAATACTGGTCATGCTATTACCGCTTATCTGGGCCAGCTGAAGGGGCATACAACGATTCGTGACGCCATTCTGGACCCGGAAATACGCACTATCGTCAGGGGTGCTATGCAAGAGAGTGGTGCAGTACTGATAAAACGCTACAATTTTTCGACAAAGAAACACACTGATTATATTGAAAAAATTCTTAAACGTTTCGAGAATCCTTATCTCAAAGACGATGTGATACGTGTCGGACGTCAGCCTGTACGTAAGTTAAGCCCTGAAGATCGTCTGATCAAACCTGTGCTGGGAACATTAGAATATCAACTGGTAAATAATAATCTGCTTACCGGGGTTGCAGCAGCCTTACATTTTCATAGCGACGATGATCCGCAGGCCAGAGAACTGGCTGCAATGCTGTCAGCAAAAGGGGTACAAGCGACTCTAGCGGAGATATCAGGCCTTGATATCAACAGTGATATCGTCACTGCCGTAGAAAAAATTTACAATACACTATAACGCTGGTTTATTACGGACAGGTATTACCTGTTTTAATTTTTTTAAAAATACCATAAAACAAAGGCTCGTATCAGGCGAGCTTAAAATATGGCATCAGAAACTAAATAAAGGGTAGTCAGCACCCTCCCTTTTTTCCTCTGTACCGAAAAAGCATTTAGGCGTGGTGACTGTGCATTCAACAGTTCCATCTCTCCATCCGTTGACCCCCATCGCATAAATATGATGCATAAGGTAATAAAGCAAAAAAACTTCATATTAATTGATATTTAGATGAATAGCTGATTATTATTTGACAGGTATTAATTGTAATTGCGGCTAAAAAATTTAGCATAAAATGTTTGATTTGATTTTCTCTTATTTTCTGACACAATTTTGAGGTATTATTAAAGCATACTGCTTTGTAAACCGAGCAGAAACAGAGTGTTAAATAAGTATTCGCGATGGCAAGAGTAATAATATTACTTGTGCCTTTGTCATAAAAATAGTGGACAGTTCTGGCTAAAGACACTATGCCGGCAGGCAAACCAGACAAGGATGGAAAATGAAAAGAACGCTCTCAGTACTTATCTGTGATTATGACCAGTTCTATACCAATGGTCTGAAGTTATTTCTTAAAGAGTGGTTCAGCAAACATCAGATAGATGTTAGCTTTAACAGCAATTTTCAGCAGCGCGCCAACGCAGATCTCATTTTTATCTCACTTAGTGAACTGTCAACTTACCGTGCACATGCGTTATGTATGGAGATGAAAACCTTACGGCGAAATACTTTTATCATCAAAAATCAGGATGATTATATACCAGAGGATATTATCCATTATACTCAGACGATTGGCACTGTGGTTTCACGCCAGGCCAGGCTAACAACAATGGAAGATCATCTGCAACAACCCCTTAAATACCTGGGTTCCAGTTTAGCACCTCCACTGTTATCATCTACATCGTCTGTAATGTCATTACGTTACCGGTTAACTTTTCGTGAAACACAAATATTACGTTATCTGGCACGAGGAGTAAGTCATGCTACTGTTGCCCGTTATTCATTAAAGAAAGGTGATCATCACTTATTTATCCCTGTTCCGGTGATGATAAAAATATCATAGCTTGATAAACGCTTTACAAATCAGCATAACACGACATAGTTCTCCTGATTATTGCTTGCTATATGTTCCACCGTAGTTAACAGCTGCCGTAATTAATTAAAGCCTGATGTACCGGAGATTTATAAGGAACGTAAAAAACACCGGCGAACTGGATCGCCGGATATTTAATAACCCTATTTACCCGATGCAAATCGGGCCGCAGCTTCATCCCAGTTGACTACATGCCAGAACGCTTTGATGTAATCAGGGCGTTTGTTCTGATATTTTAGATAATAGGCGTGCTCCCAGACATCCAGACCGAGGATCGGAAAACCAGACACCCCAGAAATAGACTCCCCCATCATAGGGTTATCCTGGTTAGCGGTTGAAACTACTTCCAGTCTGTCGCCCTTTTTTACTAACCATGCCCAGCCTGAACCAAAACGGGTTGTCGCCGCTTTTTCGAACTCCTGCTGAAAATTTTCCACACTACCAAAATCTCTTTCAATCGCTGTTTTCAGCTCACCCTGCAAAGAAGTTCCTTTTTTCAGACCTTTCCAGAAGAGACTATGATTGGCATGGCCACCTGCGTTGTTACGCAGTGCCATTTTCTTATCTGCCGGAACTTTATCCAGTTTAGTGATCAACTCATCGACAGGCAGATCAGCAAAATCAGTCCCTTCCAGCGCAGCATTAGCGTTATTAACGTAAGTCTGATGGTGTCTGGTATGATGAATCTCCATCGTCTGCTTATCAAAATACGGTTCCAGAGCATCGTAAGAGTAAGACAGGGATGGCAGTGAATAACTCATTTTCTCATCTCCATTTTAATTGAAGGCAGTGCTAACTAGCACTACCAAAGCTATTTTCATTATAGTTAACTTCATGTTCTGTAAAAGGGAAATTAGCCACTTTCCGGTCGTCAAAATTGGCAACAAGTATGTGCCTGACAACTTTTTTCAGCGCACTCACATCCCGATTTTAGATTTTTCTGCTGAAGTTCAGGTCAACAGGTAAATGAGTTCGGCACCACTCTGCAAAGAGGATTCTCAAGATAAGCGATCTACTGTTCATTTCCCGCTATAAGACGCTCAGGCCAAGTGTAAACCGTAGCACGGCCGGGTTTAGCAAATTCCAGTAGCGTCATATGAGTACGCCTGGCGAGCCGAACGGCCAGATACGTCGCGGCGGAAGCAGCCAGCAGAATCTCCACACCACACATTGCTGCCTTCTGTACCATTTCATAGCTGGCTCGACTGGAAATTAATAGAGCTCCCGCCTGCCAGCCAGTGTGTTGACTACGTGCACCCAGTAATTTATCGAGCGCAACATGACGCCCCACATCTTCGAATCCGCCAGCAAAATTCCCCTCCGGCATAATCCACGCTGCCGCATGAGTACAGCCTGTAAGCCTGCCGACAGGCTGATAGTCACGCAGTTTTGGCAGTAGTGCATCTAATAGCATTAAATCAAAATGCTGGGTTACGGGCAAAGGAGTTATCGATTTGTCTATCTCAGCCAGCTGTTCTACACCACATACCCCGCAGCCAGTGCGCCCCGCCAGAGCACGGCGACGTGCTTTCAGGGCAAAAAAACAACGGCTGGAGAGCTCTATCCGCACTTCAATCCCATCGCCTGTAGAAACAACATCCATACCGTAGATCTCCTGTGGAGAGGTAATAATCCCCTCCGAAAGGCAAAAACCCAGTGCAAATTCTGGCAAATCGCGCGGCGTTGCCATCATCACGACATGAGCTATACCATTAAATACCAGCGCTACAGGCACTTCATCAGCCAGCCAATCTTCACTAAAATTTTCTAATGATGGCCGCTGCCAGACCTTACTTCGCCTGACTCCTGCAATGACATCCGCTGTGCTTTTATGTGATCTCATTCTATTGATCAACAAACCCTCCTTTTTTATCACGGTAAGTCGTTTTATAATAACGCCTTGTTAAAAAAAAGTGATTAAAATGTAAACTAAAGTAACATTCGCTTTGTTGGCGCATTTTCTTCCCCCAGCTCCAGCAGGCATCAGATACTGTCATACAGATTTAAATACAGAAGGTTATGATGAAGATCAACCGCAGAACATTTTTCAAGATCTGTGCAGGAGGCATGGCAGGTACAACAGCAGCCGTGCTGGGGTTTGCCCCGAACGTGGCACTGGCGGAAACGCGCCGGTACAAATTACTGCGTGCCCGTGAAACCCGTAATACCTGTACCTATTGCTCAGTAGGTTGTGGCCTGCTGATATACAGCATGGGTGATGGTGCTCTCAACGCAAAACAGGCTATTTTTCATATCGAAGGTGATCCCGATCATCCTGTCAGCCGTGGTGCACTCTGCCCGAAAGGTGCCGGCCTGCTCGATTTCGTTCATAGCGAAAGCCGTCTGCAATTTCCGGAATATCGTGCGCCGGGATCCGATAAATGGCAGCGTATCAGCTGGGATGAGGCGTTCGGGCGTATTGCTAAATTAATGAAAGCGGATCGCGACAGTAATTTTGTTGCTAAAAATGAGGCAGGCGTCACGGTAAACCGCTGGCTCAGCACGGGTATGCTTTGTGCGTCAGCATCAAGCAATGAAACGGGTTATCTGACCCAGAAATTTACCCGTTCACTCGGCATGTTAGCGATTGATAACCAGGCGCGCGTCTGACACGGACCAACGGTAGCAAGTCTTGCTCCAACATTTGGTCGCGGTGCGATGACCAACCACTGGGTTGATATCCGTAACGCCAATCTGATTATTGTTATGGGCGGCAATGCGGCTGAGGCGCATCCGGTTGGGTTTCGCTGGGCAATGGAAGCTAAAATCCATAACAATGCCAGGCTTATTGTTGTTGACCCCCGCTTTACCCGTACGGCCTCGGTAGCCGATTTTTACACACCTATTCGCTCAGGTAGTGATATCGCTTTTCTATCGGGAATAATTAACTATTTGATTAAAAATGATAAAATACAGCATGACTACGTCAAAGCCTATACTAATGCCAGCCTGATCGTGCGCGCTGATTACAGCTTCAATGAGGGGCTGTTTAGCGGTTACGATCCCAGCAATCACAAATATGATAAGACCAGCTGGAATTATGAAACAGATGACGCAGGCCATGCAAAACAGGATACGACGCTCACGAACCCCCGCTGTGTCTGGAATCTGTTAAAAACCCATGTCAGTCGTTATACACCGGAAATGGTAGAGACCATTTGTGGGACCCCGAAAGCTGATTTTCTGCATATCTGTGAATTGCTAGCAGAAACTTCTGTGGCAGATCGTACGGCAACATTCCTCTATGCATTTAGGCTGGACTCAGCACTCGGTTGGCTCGCAAAACATTCGCACCATGGCGATGATACAGCTGCTGCTCGGCAATATGGGTATGGCAGGAGGTGGTGTAAATGCCCTGCGTGGGCACTCCAATATACAGGGGCTGACCGATCTTGGCTTGCTTAGTCAAAGTCTGCCGGGTTACATGACGCTGCCCTCTGAAAAGCAACCTGATCTGCAAAGCTACCTCACTGCCAACACACCAACGCCACTCCTGGCAAACCAGGTTAATTACTGGGGTAATTACCCTAAATTTTTTGTCAGCCAGATGAAAGCATTCTACGGTGATAAGGCGCAACAAGAGAATGACTGGGGGTTCGACTGGCTGCCGAAATGGGATAAAAGCTACGATGTTCTGCAATACCTTGAGATGATGTCGCAGGGTGAAGTCAATGGCTATATTTGTCAGGGCTTTAATCCGCTTGCCTCCTTTCCTGACAAAAGCAAAGTTATTGCGGCGCTATCGAAACTCAAATTTCTGGTCACAATTGATCCCATCAATACCGAAACCGCTAACTTCTGGCAGAACCATGGGGAATTTAATGAGGCAGACAGTGCCACTATCCAGACTGAAGTCTTCCGTTTACCCTGCTCGTGCTTTGCAGAGGAAAACGGTTCTATTGTCAACTCTGCACGCTGGTTGCAATGGCACTGGAAGGCGGCCGATAGTCCGGGAGAGGCAAAAATGATGGCGAAATTCTGGCTGGTATTTATTCCCGTCTGCGCGAGATGTACGCAGATGAAGGTGGTGCACTGCCAGAAGCTGTGCTGAATATGTCCTGGGACTACCTGACGCCTGAAAACCCCTCCGCCGAAGAAGTAGCAATGGAGAGCAATGGCAGAGCGCTGGCTGATATCTTTGATGATAAGGGGGCTCTGCTAGTGCAAAAAGGCCAGCAACTTAGCTCATTTGCTCAGCTAAAAGATGACGGTAGCACCTCCAGTGGCTGCTGGATTTTCTGCGGAAGCTGGACCCCTTTGGGGAACCAGATGGCACGTCGTGATAACAGTGATCCCTCCGGGCTCGGTAATACACTGGGCTGGAGCTGGGCCTGGCCGCTCAATCGCCGCATTCTCTACAACCGCGCCTCCGCCGATCCGATGGGTAAACCGTGGGATGCCAAACGACAGTTATTAACATGGGAAGGTAACAAATGGGGAGGACTAGACATCCCCGACTACAGTACCGCCCCCCCTGGGAGTAATGTTGGCCCGTTTATTATGCAGCCTGAAGGCCTCGCACGCCTGTTTGCCCTTGATAAGATGGCCGAGGGACCCTTCCCGGAACATTATGAACCGTTCGAAACCCCGATAAGCACTAATCCGTTACATGCCAGCGTAATCTCTAACCCGGCAGCGCGGGTGTTTAAAGATGATTTAAATGCGATGGGAAGCGCAGATAAATTCCCTTATGTCGGCACGACTTACCGGCTCACTGAGCATTTCCACTTCTGGACCAAGCACTCGCGGCTCAACGCCATTGCCCAGCCGGAGCAATTTATTGAGATCGGCGAGACGCTGGCTAATAAACTCGGTATTGGCTCGGGCGATACCGTAAAAGTGAGTTCTAATCGCGGTTATATCAAAGCTAAAGCCGTAGTAACCAAACGAATCCGAAGCCTTCAGGTTAACGGCAGGACGGTGGAAACTATTGGCATTCCCATACACTGGGGTTTTATTGGTGTGACTAAAAAAGGATTTCTTGCCAATGCATTAACCCCGTTTGTCGGGGATGCTAACACCCAGACACCGGAGTTTAAGGCGTTTCTGGTTAATGTGGAAAAAGTGTAAGGGAGATCCAAAATGGCTTATCAATCGCAGGACATTATCCGCCGGTCTGCCACCAATGGCCTCACACCGGCTCCACAGGTCCGGGATTATCAGCAACAGGTTGCCAGGCTTATTGATGTCACTACCTGTATTGGCTGCAAAGCGTGCCAGGTCGCCTGCTCTGAGTGGAATGACATCCGTGACAGCGTCGGGCATAACGTTGGCGTTTATGACAATCCTGCTGATTTAACGGCAAAATCCTGGACAGTAATGCGTTTCTCTGAAGTAAAAGAACAGGGCAAACTGGAATGGTTAATCCGCAAAGATGGCTGCATGCATTGTGCCGACCCGGGTTGTCTGAAAGCCTGCCCTGCGGCAGGCGCTATCATCCAATACGCTAACGGAATTGTCGATTTCCAGTCTGAGCAGTGCATTGGCTGTGGGTACTGTATCGCTGGCTGCCCGTTCGATGTTCCCCGTCTCAACCCGGAAGACAACCGGGTGTACAAATGCACGCTGTGTGTTGATCGGGTGAATGTCGGTCAGGAACCGGCCTGTGTAAAAACCTGCCCCACAGGTGCCATTCGTTTTGGTAGCAAGCAGGATATGATTCATCTGGCTAACGAGCGTATTACCGAACTCAACAGTCGCGGTTATAACAATGCCGGACTATACGACCCCCAGGGAGTCGGCGGCACTCACGTGATGTACGTTTTGCATCATGCCAACAAGCCACAGCTCTATCACGGCCTGCCTGCTAATCCCACTATCAGCCCAACCGTCGCTTTCTGGAAAGGTATATGGAAACCACTGGCCGCGATTGGCTTTGCTGTTACCTTTGCGGCAGCATTTTTTCATTATGTTGGAGTTGGGCCCAATCGTGCGGAAAAACATAAGGAAGAAGATGAAGAGGAGAAACATTAATGAATCGTCAGCCACGCATTCAGCGCTACAGTGCTTCACAACGTATCAATCACTGGCTAGTAGCACTCTGTTTTGTGCTGGCACTCGTCAGCGGGCTTGGGTTCTTCTTCCCCTCTTTTAACTGGCTGATGAATGCACTGGGAACGCCTCAGATGGCACGCATCCTTCATCCTTTCATCGGTGTGGCAATGTTTGTAGCATTCCTGATTATGTTTTTTCGCTTCTGGCACCACAACCTGCTCACACGGGATGACATGGAATGGGCCAGAAATATCAGGAAAATTGCTCTTAATCAGGAAGCAGGTGACACCGGGCGCTATAATTTTGGTCAGAAGTGTGTTTTCTGGATGTCGGCTGGCAGCCTGTTATTACTCCTGGCGAGTGGTATTATCATCTGGCGCCCTTGGTTCGCTGGTGCATTTCCCATCATGGTGATCCGCGCCGCATTACTGATTCATCCTATTTCTTCAGCAATTTTAATTATCGTCATCATGATACATATTTACGCTGCAATTTGGGTTAAGGGTACAATTACAGCAATGGTAGAAGGCCGGGTAACCTCTGAGTGGGTGAAGAAACATCATCCACGCTGGTACCGGGAACTGCAGCAGCGCTTATCTAAACAACAGGAAAAACGCCCCTGATGAGTATTCGTATTATCCCGCAAGATCAGCATGGAAAAAAGCACAGGACAACTATAGACACCATTCCGCCATTACTTTTCCCCCGGCTGAAAAATCTATATAGCCAGCGCGCGGCGCGTCTGCGCCAGCTGGCGGCTAAAAATCCGCTGGGTGATTATCTTCTCTTTGCCGCTAAAATTGCCGAAGCTCAGGAGATCGTGCTGTATGATTATCCCCTACAGGTAGATTTACGCCCTTATCTGGTTAAAGCGGCAGAAATGGGCAAACCACCCCTGGAGATAACGGATCTGCAACGTGATACCCACTGGCAGCGCCTGCTATATTCACTGCTTTCTGAACTAAAACCCGAAATGAGCGGCCAGGCACTGGCAGTCCTGGAGAATCTGGAAAAAACATCCGTCAGCGAACTCGAATTAATGGCATCCGCCCTGTTCGCACAGCAGTTTGGGAAAGTGGACAGTGACAAAGCACCCTTCATCTGGGCTGCACTGTCAGTATACTGGGCGCAAATGGCAGCCCTTATTCCCGGCAAAGCGCGCACTGAATACGGTGAGCAGCGACAGTTTTGTCCGGTATGTGCCAGTATGCCGGTGGCCAGTGTGGTACACATCGGTACCCAGCGGGAGGGATTGCGCTATTTGCACTGTAACCTCTGTGAAAGTGAATGGCACGTAGTTCGCGCTAAATGCACTAACTGCGAGCAAACCGGCGATATTAATTATTGGTCATTAAATAGTGAGCAGGCAGGGGTAAAAGCGGAAAGCTGTGGTAACTGCAACAGCTATCTCAAAATGCTGTATCAACAAAACGATCCGTCTGTGGAAGCCGTTGCGGATGATCTGGCAACCCTGATGCTGGATGCACACATGGAACAGCAGGGATTTGCCCGTAGCAGTCTTAACCCTTTTCTGTTTCCCGGCGAAGAGTAACCACATTGCTCCCGCCATTGACAGCGGATAGTCGGGATTAAGGAGAGCAGGATGAAATTAATAGGCAGCTATACCAGCCCATTTGTGCGCAAAATTTCCATCATGTTACTGGAAAAAGAGGTGACATTTGAATTTGTCAATGAATCACCTCTGAAAAACGACAACACAGTAATACACTATAACCCATTGGGTGAAGTTCCGGCATTAATGATTAGCCAGAATGAAATCTGGTTCGACTCGTCAGTCATTGCGGCTAGGATAGAACAACTTGAAAAGTCCCCGCCCTTTCTGCCATCTACACCAGCCGATGCTCTCTCAGTGCGCCAATTAGAAGCGCTGGCAGATGGTATATGTGATGCTGCAATAATCATTGTCTGTGAACAGAAGCGTAACGCAGACCAGCAATCGGAACTTGTACTGACGCACCAGCGTGAAAAAATTCAACGTGGGCTCGATGCACTGGAACAGGCAGCGGCTGATCGCAAGTGGCTGAACGGAAAAACTATTAATCTGGCCGATATTGCCACTGGTTGTATGGCAGGTTATCTCAACCTGCGCCATGTTGCTCCTAACTGGTGTGTAGATCGCCCTGCGCTGGTGAAACTGGTAGAAAAACTGTTCCAGCGCGACAGCTTTGCACAAACCACACCACCACCAGACTGATTTGTTATCAAAATGACCACTATTTACAGCCAGATCCCATCCATTGATCTTTTACTACGTCAGCCTGACTTCGCTCCCCTGATTAACCAGTATGGCCGTCATCAGGTCACACTCGTACTGCGTACTCAGCAGCAGGATGCCCGGCAATCACTCAGACAGTATCAGCAACTGCCTTCATGGCAAAATAGCTGGCATTTGGAAACACAACGCCGCCTCGCCAGCAGGCAGCACTGTGCTCTTTCTCCGGTATTTAACCTTACAGGTACGATACTACACACTAACCTGGGGCGCGCCCCGCTCGCAGAATCCGCCATCGATGCGGTAGTGACAGTCATGCGCCATCCGGTAACACTGGAATATGATATCAAGAGCGGCGAACGCAGCCATCGCGATCGGGCGCTGGCAGAGCGCCTGTGTCACATTACCGGTGCTGAAGATGCCTGCATCGTAAACAATAATGCTGCTGCCGTACTACTGATGTTAACCACGCTGGCATGCGGGCGGGAAGTCGTCATCTCTCGTGGTAAATTAGTTGAGATTGGCGGAGCCTTTCGTATCCCGGATATCATGCGCCAGGCGGGCTGTACGTTGAAAGAAACGGGCACGACCAATCGCACACATCTGCATGATTATCAACAGGCTATTTGTGAACAGACAGCGCTGCTGATGAAGGTTCATACCAGTAACTATAAAATTGTTGGATACACCCATACCGTCAACGAAGTAAGCCTGGCTGAACTGGCCAGAAAAAATAATATATTATTAATTAGTGATTTAGGTAGCGGGTCCCTCATCGATTTAGCACAATACGGCCTGCCCGCTCAGCCGATGCCACAGCATCTGCTCGCCGCCGGCGTCGATTTGGTCAGTTTTTCCAGCGACAAGCTTTTAGGCGGCCCCCAGGCGGGCATTATTCTCGGCCGCCGTAAGCTGATTGCCCGCCTGCAACGCCATCCTCTGAAGCGTGCAGTACGTGCAGATAAAATGACCTTAAGCGCTTTGGATGCCACACTGACACTTTATCAGCAGCCAGAAACACTGACCAGCACAGTGCCGCTGCTTCGTCAGTTAACCCGCCATCCGTCAGAAATTGCCGCGCAGGCCAGACGGCTTCTGCCAGCGCTCAGTGAGCATTTTACTGCATGGAGGGTGGAAGCCGAGGCCTGTGTGTCACAGATTGGCAGCGGTTCATCACCGGCCGATCCCCTGCCTAGCTACGCACTGACGTTTACTCCACTTTCGGGCAATAATAGCGAACTTACCGCTCTGGCACAGCGGTTACGTATGTGTGCAGCCCCTGTCATTGGCCGTGTACAGAATGGAAAGTTGTGGCTTGATCTGCGCTGTCTCGATGATGAATCGCTATTTATGGAGATGCTATTGTCGTGATCATTGCCACTGCTGGTCATGTTGACCACGGTAAAACCTCGCTGGTACAGGCACTGACAGGCATCAATACCAGCCGGCTGCCAGAAGAAAAAACGCGGGGAATGACAATCGATCTGGGTTATGCCTACTGGCCTCAGGAAGATGGCCGGGTGATTGGCTTTATTGATGTGCCCGGCCATGAAAAATTTATCAACAACATGCTCAGTGGCATCAGCGGTATCGATCATGCTTTGCTGGTAGTGGCTTGCGATGATGGTGTAATGCCACAAACGACAGAGCATCTGACACTACTCAGCCTGCTGGGGCGTCCGTCATTAACAATAGCGCTCACAAAATCTGATCGCTCCACACCACAACAGATTGATACTGTTGCCCGGCAAGTGACACAACTGGCAACCGGTTTAGGCTGGCAAAACCCGCACTGTTTTATCTGCTCACTTCACAGTCCCGAAAGTCTTACGCCCCTGGCCGGCCATTTATGCAGCCTGCACCCATTGCAGTTTGAAACAGAATGCCGTTTTCGTCTGGCTATTGATCGCGTTTTTACCCTTAAAGGAACAGGGCTGATTGTTACTGGTACCTGCCTTTCTGGTGAGGTTGTGATCGGGGAGACGCTATGGTTAACCGGTGCCGGGCAGCCTGTGCGGGTGCGGGGCATAAACAGCCACAATCGCAGCACTGAGCGGGGCACGGCTGGCAAACGGCTGGCATTGAATCTGACGGGGGATATCAATAAAACCCAGATAAACCGGGGCGACTGGTTGCTGGCACAACAACCCCCTCCACCAGCAGAACGCGTCGTTGTTGCCTTGGAAGGTAGTGCAACATTTCATATGTGGCAACCTGTGCATATTCATCACAGTGCGTCTCACGTTACCGGACGTATTTTGCCACTAGTTAACCATCTTGCTGAATTAGCACCAGACAAACCACTCTGGTTGGCCAATGATGATCGTCTGATTTTGCGTGATATTAGTGTACAGCAAACACTGGCTGGTGGTCGGGTTATTCTGCTAACGCCCAAAAAACGGGGTAAACGTCAGCCAGACTACCTAGCCTGGCTACAGGCACTGGCCGATGCCCCGAATACTGCCAGTCGCATTCTCACTCAGCTGTCCACACAGCCCGGATCCCTTACTCAGCTAGGCTGGGCCACGCAGCTAACGGCTAAAGGATTGCAGGCCGCACTTGCCCCTCTTGAGCCCCTGATAGCTGACGATGATGTATTACTGCCAGAGCAGGCAGTCCTGTGGAAACAACGGCTGACAGATGCTCTGATCTCTTTCCATCAAAACCATAGCGGCGATCCCGGCCCGGCAAGTGATCGACTACGACGTATTGCCCTTACAGATAAACCACCCGGCCTGGTGCTGGCACTCATCCGCCAGTTATTAAAGGAAAGCAGAATAACAAGCCATCGGGGCTGGCTTTGCCTGCCAGATTTCAAACCACAACTGACCGCTGAGGAGCAGGCACTCTGGCAGCATGTCTTACCGCTATTCAAAGAAGAAGCCTAGTGGGTCAGAGATCTGGCAAACCAGTTTAATGTTGCCGAATCTCTGATGCGTCAGCTGTTAAATAAAAATGCTCAGGCTGGTCTTCTGGCTGCCGTGATCCGTGATCGCTTCTATCATAGTGACCAAATAGGACGATTTGCTCATCTGGTGCGACAAAGATGTACTGAACAGGGAAGTATCAGTGCTACAGATCTCCGCGACCACTTCAATATTGGCCGTAAACTGGCAATACAGATACTAGAATTCTTTGATCGTAGTGGGTTTACTCGTCGCAAGGGTAATGTTCATCTGTTGCGGGATACATCGCTATTTCAGTAGCTGACTCCTGACAATCAATTCATAAGGATGAATGCCAGCTGTATCGCTACTTTTAGCAATCAAATTTCAATCTGTGTCCCCAGCTGGATCACGCGATTAAGTGGAATTTTAAATTGTTCAGGTGCACGTAGTGCATTACGCTCCATCACAATAAAAAGCCTGCCTCGCATGCGAAGATACCAGCGACGTTTACCAATGAATAATGTCTCATGAGACATGAAAAACGAGGTCTCAACCATACTACAGTTCAACCCCTCCAGTTCACAACGGCGGAAAATTTCCTCAACATTTGGCGTTTCACTCCAGCCATAGCTGGCTACTACACGCCAGAAGGTAGAAGACAATTGTTTTATTGTTACCCGGCGAACATTATGAACATAAGGAACGTGTTCAGTACGTATAGTGAGTAATACCACTCGCTGATGTAATACTTTGTTATGTTTAAGATTATGTAACATAGCGAAAGGAATAACGTTCAGTGCCCGAGACAAATACACCGCAGTACCCTCAACCCGCACCGGAGGTGACTTCTCTAACGACACAATCATTGCTTCAAGTGAGTTACCATGCTCCTGCATACGTCGCAGCAGGCGGAAACGTTCGCTCTTCCAGGTAGTCATAATGATAAACATCACCAGCGCCAGCATAAGCGGCAACCAGCCTCCAGAGAGAAACTTCACCAGATTGGCAGAAAAAAGCGCAAGATCTATAAAAAGCATCGCAATCAGCATGATTATCACCAGCCAGGGTTTCCAGCCCCACTCTTTGATAGCAACAACACCACACAAAAAAGTCGTGAGTACCATAGTGCCTGTCACAGCAATACCGTACGCAGCTGCCAGATTACTGGATTGTTTGAAACCGATAACGACTGACAGAACTGCCAGATAGAGCAGCCAATTTATTACCGGAATATAGATTTGGCCCGACTCCTGAGCCGAGGTGTGAACAATGCGCATGGGTGGCAGGTATCCCAGCCGCACTGCCTGACGTGTTAATGAATAAACACCAGATATCACAGCCTGAGAAGCAATCACTGTTGCCAAAGTGGCCAGAATCAGCAGTGGAACTAACGCCCATGTCGGAGCGAGCATGAAAAAGGGATTTTTAATCACCTCTGGTTTATTTAGTAATAACGCCCCCTGACCAAAATAATTGAGCACCAGTGCAGGCAGCACCACAATAAACCAGGCGAGACGGATAGGAAATTTGCCAAAATGTCCCATATCAGCATACAGTGCCTCTACGCCGGTTATGGCCAGAACTACCGCCCCCAAAGTAAAAAATGCGGCGCCTTTATAATGGGTAAAGAAATTAATTGCCCAGCTGGGTTCCAGCGCCTGCAATACCTGGGGATTAGTCATAATGCTCCGGGCACCCAATATCGCCAGTACGATGAACCACATCAGCATAACCGGGGCGAAAAGATTACCAACAAGAGTCGTACCCTGCTTTTGTATTACAAACAGCAGAGTAAGGATAAAAATAGCCAGCGGCAGAATATAAGGGTCCAATGAAGGGGTGACAATCTTCATCCCCTCAATTGCCGAAAGCACCGATACTGCGGGTGTAATAACCACATCACCATAAAAAAAACTGCTACCAATAAGCCCCAGTATAATCAGAATGGCTGTTGATTTGGCACGAGTATTACGGCCCGCAAGCGACATCAGGGTAAGGATACCACCCTCACCATCGTGGTCCGCCCGCATCACATAGCAGATGTATTTCAGAGATACCACCAGCACCAGCAGCCAGAAAATCAGTGAAAGGGAGCCATACACTGCATCAGGCCCCAGCTCAATACCAAATTCACCAGAGAGGTTCATACGCAACGCATAAAGCGGGCTAGTCCCAATATCACCGTAAACCATACCGATGGCTAACAATGTAAGTCCACCGAGAGAATTTTTATTAACAGAGCTCATAAATCTTCCTGGCACCTGCCCGACAGCGTGATGCGGGCAACTAACGTTATCAACCAGAACACACTATATCTGAATCACTATAGGCGTACCCGACAATTCAGTTTGATGCGTATTTTGGCACTATTATCTGTGTCAGATGACCAATTGAGGGCAATCATAGTCACTACTATTTATTGTCGCCAGCAAAACCACCGAATGCATGGTGGAGATGGCTATCTGTAATGTAATCACTAAAAGTTCTGTAGGGGCATACCGGCCGGCCATATTCAGAATATCTGACCAATGTAATCCGCAAGCAAAACACAGAAAACGGCTAAACTATCTGAGACAAACCCGAAGACGTTATGGCGCATTCGTTAACTGCCCTGAAAGCAACCAGTGTATAGAATACTGATACATTTGTGCAGCATCTCCTGGTTAGCAATCAGAAACACATTTGTTATGTCCACTATACAAAAAAGAGACAGACTGATTTTTCTGCGCCTGCCTGACCATGCGTAACCTGAAACAGCCGAGGGTAAGGCCACCGGCATAAGGTATCTGCGTTGAAAATCGGGGCTTATCCTGCAAAGAGAGCTGAAACGAAATTGAGATGATAATCACAAAAGATGCATTGGGTATTTTGATATAGTCTCCAGATAACCGCCCTAATCTGTACACGATTTTATTTTTATACCGTATCCGGCAGAGCCAGTCAGGTGACGTTACCGCCACCATGCCTATATCAGGCTAACCATTTTCGCTGGCATTCGTCAGCTCTGGTATAATTTTCAATAAGAGAATTATATTCAGCTATTCTTTTTGCATGTACGGAGAAAGATTTTTCTTTACCTCCAAATATTGATATTACAGTGTGTTCTTTAAATCTCTCTGAAAGCGTTTGATGTTTTTTATTAACAATATCGTATTCTGCCGAACTATTTAAATCCATATATTTCTCTAAACGTCTTTCACTTTGCGTATGTTTATAGAAGTCTGCCGGAAGGTATTTATCCGTCTCTTTATAAGATATAAAATTTAAATCATCAAATGAATCCCATGTCCATGTGCTAGGAATTAACAAACTGCTTTTTTTGATTATTCCTGTGATATTATCTTCATGCATTTTCAATAAATTATCAGATTTAGTGTGAAGCTTTTTTGCTATTGCCAGACTAAAAATTCCACATTCGGAATAGCTTTTTTGAATGTTCATTTCTGCTAGAGAAAAGTAACAATCGGGTATTCTGGCATCTAAGATGGATTTCTCTGCCTTTAATGCAAGTTCTTTGGCCCACCCGCAACGAAATTGTGTAGAATCAAACAATATCAAAGATTTTTTTCCTTCAATAACCCTGCCATCAATCGCTACAAAATGGATATTCCCTTTTCCTGTATTAACTATAAATCTGAAATATTCACATCCCTCAGGAACCGATTTTATTAATTCCGGAAGATCTTGTGGGCTATTAACATATTTAAGATTCAGCCCGGGATGTTTTGTATTTGCCATTGTCACCAAATCAGGCATCAACTCGAGATCTTCATCTGCATAAAACGCAGCAGTGTCCCATCTTCCCGAAGTAATATCATTTTCTAAACCTTCGACTAGTTTTTTTAATAATTCAATACGGACCGCAGTATTATATTTTGCCCCTTCTGACTCATCAGTAATACCTTGACCCGGATGAATTTCTGATTTTGTACCTGCATCACCTGATTTATACCCATCCCAGATTGCATCTTCCACAGGCGGCGCACTCAACCCGGATGTTAATTTGATATTATTAAACTGTACACAAAGGTCGCGCATCGAATCAGTTCTGCGCATAGCAGCAGAAGGCTCTTCCCAAGAATCAGTGCTGCATACAGTAGCAGAAGAAAAACCTGCCCATTTGGCACTGTTTTCCAGAAGACTGGTAGATTTAGTGTCCGAAGATGCAGTGTTTTTTATCTTTTGTCCGGCATCGTATAACAGCCCGGCATCTGGGTCCATTGCATGAAAGACTGCTTTACCTGCCTCTCTTGCGGACTCCGGCAAGCCTATAGATACTCCTGTTACAAACTGTTTTGTATCGGCAGTAATGCCTGCTTCCCGAGCAGCCTCTGCGATTGTCCCTCCTGATGACTGCGCTGGTTTTTTAGTATCTGTTGCTACTGTTAAGTTCTGTCTTTGGTTAGCAGAACTTTTTACTCCTGAAATGGGCATGATATTTCTCCTTATCTTGAGTACCCGATGCTTACAAACCCGGCCATATTTACTCTTCAGACCTGCCTGGAAATTTAGTTTCCGGGTTGCTTTCAGGTAAGGATGGTTTGAAAAACACCCTTACTTACCTGCCATAAAACGTGGAAGTGATACAATAAAATAAATAATCACGTACGAGATTATAAACACGACTAATATTTTAAAGAAATAAAAAAACAGAGTCTGTTTGTTATAAAAACGTTTACTTATTAATAATCATTGTACATACGCAGAACCTGCCGTTTGACCGGACGCAAACGTTGTTTATCCGTTAATTTTTTGAAATTATCTTTAAACCGATAACCACAACCAGACAAAAAGCCAGTTTTCACCGAAACATAGCTTAAGGGCATATTACCGATCGCTTCCCCCTCGGCATCAACGGAGTTATCTACAGATTACATGGAATGGACAGGTGGAGGCTGATGAAAATAGTGAAGCTGTAAGCAGTTATCAGGTTCTCTAGCGCCTGCTGCTGGCAAAATTTGAGGAGATCATCTTGGTGCAGAATATTCCATTCATCATCCGGTAAATTTATTGAAATTTTCAGCACGCTTTCTGGTGTCAGCGTCAGAGCCTGTATAATCTTAACTTTCTTACACAAAAAAACGATTGAACTGCTTACTCAAGTTTGGTCTTTATTCATATTCTGCTGCTGAATTAAGGCCCCAGTTGCAGGAAAAATAGCATTTCCAAAGACCACCCATTAGTTGCAAAATTCATGGGATTACCCCAGATGATTCATGACAGCAGAATAACGTTATCCACAGATAAAATGACGATAATTTTGCAGTGCAATCCACTATCATAGCAGGAACCTTCCCAAAACCCTTTTGCAAGAATACTCACAGTTGCCCACAAGTTAATCACCGCTTACAATAACCGGTTTTTAACCTCAGGACATTATCTATGGCAGGTATTACTTTAATTAGTGGCAGCACTTTGGGCAGTGCTGAGTATGTTGCAGAGCACCTCGCAAATAAACTTGATGCCGCTGGTTATCTGACAACCCTGCAACATGGACCGGAGCTTGACGTTTTACCCGCGTCAGGATTATGGCTGATTATTACATCGACCCATGGCGCAGGCGATCTGCCTGACAATCTTCAGCCACTACTTGATGATCTACATTCACAACAACCCGATCTCAGCAACGTACGTTACGGTGCAATCGGTATTGGGAACAGCGAGTATGATCTGTTTTGTGGCGCGATTGATAAATTAACTGATGCCTTACGTTCCTGTGGCGCACAGCAACTGGGTGAAACATTAAAGATCGATGTGCTGGAACATGATATTCCAGAAGATCCTGCTGAGGAGTGGCTGACCAGCTGGAAAACCCTGTTATAAGCCTTTTCACCCTCTCCTGCCATTGCCATGTATGAAAGGCTCGTAACCAGCAGGAGCATAAATAAAAAGGGTAGGGGGTTTACGCTATCGTCAGGAACACTGCGATCGACTTGGAAGAGAGTTCAGCAGCAGATATCTGATCCTTTTTGTGCGGTTTTTTGTGAATAACTACTGGTTTTACCAGAGGATAACCCGTTATTATCCAGAGAATAAGTATAATAAATTCATGTCCTGTGGATAAGTTGAGATCTAGTTCCCAGCTTACCCCGATCAAGATCACCGATCATTCACAGCAAAGGATCCTTTACAATTTCATGATATAAAAAAACTTTTCCCAGTTATCCACAAACCTCTGCGGTACTAATAACAGATCTAATAAGAAGATCTTAAAAAAAAGATCTTATATTCATTATGCAAAAAACAACGATCTTCTCGATCCGCTAAAAATACAGTAAGATCTCATCATCAGATGCGAGTCCTTCCGCTAACCATCAGGTACTCTAAATGTTCTATCCCGATTCCTTTGACGTTATCATTATCGGTGGCGGCCATGCTGGCACAGAAGCTGCTATGGCGGCTGCCCGAATGGGGCAGCAAACACTGTTGCTGACCCATAATGTAGACACATTGGGGCAGATGTCCTGCAATCCTGCAATGGGGGGAATAAGCAAAGGACATCTTATCAAGGAAATAGATGCCTTAGGTGGTGTTATAGCAAAAGCCACTGATCGGGCTGGTATCCAGTTCAGGACACTTAATGCGAGCAAAGGTCCAGCAGTTCGTGCTACCCGTGCACAGGTTGATCGTCAGCTATATCGACAGGCAATACGCTCAGCGCTAGAGAATCAACCCTGCCTGACGATCTTCCAGCAAAGCGCTGAAGATCTGATCCTTGAACAGGATCGTATAGCGGGTGTTGTTACCCAAATGGGACTAAAATTCCGTGGCACCACAGTTGTACTAACAACAGGCACTTTCCTGAACGGTCAAATCCATATTGGGCTAAACAACTACAAAGGCGGGCGGGCGGGTGATCCCCCATCAATTACCCTTGCCCAGCGTTTGCGTCAGTTGCCATTCCGGGTAAATCGTCTTAAAACCGGCACACCACCCCGAATCGATGCACGGACCATAGATTTCGATATGCTGGCACCTCAATATGGTGATGATCCCCTCCCTGTATTTTCATTCACAGGTAGTACCAAAGATCATCCTCAACAGATACACTGCTGGATAACTCACACTAACTCGCAGACGCACGATATTATTCGCAATAATCTGCATCGCAGCCCAATGTATTCCGGCAACATCGAGGGCATTGGCCCCCGTTATTGTCCTTCTGTTGAAGACAAAGTTGTGCGTTTTGCAGATCGTGATTCACACCAGATCTTTTTAGAACCGGAAGGGCTGACAAGCAACGAAATCTATCCAAACGGAATATCAACCAGTCTGCCATTTGATGTGCAAATGCAGATTGTGCGCTCAATAAAGGGCATGGAAACAGCAAAAATCGTTCGCCCAGGCTATGCTATTGAATATGATTTTTTTGACCCGCGTGACCTGAAACCAACGCTTGAATGTAAATTTATCTCAGGATTGTTTTTCGCCGGGCAGATCAATGGCACTACTGGTTATGAAGAAGCAGCAGCACAAGGATTACTGGCGGGGCTTAATGCAGCACGTTTATCTCTTGGCAAAGATCCCTGGACTCCCCGACGTGATCAGGCCTATCTCGGTGTGTTAGTAGATGATCTCTGTACTTTAGGGACTAAAGAGCCTTACCGTATGTTTACCTCGCGTGCAGAATACCGTTTGTTGTTACGGGAGGATAATGCAGATTTACGCCTGACAGACATCGGTCGTGAGCTGGGTCTGGTGGATGATACGCTCTGGGCCCGCTACAATCAGAAAAGGGAACAGATTGAGCTGGAACGTCAGCGTTTACGGGATACCTGGCTGCATCCAAAGTCTGCCAACGTGAACGAGGTAAATGCACTGCTAAATTCACCACTGACTAAGGAAGTTAACGGCGAGGAGCTACTACGTCGTCCGGAAATGACCTATCAGAAACTGATGCAACTGGGCTGCTTTGAGCCGCCATTGCAGGATAGACAAATTACTGAACAAGTAGAGATTCAGATAAAATATCAGGGATATATAACCCGGCAGCAGGAAGAGATCAGCCGCCAGTTGCGTAATGAAAACACACAACTTCCTGTTAATATTGATTATCGTCAGGTAAGCGGCCTTTCGAACGAGGTCATCGCAAGGCTTAATGATCATCAACCTGTCTCTTTAGGTCAGGCTTCACGAATTTCAGGGGTTACGCCCGCAGCTATCTCTATTTTGCTCATCTGGCTGAAAAAGCAGGCGATACTGAGTAAATCTGCCTGAACGAATAACCAGTCTGACGTATGCTGGTAATCGTGGCTGGTTTCGTATATTTTCTGATTTATCAGGCATAATGTTACGTTGTTGTGACTGTCAGGCTGGCTACGCCTGGCAGTCCGGACTGACTCCCCTTTCGGATACGTTTTTGTGATCGACAAACTTTCCCATTTCTTAGCTCAGGCTAATATTTCGCTTTCTCAGGCACAGAAACAGCAGCTTATTGATTACGTCGCGCTGCTGCACAAATGGAACCGGGCCTATAATCTCACTTCGGTACGTGATCCTCAGCAGATGCTGACACGTCATATTCTTGACAGTCTGGTAGCTGAACCCTGGCTTGAAGGAGATCTTTTTATTGATGTGGGTACCGGGCCTGGCTTGCCGGGTGTCCCACTGGCCATTATCCGCCCTGATGCCCGCTTTACATTGCTGGACAGTCTGGGCAAACGTATTCGTTTTCTGCGCCAGGTACAATATGATATTGGGTTGAAAAATATCACTCCGGTTCAGTGCCGCGTCGAAATGTTTACTGGAAGCACCTTTGATGGTGTTATCAGCCGTGCCTTTGCTTCACTTTCTGATATGTTACGTTTATGCCATCACTTACCCTCCGCACAGGGAGCATTTTACGCGCTGAAAGGGCAATGTAGTGATGAAGAGATGGCGATGATTCCAACGGGTTACCACATTGAATCGGTGAAGAGACTCACTGTACCCGGGCTTGAAGAAGAACGCCATTTGCTTATCGTTCGTGCGCAATAGCCCTGCCGAATATTTGTGCCTAATAGCCACAATCAGGCCGACAGACATGCTGTACTTCATTTCTATTTCTGGCAGGATTACACCTGTCTGATGAACCTGTTTTTTGTCAGAAGATTAGTAATCAGCAGAAGTGAATCCCAGTATAAGCTTCGGGCATGTGGTTTATCCTAATTTTATCGATTTAGTAAAATGTTATTTTTTCGATCAAAAATAGTATTACTATCTGATAAAGCTCCTAAATATCACTTTTACTTCAACAACCACAATTATTTTTGTGATCCTAAGCACGTTATTAACCATATGTGAAGAAGTTTTAGCATCAGCAATAATCAACCAGATATACTGTCTGCCCTGTAAAAATAGCGCGACAATGCAAAAATTAAATGATTATTCACCTTTTTATTGCTTATGGATTGAAATCGTAGGTGTGCTCCGTATAATTTGCAGGCTTTTAGCTGTTTTACTCAAAAGCGCAGGTATGCTTTATAAAATACGCGAGATAACTGATGAAGCAGGGATCAGACAACGTGATGTCTGAAGTTTTGTATCCAAAAGACTCAGTTCGTACCCTGTTTGGCATTCAGTTAGCAATACTGTTTCTCGAAACTGTACTTTTTTATGTTAGCAAAGGGCCAGGGTGGGCAGGTTCGGCACTGGCTGGCGGACTGGCAGCGTGGCTGCCTGGTGTATTTTTTATGATTTTAGCCCGCCGTCAGCAGAGTAAGATGCATGGTAATGGACGTATTGCCTGGATGTTCGCTTTAGGGGAAGTTGTCAGGGTGCTAATGATGGCTCTGCTTCTGATTATGGCGATGAAAGGATTTAATGCAGTGTTCGTCCCGCTGGGGCTGACATGGCTTTCGGTATTACTTGTGCAAATTGTTGCACCGACTGTAATTGACAAAAAAGGATGAGAGGTATTATGGCTGCCGGAGAGATCTCTACGCCGCAGGAATACATAGGTCATCACCTGAATAATCTTCAACTGGACCTGAGTACCTTCGAGTTGGTTAATCCGCATAACCCACCAGCAACATTCTGGGTTATCAACATCGATTCCATGTTTTTTTCCATTATACTGGGCCTCATATTTCTGGTGCTGTTTCGCAGAGTGGCCAGAACAGTGACCAGTGGAGTACCGGCTAAATGCCAGGCAGCAATTGAACTTATTGTTGGCTTTGTCGACAACAATGTAAGGGATATGTATCACGGCGGAAGCAAAATTATTGCTCCACTGGCCCTGACCATTTTTGTCTGGGTTTTTCTGATGAACTTCATGGATTTGCTCCCTATCGATCTGATACCATTCATCGGTGAGCACGTGTTTGGGCTTCCTGCATTACGCGTTGTGGCGTCGGCGGACGTCAATATCACGCTCTCTATGGCGTTAGGTGTATTCATTCTTATCCTTTTCTATAGTATCAGGATGAAGGGTTTTAGCGGTTTTACCAAAGAACTAATATTGCAACCTTTTAATCACCCTATCTTCATTCCTGTTAACCTGATTCTTGAAGGTGTAAGCCTGTTCTCAAAACCCGTTTCTCTTGCTCTGCGATTGTTCGGTAATATGTATGCCGGTGAGCTGATCTTCATTCTGATAGCGGGATTGTTACCTTGGTGGTCACAGTGGATTTTGAGCCTGCCCTGGGCGATATTCCACATTCTGATCATATCACTTCAGGCATTTATTTTTATGGTTCTGACGATTGTCTATCTGTCGATGGCTTCGGAAAAACACTGATATTATTCAATATTATTATTACGTTTTAACTAAAACAAACTGGAGATTGTCATGGAAAACCTGAATATGGATCTGCTGTACATGGCCGCCGCTGTGATGATGGGACTCGCGGCGATCGGTGCTGCGATCGGTATCGGCCTTCTTGGAGGTAAATTTCTGGAGGGTGCAGCACGTCAGCCAGATCTTATTCCACTATTGCGTACCCAGTTCTTCGTTGTAATGGGCTTAGTGGATGCTATCCCGATGATTGCTGTGGGACTGGGCCTTTACGTGATGTTTGCTGTTGCGAAATAGTCCGATGGTGCGTCGCAGAGCACGATGCTGTGTGGCAATGAACTTATTTTGTATCTTATACAATGAAATTAACTTATCGGGGGGCATTGTTCTGTGAACATTAACGCAACAATCCTCGGCCAAGCTATTGCGTTCATCTTTTTTGTCGCGTTTTGTATGAAGTTCGTATGGCCCCCAATCATGGCGGCCATTGAAAAACGTCAGAAAGAAGTGGCTGACGGCCTTGCTTCTGCACAACAGGCTAAGGAAGATTTGGAACATGCACAGGCTACTGTGACCGAACAGCTAAAAAAAGCCAAAGAAGAAGCGCAGATTATTATTGAACAAGCCAATAAGCGTCGTACACAGATTCTGGAAGATGCTAAATCTGAAGCTGAAGCTGAAAGAAGTAAAATAGTTACCCAGGGAAAGGCAGAAATCGATGCAGAGCGTAAGCGTGTGCATGAAGAGCTCTGCAAACAGGTCACGCTGCTGGCGATGGCCGGGGCCGAAAAAATACTCGAGCGTTCTGTGGATGAAGCTACTAACAACGCTATTGTTGATAAACTGGTTGCTGAACTTTAAGGAGGGCCGGGCCGATGTCTGAATTAGTCACAATCGCTCGTCCTTACGCTAAAGCGGCTTTTGATTTTGCCGTTGAGCACAACCGTGTTCAGCACTGGCAGCAAATGTTGATTTTTGCTACAGAAGTAGCGCGCAATGAGCAGATAGCAGTTATGTTATCTGGCGTTATGGCACCTGAAGCACTGGCCACGACTTTTATCAGTATTTGTGGTTCGGAGCTTGATGAATATGGTCAGAACCTGATTAAAATAATGGCAGAAAACAGGCGATTAACTGCACTGCCTGCTGTATTACAGGAGTTTATCCAGTTGCGTGACCTCTATGAGGCAACCGCAGAGGTGGAAGTTCTCACAGCCAGAGAGCTTAGTAAAGAGCAGTTAAACAAAATTAGAGCCGCGATGGAAAAACATCTGTCACGCAACGTAAATCTCAATATCAAAATTGATAAGACTGTCATGGCGGGTGTGATCATCCGTGCCGGTGATATGGTTATTGATGGCAGCGTGCGCGGCCGTCTTGAACGTCTGACAGACGCCCTGCTGTCTTAAGAGGACTGGAGTCTATGCAACTGAATTCCACCGAAATCAGTGAACTGATTAAAGAGCGCATTGCTCAGTTTAATATCGTGAGCGAGACTCACAACGAAGGTACTATTGTCTCTGTGAGTGACGGTATCATACGCATTCATGGTCTGGCCGATGTTATGCAGGGCGAAATGATCACTTTGCCCGGTAATCGTTATGCTATCGCTCTTAACCTCGAGCGTGACTCTGTCGGTGCGGTGGTAATGGGCCCTTATGCGGACCTTGATGAAGGGATGCGGGTAAAGTGTACTGGCCGTATTCTTGAGGTACCCGTCGGGCGTGGATTGCTGGGCCGTGTGGTTAATACACTCGGACAACCTATTGATGGAAAAGGACATATCGAGGATGATGGTTTCTCTCCGGTTGAAGTTATTGCCCCGGGGGTTATTGATCGTCAGTCAGTTGACCAGCCAGTTCAGACGGGATACAAATCTGTCGATGCCATGATTCCCATTGGCCGTGGCCAGCGTGAGCTCATCATTGGAGATCGGCAGACAGGTAAAACTGCAATGGCGATTGATGCCATCATCAACCAGCGTGATTCTGGCATCAAATGTATTTATGTAGCGATTGGTCAGAAGGCCTCAACTATTGCTAATGTTGTGCGTAAACTCGAAGAGCACAACGTACTCGACAACACTATAGTCGTCGTTGCATCAGCGGCTGAATCTGCGGCTCTGCAATATTTGGCACCTTATGCAGGATGTGCGATGGGCGAGTATTTCCGGGACCGTGGTGAAGATGCTCTCATCGTTTACGATGATCTGTCCAAACAGGCAGTGGCTTATCGTCAAATCTCTTTGCTGTTGCGCCGTCCGCCGGGGCGTGAAGCATTTCCCGGAGATGTATTCTATCTCCATTCCCGCCTGCTGGAACGCGCATCCCGTGTTAGCGCTGATTACGTTGAGCGCTTTACTAAAGGTGCTGTTAAAGGCCAGACCGGATCGCTGACTGCACTGCCCATTATTGAAACACAGGCGGGGGATGTTTCTGCATTTGTACCGACCAATGTTATTTCAATCACTGATGGCCAGATCTTCCTGGAATCTAATTTGTTCAACTCCGGTATTCGTCCGGCTGTAAACCCCGGTATATCGGTATCCCGTGTGGGCGGAGCGGCTCAGACTAAAATCATCAAAAAACTTTCAGGAGGTATTCGTACCGCACTGGCACAATACCGTGAATTGGCAGCGTTCTCGCAGTTTGCGTCTGATCTTGATGATGCAACCCGCAAGCAATTAAGCCATGGTCAGAAAGTTACTGAGTTATTGAAGCAGAAACAGTATGCACCCATGTCTGTTGCTGAACAGGGGATAGTACTGTTCGCTGCTGAGCGAGGCTATCTGGATGACATTGAACTGGCTAAAATAGGCAGTTTTGAAACGGCATTACTGGCGTTTGTGAAGCGTGAGCACACAGAACTGATGCAGCAAATCAATCAGACTGGCGATTACAACAGCAATATTGAAGAGCATCTGAAATCATTGCTCGAAACATTCAAAAAAAACCAGGCTTGGTAATGTCAGTGGCTTTTCGGTAAGGCAGATCACCAGACTTTGAGGAGAGTTAAATGGCTGGTGCGAAAGAGATACGTAATAAAATCGGTAGCGTAAAAAATACGCAGAAGATCACTAAGGCAATGGAAATGGTTGCTGCCTCCAAAATGCGTAAAACTCAGGAACGCATGGCGGCCAGTCGCCCGTATGCTGAAACCATGCGCAATGTTATAGGCCACATTACCCTTGGCAATCTGGAATACAAACATGCTTATCTGGAAGATCGTGAAGTAAAGCGTGTTGGTTATTTGATTGTTTCTACAGATCGTGGGTTATGTGGTGGTTTGAATGTCAATCTGTTTAAGAAATTACTGACAGATATGAAGCGCTGGATTGACAAAAAAGTTGAATGTGATCTGGCCATTATCGGTTCAAAAGGGCTGGCCTTTTTCGAATCTGTAAGCGGTAATATTGTCGCTCAGGCAACTGGAATGGGTGATAATCCTTCACTCTCAGAATTGATTGGTCCGGTTAAAGTGATGTTGCAGGCCTATGACCAAGGGCGTCTGGACAAGCTTTATATCGTTAATAACAAATTTAACAATACTATGTCTCAGACGCCAGAAATCAATCAGCTTCTGCCACTCCCGCCAGCAGGAGATCGTCAGTCAGAAGAACTGAAAAATAAAACCTGGGATTACCTGTACGAACCAGGCCCAAAAGAACTGCTGGATACCCTGCTGCGTCGTTACATTGAATCACAGGTTTATCAGGGCGTTGTTGAAAATTTAGCCAGCGAGCAGGCTGCCCGTATGGTGGCAATGAAAGCGGCAACTGACAACGGTGGTAACCTGATTAAAGAGTTGCAGTTAGTTTACAACAAGGCTCGTCAGGCTGGCATCACTCAGGAACTCACCGAGATCGTATCGGGAGCTTCTGCTGTCTAATCAGATGATTATGTTGCCCTGAACACGTTGAAGGACTGACACACCATTGATGAGTATTAAAGCACTGGCAACACCGCTGTGGCGTCAGACAAGACAGCTAAAACGAATGTAGGTAGAGGATTTAAGATGGCAACCGGAAAGATTGTCCAGATTATCGGCGCTATAGTTGACGTAGAATTCCCCCAGGACGCTGTACCCAAAGTGTACAATGCGTTACGGGTTGAAAAGGGTGATACACCTTTGGTGCTTGAGGTCCAGCAGCAGTTAGGTGGTGGCGTGGTACGTACCATCGCTATGGGGTCATCTGATGGCCTCAAGCGTGGTCTGGAAGTTACCGATCAGGCTGAACCAATCAAGGTACCGGTGGGCAAGGCCACTCTGGGTCGTATTATGAATGTCCTGGGCGAACCAATTGATATGAAAGGTCCGCTGAAACAAGAGGATGGCATAGAACCTGAAGTAGCCTCTATTCACCGTTCTGCACCTTCGTATGAAGATTTATCAAGCTCTCAGGAATTACTGGAAACCGGCATCAAAGTTATCGATCTGATCTGCCCTTTCGCCAAGGGGGGTAAGGTAGGTTTGTTTGGTGGTGCCGGAGTCGGTAAAACAGTCAATATGATGGAGCTCATTCGCAATATTGCTATTGAGCATTCAGGTTACTCTGTTTTTGCTGGTGTTGGTGAACGTACTCGTGAAGGTAACGATTTTTACCACGAAATGACAGAGTCTAATGTTTTAGATAAAGTTGCTTTGGTCTATGGTCAGATGAACGAGCCTCCTGGCAACCGTCTTCGTGTGGCGCTGACCGGTTTAACCATGGCAGAAAAATTTCGTGATGAAGGACGTGATGTTCTGCTCTTCATCGATAATATCTACCGTTATACCCTGGCAGGTACAGAAGTATCAGCCCTGTTAGGCCGTATGCCTTCTGCGGTAGGATACCAGCCAACACTCGCTGAAGAAATGGGTGTGTTGCAGGAGCGTATTACGTCTACTAAAACAGGTTCAATCACTTCAGTGCAGGCAGTTTATGTACCGGCAGATGACCTGACCGATCCCTCCCCAGCAACAACCTTCGCTCATCTGGATTCTACCGTTACTTTAAGCCGTCAGATAGCGTCACTGGGTATCTACCCTGCAGTTGATCCTCTGGATTCTACCAGCCGCCAGTTAGATCCGTTAGTAGTGGGTCAAGAACACTATGATGTTGCCCGCGGTGTGCAGTCTGTACTGCAACGTTACCAGGAGCTCAAAGACATTATCGCTATTCTTGGTATGGACGAACTATCGGAAGATGACAAACTGCTGGTGGCACGTGCACGTAAAATACAGCGCTTCCTGTCGCAGCCTTTCTTCGTGGCGGAAGTTTTTACTGGATCTCCTGGCAAATATGTACCGCTAAAAGAGACCATTCGTGGCTTTAAAGGCATTATGGAAGGTGAATTCGACCATCTTCCAGAGCAGAGCTTCTATATGGTGGGTACTATTGATGAAGCTATAGAAAAAGCGAAGAAATTCTAATTGCAGCTTTTCGGGAGATTTCAATATGGCTAACACGTTTCATCTGGATGTAGTCAGCGCAGAGAAACAGTTGTTCGCAGGGCTGGTCCAGAGAATTAATGTGTCGGGAAGTGAGGGCGAGCTGGGTATCTACCCAGGCCACACCCCTTTACTGACGGCGATTAAACCAAGTATGGTGCACATCGTAACAGGCCAGGGTAAGGAAGAGTACATCTATCTTTCTGGTGGCTTGCTGGAAATACAGCCGGATACGGTTACTGTGCTGGCCGATACGGCTATTCGTGGGGGCGATCTTGATGAAGCGCTTGCACTGGATGCCAAACGTGAAGCTGAAGTTCACATGAAAGCTTCTCATGGTGATGTCGATTATGCTATGGCCTCTGCTGAACTGGCGAAAGCGATTGCCAAATTACGCGTTATTGAACTCACTAAAAGAGCAATGTAAACCGATTCGGATCGTTGGAAAGTCAGTTATCCAGTTATCACAATTGATTTTTCAGCGCTTCATATTTAGTTGCTTTCATGAATCAGATGATTTAACTCGTAGTGAAAGCAATGATCAATTAGTTTATTCTTCTGAAAAATTACCAGAAGTCGCCTGTATTCTTATTTCAGGCGTATCCTGCTGAAGTTTATGAGAGCAAATACACCTTCCCTGTGCAGGGGTGGTAGTACAACAATACTGGCTTCGCAGAAACTATGCGTGACTCGCCTGACATCGATGATGAGAAATTTATGACCAGCAGTGTAATAAGTGTGGTAATTCTTGCCGCCGGTAAAGGCACTCGCATGTATTCAGATAAACCGAAAGTCTTGCATCTGCTGGCAGGCAAGCCCATGGTACAGCATGTCATCGATACCAGTAATGCATTGGGTGCCCGCCAGATTAATCTGGTATATGGCCATGGCGGAGACACGTTGCATTCAGCGCTGCAACATAATGATCTTAACTGGGTATTGCAAAAACAACAGCTTGGTACCGGGCATGCTATGCAGCAGGCAGCCCCTCATTTTGCCGATGACGAAGATATTCTGATGCTCTATGGCGATGTGCCGCTCATTCGTCAACAGACACTCATTCGCCTGGTGTCTGCAAAACCGCGAGGAGGAATTGCTCTGTTGACAGAGATAGTTGATGATCCTACCGGTTATGGTCGTATCGTGCGTGAGAATGGCACGGTTGCTGGGATTGTTGAACAGAGTGATCTTAGCGATCAGCAGGACCAAATCAACGAGATCAACAGCGGTATCCTTGTTGCAAATGGCGCTGATCTCAAACGCTGGCTAGCCAGATTAACCAGTAATAATCAGAAGGGCGAATATTACATCACTGATATTATTGCTATCGCCCGGCTGGAGGGGCGTGAAGTCGTCGCTGTCCATCCAGCCGATAGTAGCGAAACCAAAGGTGTCAATAATCGTTTGCAACTGGCTGCTCTGGAACGTATCTGTCAGCGGCAACAGGCTGAAAAATTGCTATTGGCGGGTGTGATGATAACCGATCCAGATCGTTTTGATTTGCGCGGAACGCTTAATCATGGGCGTGATGTGATTATAGACAGCAATGTTATTATTGAAGGCCAGGTTACGCTGGGCGATCGTGTTAAAATTGGTAGTGGTTGTATACTAAAAAATTGCCAAATCGACAGCGACAGCATCATCAGCCCCTATAGTGTCATTGAAGAGTCCCTCCTGGCGGCCAGAGTCACAGTTGGGCCTTTTGCCCGTCTGCGCCCCGGCAGCGTACTGGCGTTGGAAGCACATGTTGGTAACTTTGTAGAGATGAAGAAAGCGACGCTCGGTAAAGCGTCTAAAGCGGGTCATCTCAGTTATCTGGGTGATGCTGAAATTGGCGAGGGTGTTAATGTTGGAGCAGGTACGATCACCTGCAACTATGATGGTGTCAATAAATCAAAAACACTGATAGGCGATAATGTTTTTGTCGGTTCAGGTACGCAGCTTATAGCCCCCGTAACTATACCTGAGGGATGTACCATAGCCGCAGGTACTACCATAATGAAAGACGTTCAGTCTAGCGGACTGGTTTATAATCACAAGCAGCAACATCTAAAAACCGACTGGCAACGGCCGCTGAAACGAACAAAAAAATAACCAAAGCAGTGTTCATTTTTCATGATAATTTTTTAAAAACAATCGATTAAATAAAATAATGGTCAGTTAATCATCAATGCATAATGACAGTTAACACGTTCGTTTTAATGACCAGGATGGCTGAGTTGTCAGAAAGATAAAATTTACATTTTAAGGAAAGATTAAAATGTGCGGAATAGTTGGTGCTGTAGCGCAGCGTGATATTGCAGAAATCCTGCTGGAGGGGTTAAAACGCCTTGAGTATCGCGGCTATGATTCAGCTGGTATGGCAGTAATCGACAGCCTGGGCGGATTGACTCACATTCGTCGCCTAGGGAAAGTGCAAAATCTGATTGATGCAGCAGATAAAGCCCCACCTGTGGGAGGGACAGGCATTGCGCACACACGCTGGGCTACCCATGGCGAGCCTTCTGAAATAAACGCACATCCACATCTGTCTGGCAATATTGTTGTCGTTCACAATGGTATTATCGAAAATCACGACGTATTACGCCCCATGCTCCTTGAACGGGGATATGTTTTTGTTTCGGAAACCGATACAGAAGTGGTGGCACATCTGGTGCATTGGGAACAACAGGAGCGTGGTGGCGGCCTGCGTGAAGTGGTATTGAGGGTAATTCCTCAGCTACGCGGTGCTTATGGCATGGTCATCATGGATAGCCGCGATACCGGTACGTTAGTGGCAGCCCGTTCAGGCAGTCCGCTGGTGATTGGATGTGGTGTTGGCGAGAATTTCATTTCTTCTGATCAGGTGGCGCTCTTGCCGGCTACCCGTCGTTTCGTCTGGCTGGAAGAGGGTGATGTAGCCGAGCTCACCCGTCGTAAGGTATCCATCTACAATAGCCTGGGCAGGAAGGTCTCACGGGCTGAAATAGAATCCAGCGCGCTCTACGATGCAGGTGATAAGGGTCTGTATCGCCACTATATGCAAAAAGAGATATTTGAACAGCCTGAAGCGATTAAAAACACACTAACCGGACGCCTTAAGCATGACAGTATTGATCTTTCTGAACTCGGTGCACAGAGCGGCGAGCTGTTCGCTAAGGTCGAACACATTCAGATAGTTGCCTGTGGCACGTCTTATAACGCTGGTATGGTTTCTCGTTACTGGTTCGAATCTCTGGCTAATATTCCCTGTGATGTTGAGATAGCGTCAGAGTTTCGCTACAGACGCCCGGCTGCCAGAAAAAACAGCCTGCTAATCACGCTTTCACAATCTGGAGAAACAGCTGATACTTTGGCAGCACTGCGGCTGTCAAAGGAGCAGGGATACCTTGGCTCGCTGACTATCTGTAATGTTAATGCCTCCTCACTGGTTCGTGAGTCTGACATGGCATTACTAACACGGGCAGGAACAGAAATAGGTGTTGCTTCAACTAAAGCCTTCACAACCCAGCTGACCGTTTTACTCATTCTGGTAGCGAAGCTGGGTCGTTTGCAGGGAATGGCTACTGAGACAGAACGGGACATTGTCCACGCGCTCCAGTTGTTGCCGGGCCGTATTGAACAAATCCTGTCACAGGATAAGCGAATCGAAGCCCTGGCAGAGGAGTTTTCTGACAAGCACCATGCCCTGTTCCTTGGCCGGTGTGATCAATATCCGATCGCGATGGAAGGTGCTCTAAAACTTAAAGAGATCTCCTATATTCATGCTGAAGCTTACGCTGCCGGAGAATTGAAACATGGCCCACTTGCGCTGATTGATTCTACTATGCCGGTCATCGTGGTAGCCCCTAATAATGAACTGCTGGAAAAGCTGAAATCCAACATTGAAGAGGTACGTGCCAGGGGGGGGTTGTTGTATGTCTTTGCCGATCAGAATGCCGATCTGACAGACAGTGACAACATGCGTATTATTCCGCTGCCACACACTGAAGCGGTGACTGCGCCCATTTTCTATACCGTACCACTGCAATTACTTTCGTACTATGTTGCACTAATCAAAGGCACCGATGTCGATCAGCCACGCAATCTGGCCAAATCAGTGACAGTTGAGTAATACTGCAATCAATTCCCGCTGTACTTGTATTGTATCAGCGGGCATTTCTGGAGATAATCTATAGGTATCGTATCAACACAGCAGCGTTGTACTATGGACCCCTTCTAATGAATCTTCTCTGGTCTGTCAGGTCAGCTTGATACATTCTTTACAGAAGCTGTATTAACGTCAGATAAGCAATTATTTTTGGCTATTTTTTAAGCGTTCATATTCAGCTATTCTTTTTCTGTGTGCTGAGAAATATTTTTCTCTTCCGTTTAGGTTTACAGAATAGTCTATAAGCCTTTCTAAAAGCGTTTGTTCCTTTTTGTTGATGATTTTATTTTCTGACTCTGGATTTGTTTTTAAATATTTATGCAGACGTATTCTGCTTTGGGTATGTTTATAGAACTCTGCCGGAAGGTATTTATCTATCGTATTAGGAGTTAAATACCCTAAATCAGGAGTTGAAGGTCTAATAAATAGTCCTTCAATATTATCGCTATGCAGTTTTTCTAAATCAGCGGATTTAAGGTGGAGTTTTTTTGCTATCGCCAGACTAAAAATCCCACATTCGGAATAGCTTTTTTGAATGTCCATTTCTGCTATGGCCAGGTGGCAGTTATCTATCTTAGCAATATCGATAGCGCGTTTTATCCTGATAGCCAGAGTAACTGGTGCATCTGCATTTAAGTTTGCAGGCTCAAATACAATTAACGATATTTTTCCATCAATCACTCTGCGATCGATCACAGCAAAATGAATACCATCACATCCTATATTTATTATGTATCTGGAGGGACTATCTCCTTCAGATATAGAGTCTTTTATTGACTTTGCAAAAATTCCTGGATTTTCATAAAATTTAAGATTTAGACTAGGGTGTTTTATATTTGCTGCATTAACCATGTCAGGCATAAGTGTAATATCATCTTTCTCATAAAAATTTATATCCATCCATTTATTGTTAGCAATATCATCTTCAAGTTGTGTGATAACAGCGGAAAGACCTTCCCACTTATCACTATTTTCCTGAGTAGTGGAAGGTTGCGTGTCAGCTGGTATAATTTTTTTTACAGCAGGCAGTTCCGGACTGTCATCCTGGATTTTGAGTTCTTCTATTTTTTTTCTAAACTTTTCTCAGTTTGTATTTCACTATATTCTGCTTTAGTTGTTGTTTGTTCTAAGTTCTGGTCATTACTGAAAAAGCTACTTGCTGACGGAATTCGCATGTTTTCTCCTTAGACTGAAAGTTTAGTTTTTTTTAAATGAAAAAATGGGATAATGATCAGAGCATAAATGTTTATATCTGATTATTTCTCTATTTGTGACAAACAAAATTGCTGGAAGAGAGGGCTTGTCTGGAGTCATAAACATATTCTAACACTAACAGCTACCACAAAAATTTTTATTCATATAAAAAACAACTTCACTGAAATACTTTTCAAAAATATTCGGTTATTTCTGGATAAAAAATGGATACAAGGTGTTGATGTTATCTGGTGGTTGTACCAGACATTGCAGAAAAATAAAATGCGTAAAGTCCAGTCAGGACTGTCTTAGAGCTGAAAAATTCATTAAATGATTTAGTTATGAAATAGTTTAAAAATATTATAATAATTAGTGTAAATTTAGCTGGAGCCATATTTAATGATCACAACGTTATCCGGGGAGACAGGAAAGATTCCGAAAACATATAATCCGGGTGACAATGAGTTATTCTGATTGCCTGACGGGTTAATTAAAAATCATATTGTTACCTCCAGCACAGCACCAGAAGTGATAACGTAAACCGGATAATTTTGGCTAATCTGCCAAGATCAACTTTTCTGGGGAAAAGTTAATTTTAAAAGTATTGCTGATATTATCGATGATCATTCTGGCAATTACGTACATCAACACAATTCACACTTACACGCTCCCGGTTTGGCTTTCATAGGATGTTTAAAGATATCATTTCCAGGTCTCGTTAAGATGGATGAACAGGAGCTCTTGCAACACCTCTTTAATTTGATTTTAGCTCAATTTGGTAATGTGGAGAGACCACAGTATGTTGTTCAATAATGTTATACATGGAAGAGGAATAATAAATGAAAGCATCAGAGGCAAAGCTACTTGACTTTCTGAGAAAGTCACCACAATTCATCATTCCCATCTACCAGCGTACTTATTCTTGGGGTGAACAACAGTGCCTTCAGCTATGGAATGATATCTTGCGGGCTGGTGCCAGCGATGATATATCAGCACATTTTATTGGTTCGGTCGTATATATTGAAAATGGGCTTTATCAGGTATCTGCTCAATCATCCCTGCTTGTCATCGATGGTCAACAGAGGTTAACCACGGCGATGTTAATTCTGGAAGCACTCTCACGGCATTTAAAAGACAGTGAACCCCTGGACGGATTTTCGGCGAGAAAACTTCGTAATTATTATTTACTCAATCCCCAGGAAGATGGCGAGCGTGGTTACAAGCTGCTGCTCAACCATACGGACAAAAAAAGCCTGCTGGCACTGGTGACGCAACAGGAATTACCTGACAACTGCTCTCTGCGCATAAAGCAAAATTTTGAATTTTTCAATGTCAAAATTACGTCTTTAAATGGTCATCTGGAAAAGCTTTGCAAAGGGCTTTCCAAACTTATTCTTGTTGATGTGGCATTAAACCGCGAACAGGATAACCCCCAGTTAATATTCGAGAGTATGAATTCAACTGGAAAGGCTTTAAATCAGGCTGATCTGATTCGTAATTTCGTCTTGATGGGCATGGAGCCAGCACACCAGACCCGCTTGTATCAGGATCATTGGTACCTCATGGAGGTGGCATTTGGTCAGGAAGGTTATGGTCAGTATTTTGATGGTTTTATGCGTCATTACCTCACGATAAAGACCGGTGAAATTCCCCGAATTGGTGAAGTCTATGAAGCTTTTAAGCAGTATGCACGAAGGCGTGAAATAGCGACAGCCGGGATAGACAGGCTGGTAGCAGAGATCCACTTATTCGCACGTTTTTTTTGTGCCATGGCGCTTGATCAGGAAACCAATAAACTCCTGTCTGTAGCGTTCAGGGATCTGCGTGAACTGAAAGTAGATGTTGCTTATCCGTTTTTGTTAGAGCTTTATCATGATTACCGAAATCAACGTTTGTCGTGTGATGACTTCTGTTGCGCTGTCCGTTTAATTGAGGCTTACGTATTCCGCCGCGCTGTCTGCTCAATCCCAACTAACTCACTTAATAAAACGTTTGCCACATTTGGCAAAGCGTTGCAGAAAGATCGTTATCTGGAGAGTATCAAAGCACATTTGCTTAAATTGCCTTCACGGCAGCGCTTCCCTGATGATGATGAGTTTAAACGTGAGTTGTGCACACGTGATCTTTATAATTTCCGTAATCGTACCTACTGGTTAAGCCGATTGGAAAACTTTGAGCGTAAAGAGCGCGTGTCTGTAGGCGAATATACGATTGAGCACATTATGCCGCAGAATAAAAAATTATCCAAAAAATGGCAGGATGAATTGGGTTCTGAATGGAAGTCTGTTCATCAAACCCTGTTACATACTCTGGGTAACCTGACACTAACGGGTTATAACTCGGAATACAGTGATCGTTCCTTCGCTGAAAAGCGGGATATGCAGGGTGGTTTCAGGCAAAGCCCGTTGCGACTAAATCAGGGACTTAGCATTGAGCAAACCTAGAATGGGCGAGCTATTAAAAAAAGAGCAAAGATACTGACAGACCGGGCTAAACGTGTTTGGGCTACTCCAGAACTGCCTGAGAGTATAATGCAGTTGTACCAGAAGAAATCTGTTAAACCGCTTTTTTATAATTTAGAGGACCATCCTCAATTAGCAGAGGGCTCGTTTATACGTCAACTGTTTGATAATTTTCGCAGGGAGGTGATAGCGCTTGATCCCATTGTCACTGAGGAAATACGCAAGAGTTATGTGGCATTTAAGGCTGAAACTAACTTTGTTGATGTGGTGCCGCAGAAATCGCGATTAGTTCTCACGTTAAATATGGCTTTTCATGAATTAAACGATCCAAGGAGTATGGCAAAAGATGTCACCGGTGTTGGTCGCTGGGGTAATGGGAATATTGAGATTGGTTTGAGTGATCACACGGAACTGCTTTATGTCATGGGCCTTGTCAGACAGGCTTATGAAAAACAAATTTAAATATTGAGGTACATTAAGAAAAGTTGTTTCTGGTTAATTGATCACTTAAAAAACATGAATTTTGATATTTTGATCGCAAATTTTCACTAAGGATTTTACTATTGTAGCATTCAGAATGTCAGATATATAAAATTAAAGAAAAGTTGCACACAGGAATAGCTTTACTTTTATATAACATCCAATTATGAATGTAATATATTGAAAATTATTCCATAAATATTTTTTAATAGCAGCCGAATGTAATTTTTTATTAATATAATTATCTGGTTACAATGCAATTATTATTTAATATTTTTTGCATAAGTATCGTTTTTAGGTATCAGAATGACCAGATTTATACTTTAGAGCTAGTTGTATGAATTAGAATATAAATCCATTAATAGGAAAATTTTATGATTAATAAAAAAGTAGCATTTGTCGTGTCCTTCTTGTTTTTAGCCGCCAGTTCCCAGTCATACGCATGTGGGCTAGGGCATGCCCTGTCAGAACATGCTTGTCAGCAGCAATGTGGATCCATAAATGAATCCGATATTACACACATGGTGCTCTATAACCTGTGCGTATATGGCGCATCAAATCCATTTAGTTAATCAACTGAAAATGCCTGTGATTTTCACTTCAGCGGTGTATCCGAAAATTTTCTGAAATGAGCTTACAGGCATTTTCAGCGTCGGGGAGTAATTCAGCCACCAGGATCAGGCACAATTGCATTCTGAAATACCTTTCATCGCGGCAATATAAGTGGAGATAATAACTCAGATAAAAGTGATTTTATATATGATTATGTGCAATCATTATCTATTTATAGTGATATTATCAGCACAACGGTTAAACTCATGGTCCCCGTTACAAACTGCTATGATATATTATCTGGTATCATCTGCTATTAACCCTCCTCCGGGTTTTATAATTCAGACACACTCATCGATTTTTTCACCGGATGAGCTGCCTCTGTTACTCGAATTGATATAGCAAAGACAGGTAGTTAAGCAGGCCAAACTACATTAATTAGTTACTGATTTTCAGTTTTGTTTACTCAGTTTTCTGAACTCCTTTTTTGCATCGTTTAGCATGCTGGTAAATTTGTTGTTGCCATGTAAGGCAGCTACTACGGCCGCACCCATAAGTTGGCCGTTATCGACATCACTCTGCCAGTGAGCTTTGCATACCACCCTGCTCTTACCAAAATCATAACCACGACGCAGTATTTCTGTCTGGCGTGCAGGGTTCATTTCAGCCAGAATTAGTGCGGTTGCCCAGCCAAAAGAAGCATGCCCGGAGGGGTATGATCCTGTAGCCGACATCCTACTATCTTGCTCCGGTGTGCAGGTTGGACTATTATAAACAACAAAAGGTCTGACTCTTTTATAGTAAGTTTTTGCTGATCTCATGGAATAATCATGGCTGTCCTGCAAAACTCCTGCCAAAAGATTATACAATACAGGTGTATTAGATTTAGATATTTTCATACCAAATGCTTCAGAAAAAACATGGCCGAAATTTTTGTAGTCTGCATCTCGTTTTGCCTGATCAAAGCGAACAGGATCTGGTAGAACAAACCCTGTTTCGTATTGTGCTTTATCAGCTAGGAATGTCACACTATCTTCAGTTGGAGGTGGAGGCAGAATTGCCAGGCTGTTCGGTGATGTTTCAGGGGTTAAAAAACCTATTTTTTCTTTTTCTTTAGCGACCGTCCCTGATATATTGAATAAATTAAAAGCGATAAGCATTGTAATGAAAATTTTCAATTTCATTATATTGTTCCCATATTTAAAAATGTTATTTAGAATTTAATATTATTATTATACACTCTTAAAACCTTGACTTTTCAATTCCGAAAGCGAAAGATAATGACTAAGAAATCACCAAAACATGGTGATTGATAATTGGTACGTATCAGAAGGAGTACAAGATGGCTCTGCTTACTATCGACGACGAATTCCCCGAGTTCTCCCTAACCGCACTTAAGGGAGGCAATCTTCACGACATTAACGCTGAGGTCCCCGAGGATTACTTCGAGACCATCGACAGCAACAGCTTCAAGGGCAAGTGGCGCGTTATCTTCTTCTACCCCAAGGATTTCACCTTCGTTTGCCCCACCGAAATCAAGGCCTTCGGCGATCTGAACGATGAGTTCTTCGACCGCGACTGCCAGATTCTGGGTGCTTCCATCGACTCCGAGTTCTCCCACTTCCAGTGGCGTGCCACCAACGACAAGCTCCTCGAAATCCCCTTCCCGATGCTCGCT